>OJOK01000556.1_pt1 | contig 21783 bp, 18 predicted proteins | sample 1598051 | NCBI WGS metagenome assembly OJOK01 (sample SAMN01915205, study PRJEB22387) | human gut metagenome | isolation source: stool | host: Homo sapiens | place: USA
TGAAAACGGTAGAATCCGCAATGGCACGGAAGTCCGTATCGGCGGGAATGCCCAGTTCGGCAAAGGTCGTGGGTAGACCGATCTCCTTGATGAAGCTGGTCAATGCGTTGATACCGGCAAGGGCGGTTTCTTCATCACTGCCCTTAGGCGCAATGCCCCAGACATTCTGCGTCCAGCGGGCGAACCGCGCCGCGCCGGACTTGTAGATGTGGCGGTACAGAACGGGGTGGATCACCGCCAGACCTGCACCGTGGTTGCAGTTGGTGTACGCGCCCAACTGGTGCTCCAGCATATGGCACTGGAAGTCCGTGACTTTTCCGATCTTCAGAACGCCGTTCTCTGCCATCGCAGACGCCCAGGCCAGCTCGCTTCTTGCGTCATCATTCTCCGGGTCGGTCAGCAGAACGCGGATGTTGCGGATGACGCTGCGCATGACGGCTTCGTTAATATCGTCGGACAGGTTGTTTTCATCCGGCTTGCCGAAGTAGGTTTCCATCGCGTGGCTCAGCGTGTCGAACGCACCGGAGATGACCTGCTTCATGGGAACGGACAGGGTATAGCTGGGGTCAAGGAAGGCAAAATCCGCCTGTGCGCCCCAAAGGGCGCCCTTGATTTTCTTTTCCTCGTGGGTGATGACGGCACCGTTATTCATCTCGCTGCCGGTACCGAACACCGTGACGATGGTGCCGAGGGGGATAAACTCCGTTGGAAATGTATGCTTGGTGTTCTCCAGTTCCCAAATGTCCTCGTCCAGTTTGGCCTGCGCGGAGATGACCTTGCAGCAGTCGGACACGCTGCCGCCGCCCACGGCGAGGATAAGGTCAACATGATTTTCCCGCGCCAGCTTTGCGCCCTCCTGCACCTTGGCATAAGTGGGGTTCGGCATGATTCTGGAGAACTCTACCACACGCTTGCCGACGGCGTTCAGAATGCCCATGATCTCATCATACACGCCATTGCGCTTGATGGAGCCGCCGCCGTAGGCCAGCATGACGGTTTCCCCGTAGTTCACCAGCAGACTGCCGAGGTACTCTTTCACGCCGCCCTTGCCGAAATACACCTTGGTCTTGTTTTCAAAAATAAAGTTGTTCATAAAAACGCATCCTTTCTGAATGTTATTTCTTCATTTGCTGTTTCCAAAAGGCCACGGCATCATTGATCCAGCCTTCGACGCTGGTTCCAGTCCCAAGTCCAAAGCCGTGACCCAGACCGGAATACACATGAAACTCCGTGTCGATCCCGGCCTGCTGCATGGCTTCGAGCCGCGCCTGCATGACCCGCCAGTTGGCGATGCCGTCCCTGTCACCGACACGGGCATAGGTGGGCGGATCACTTTCGGAATACTCGCTCAATCCTGTGTACTGCATGATGACCGCACCGGGACGGGGCAGATTACCGCCGCCAAAGGCTTCTGCACCGTAAGACCCAAGCCACGCCGCCATTCGCGCTCCTGCCGAGCCGCCCCATAGGGAGTAGCAATCGGTGTCCACTTCCAGTTCGTCCGCATGGTCAAAGATGAAGCGGATGGCTCTTGCCAAGTCCTCGCAGGCGGTCTGTGCGCCGGGGCGATAAATGAGAGCGAAGGCGTTGTAGCCCTTTTGGGAAAGCTCCAGCGCATGAGGGAAGCTGTCCTGCATGGCGCCCACATAGGCAAAGGCACCGCCTGCATTGCAGATGGCGAACTTCTCGCCGGGGATTCCCTTGAAGAAAAACAATCCTGTATCTTCTTTGGCAGGGTCAGCCGCCTTTTCCTCGTCGGTGTAAATGTCATAGAAGATGGTTTGGCCGTCCGCTGCCCGCTCTCGCAGGGTGTTCACGATCTCCACCGTTTCGTCCGGATCGATATGGCTGTAGTAGGTCAGTTGAAGTTCTTCCAGCGTGTCGCCGCTGTAATAGGCATCCTCTACAGGGAACAGCAACCGTCCGTAAGAGCCGAACATTGGAGCGTTCTTCACATCTTTGATTTTGCTTTCCCTTGTAAATGCTGCTGTTTGGGATGGAGTGGTTTCCACTGGTTCCTGCGGTTCACGAGCGCCGCAAACGCTCAGCAGAAGCACCGTACAAAACAGCAGCGCAGAGAAACATCCAAGCTTCATATCATCATCTGCCTTTTCCTGAACTTCTGCCTATAGTATAAAAAAAGCGAGACTTCAAGAGAAGTCTCGCTTCGTTCATCAGTATATACCTTTAGGTTATAATCAGTTGTACAGCTCTTTGCTGATGATTTTGGCTGCATCCAAAAAGCGCTGTACCGTCGGTGTCGGCTCTGGCGAATGGAGAATGCCATAGGGAATGCTGTAATTCCATTCCACTGGGATTACCTTCAGGAGTGGATGGACATTCGCCCAACCGGGAATAGCCAGCAAAACGTCATTGGTGTTCTCACAGCGGTTGAACACATCCATGTTGTAAAAGTCGAAATCTACGATATGGATCTGCGGATGGTGCTGCCAGAGGTCATCCCGGAGTTGATCCACATAATGGCTCCATCCCCGGTGCATCAGCAGCAGATTCTCCCCATAGAGGTCAGAAACTTGCAGCTTGTCTTTGTCCGCCAGCCGGTGGTGGATGGAGACTGCACAGCAGAAGCGCCCCCTCGTCAGTTCCAACCCAGCACAGCCCCGCAGGTGCAGCATGGTCTCATCAAAAATGCCGCCTACTACATCAATGTTCTTTCCGAGATTTGCAAGGATTTCTCTCGCATTTTCCGGGGTGTTCTCAAAGGGGACGATCTGAAATTTGATGTCCGGGTGCAGCGTTTGAACTCTGGACCAGAGATCCATCAAAAGCTGTGCGGGCGTCATGGGGGATGAGCCGATGCGGATGATGTTCTCATCCTCCTGCATGGCGTTTTTTGCCCGAGTCACGGAGTCCCGGCAATACTGGATGATATATTTTGCATCCTGGTACATAGAACGCCCAGCTTTTGTCAATGTCAGCCCACGGTGGCTGCGGTCGAAGAGCTTCACGCCGAGGGATTCTTCTAAAAGATTGATTTGCTTGATGACAGCCGTGGGCGTGATGTAGCTTTCTTCGGCGGCTTTGTTGAAGCTGCCTGCATCCGCCACACGGAGAAAAGTCTCAAGTTGTGGGTTATACATGAAGCACCTCCTTTATTTTATAGCATTCCAAAATGTTTCAATGCCTCCGTAATGGCTCTTTCCTTTTCCGGTGGGCATTGTGGCTGCTTGGCATCCTCAGATTTCGGTTTATTGTAGTTCTCGCGCTCAATAATGCCGTGTTTCTGCTTTACCTGAGCGATATAAAGACTGCTGACATTCAAGCCGCTGTGTTCCAAAACATAATCCTTGATTTGCCCATAGGTTGCCATTCCTCTTTTATCCTGCACCATTTCTTCCACGTCCACATCAATATTGATATGTGTCACAGGATTTCTCAGAACTAAGAGACAAACCGTCTCACAGTGTGCGCTGTGGGGGAACATATCCACCGGCGTGAAGCCCTCGGCGCGGTAGCCTTTCTGGGTCAGGAGAGCGAGGTCACGGGCCATCGTCTCGGGGTTGCAGCTGACGTAGACGATGCGCTTCGGGGCCATGCGGGCCACGCTCTCGATGAAGGCGGGCGTCGAGCCCTCCCGGGGCGGGTCCATGAAGATGACGTCGGCCTTCTGGCCCGCGTCGGCGGCTTCCCGTATCCATGCGGTGGCGTCAGCAGCAAAGAAGCGGGCGTTTTTTACGCCGTTGTGCTTTGCGTTGCCGATGGCGTCCCGGACGGCGTCCCGGTTCACTTCCACGCCCACCACCTGCCGGGCTTTGTCAGAGGCCGTCAGGCCAATGGTGCCGATGCCGCAGTAGGCGTCGAGGACGACTTCTTTGCCGGTGAGGTGGGCGGCATCGACGGCCAGCCCGTAGAGCACGGCGGTCTGGACGGGATTCACCTGATAAAAGCTGCGGGGGCTGAGGGCGTAGGTCTTGCCGCAGAGGGTGTCGAGGATGAAGCCCTTGCCGTAGAGGACTTTTTCGTCCTCGCCCAAAACGACGCTGGTGCGGCGGGGATTGTAGTTCTGTACGACGGTGGTGACGGGGACGCCCCGCTTTTCGGCCTCGGCCAGCAGGGCTTTCACGAAGTTCTTCGCGCCGGGCAGCACGGGCTGGGCCGTGACCAGCACCACCATCACCTGACCGGTGGCGACGCCCCGGCGGAGCAGGCAGTGGCGGAGCAGGCCGGTGCCTTTGTCCTCGTTGAAGGGCTGGTAGCGGCAGGCGTTGGCGGCGGCGCGGACGGCCAGCATCACCTTGTCCAGTACCTCGTCCTGCAAAAGGCAGCTCTCCACCGGCAGCACCTTGTGGGTGCGGGCCGCGTAGATGCCGGAGGTGAGTTTTCCACCGGTAGCGGGGGCAAAGGTGGAAATCACTTTATTGCGGTAGTGGTAGGGGGTTTCCATCCCCCGGATGGGGGAGACAGGGCCGTATTTGCCCAGCAGGGCGCGGACGTCGGCCTCTTTCTTTTTGAGCTGTGCGGCGTATTCGGTGGCCAGCATCGGGCAGCCGCCGCAGTTTTTGGCGCGAAGTTTGCAATCCATTATCATATCCTCCTGAAACCAGACCGCAGGGTCCATTGCCTTACGGATGGCGGTGCATTTTCATCCAGTACGAGTTGAGCGGCCTGCCAAGGGATCCCCTAACAGGGAAGCCGACGAGCGCAGCGAGACTGAGAGGTTTAACCGTACGGATCATACAGGTCATATTCTTCCGATTCTGCGTGCTTTTCGTTCAGGACAGCGATGGCCTGTTCCAGCTCACTCTGGGAACAGCCGCTCTCGCTCACCAGCGCCCGCACAGCCTGTGCGAGGTCGCCGCCAAAGACGGTGTCCAGCCGCTGGCGCATGGTGTAGACGCCGTAGGCCCGGCGGGTGACGGTGGGGGCGTAGAGGTTGTGGTTCTGCTCTTTGGTGCAGGTGACCCAGCCCTTCTCTTCCAGCCGGTATAAAAAGTTCAGCACGGTGGCGGCGGCCCAGCCTTTTTCGGCCAGACGCGCACCGATGTCCCGCCGCGACACGGGCGGTTTGCAGTCCCACAGGGCCAGAAGCACCTGTTCCTCCGCAGCCGAAAGGGCTTTCAGCCTGTCCGGAATGCCATACATGGGGGCCATCTCTCCTTTTTGAGTAAAAAACTTGATTTTACATTTGTCTTAGATACTGACATTGTACCAAAAATCAGGAAAAAGGACAAGAGCAGAAAACCCAGCAACCATGCGGTTATCCACTAGCTATTTTACAAATGTCTCTGAAAATGTCCTCTGCACGAGGACGTTTGTGCGCTTCGTGCGCCCGCCCGGGCTTTGACGGCTCAACTTTGTGCAAAGATGCTCTTGTTTTGCACCCCTCAAAACCATTATACTACGGACAAATCCAGAGCACAACGCCCGAACGGGCCGTCAGATAGAGGAAAAGGAGAGAATCCGTCATGGCACGAGTTTATAATTTCAGCGCAGGTCCCAGCATGTTACCCGAAAAGGTGCTCAAGCAGGCTCAGGCAGAGCTGCTCGAATACGGCGGCAGCGGCCAGAGCGTGATGGAGATGAGCCACCGCAGCAAGTGGTTCGACGCCATCATCACCGACACCGAAGCCACCCTGCGCCGGGTGATGAACATTCCCGATAATTATAAGGTCGGCTTCTTCCAGGGCGGCGCGACCCAGCAGTTCGCCATGGTGCCGCTGAACTTCATGACCACCGGCAAGGCCGACTACATCGTCACCGGCAACTTCTCCAACCTGGCCGCAAAGGAAGCTGCAAAGTTCGGCGAGGCCAAAATCGTCGCGTCCAGCAAGGATAAGAACTTCACCTACATCCCGGACGTAAACGCCATCGACTACGACAAGGATGCAAGCTACATCCACATCTGCCAGAACAACACCATCTTCGGCACCCAGTATGTCGAGGTGCCTCAGGTGGAGGGTGTGCCGCTGGTGGCGGATATGAGCTCCATGATCCTCTCCAAGCCCGTGGACGTCACCAAGTACGGCTGCATCTACTTCGGCGTCCAGAAGAACGTCGCCCCCGCCGGTATGGCCATCGCCATCGTCCGGGACGACCTGCTGGGTCACGCCGCCGACAATGTACCCACCATGATGAACTACACCACCCTGCTGGCCAAGGACAGTATGTACAATACGCCGCCCTGCTGGTGCATCTACATGACCGGTCTGGTGCTCAAGTATCTGGAAAATGACATCGGCGGTCTTGCCAATATGCAGAAGATCAACGAGGCGAAGGCTAAGGTCCTGTACGACTACCTCGATGGTCAGGACTTCTTCAATAATCCTGTGGAGCACCGCTACCGTAGCACCATGAACGTCACCTTCACCAGCCCTGACCCTGACCTCGACAAGAAGTTCTGCGCTGAGGCCGCAGATGCCGGTTTCGTCAACCTGAAGGGTCACCGCCTCGTGGGCGGTATGCGCGCCTCCATCTACAACGCAATGCCGGCCGAGGGCATCGACAAGCTGGTGGACTTCATGGAGAAGTTCCGCAAAGAGAATGCATGAGTTTTTGTGTATAGGAGATAGGAAAGTATGTTCACCATCAAAACCCTGAACGCCATCAGCCCGGTAGGTCTGGCAAAGCTGAACAAAAACCTGTTCGATGTCTCGGTGGACGCCGACGCCCCCGACGGCATCCTTGTCCGCAGCGCCGACCTGCTGAACACCACCTTCAATGACAACCTGCTGGCCATTGCCCGTGCCGGTGCCGGTGTCAACAATATTCCTCTCGACCGGTGCAGTGAGCAGGGCATCGTGGTGTTCAACACTCCCGGTGCCAACGCCAACGCTGTGGCGGAACTGGTCATCGGTATGCTCATCGCGGGCAGCCGCAATGTGGCTGCTGCTGCCCAGTGGACTCAGGGTCTTGCCGGCGACCCCGCCATGGCAAAGAGCGTGGAGAAGGGCAAAAAGCAGTTCGTGGGCAACGAGATCAAGGGCAAGACCCTCGGCGTCATCGGCCTGGGTGCCATCGGTTCCCGCGTTGCCAACTGCGCCATCGAGCTGGGCATGGAAGTCTACGGCTATGACCCCTATATCTCCATTGATGCTGCGTGGAACCTGAGCAGTCAGGTCCACCACTGCGTCAACCTGAATGATATGCTGCCCCTCTGCGACTACATCACCATCCATGTGCCGTATCTGCCCACCACCAAGGACACCATCAATGCCCAGACGCTGGCCCTCTGCAAGGACGGTGTCAAGCTGCTGAACTACGCCCGCGGTGAGCTGGTGAACACTGACGCCCTGCTGGAAGCCCTTGATACCGGCAAAGTGTCCGGCTACATGACCGACTTCCCCACGGAAGCTCTGCTGGGCCGTCCGGGCGTCATCTGCACGCCTCATCTGGGCGCTTCTACCCCGGAGGCCGAGGACAACTGCGCGGTCATGGCCGCCCAGGAGCTCAACGACTACCTCAAGAACGGCAACATCACCCATTCGGTGAACATGCCCGAGGTGCATCAACCCCGCGCCGGCGGCAAGCGCATCTGCATCATCCACAAGAACGAGCCGGGCATGATTAGCCAGATCACTGCCCTGACAACGGAGGCGGGCCTGAACATCGAGAACATGGTGAACAAGAGCAAGAAGAACATGGCCTACACCATGCTGGACGCCACCGGTGCGGTGAATGATGCACTGGCCGCGAAGCTCTCGGCCATCCCCGCCGTCGTCCGGGTGCGCATCCTGTGATGCTGCGATAAAATTTTCTGAGGCCGCTGCCCTGCCGGGGCGGCGGTCTTTTCGTGAGTGGATACACTTGAATCCCGTCATTGACCACAGCAGGGATTTGCGGTAAAATCATACTAGCCGGAGTGTCAGCCTGTGCGGCCCGCCCGGCTGAAGATGATGAATACAGGAGGTTTGTCCATATGAAGGCCAAAAGAATGCTTTCGCTGCTTCTCACAGCAGCCCTCATGCTGAGCATGGTGACCCCGGTGCTGGCCGCTTCGGCAGAGACCGAATTGCCCCGCGCCTCTCAGACCCGGCTGGAAGAGACGAATGAAGTCGTCTCCATTCGTCTGCAGGCTGCCGGAAAGCTGGTCTATGGCTCCCCGTTCGAGCTGTCGGTGGTCACCCGCCCGACGGACGCGCAGTATATCGGCGTGGTGCTGGGCGTCAAGGGCGAAGCCAAGGGCTACGTCACCCTCGTGCTCTCCGATAAACTCCGCACCCTGCTCAAGATGATACCCCTGCCCCGCAAGATGTCCAAGACCCCTGATCAGGTAGAAGAGTTCAATGTCTACGCCTATGTCAAACAGCTCATCGACGGCAACGACGTCAGTGTGCTGCTGGGCGTGGCCGATGAGGTCGTCAAGGTGATGGATACCCTGAAATTCTATATCCCCACCCTGAAAGATATGTCCATGGGCCTGAAGCTCTCTCTCGAGCTCATCCGCCGCTACCTTCCCGAGGGTGCGTTCAGCCGTATCTATCTGGATGAGCAGCCCGTGGATTCGGGCAGCTATGTCGCGGGTGCCGTGGCGCTGGAATCCGGCGATTTGAACACCGCCGGTGTGGCCATGTTCAAGATAAAGCCCAAGACCGAGGGCGTCCGCCTCTACTGGGCCGAAGACCTGCCCGCCGGGATGACGCTGGCCGAGGCTGAGGCACACAATGTCGGCGCTCTGCTGGAGTCGGACGGCGTGGTGGTCGATAATGCCAAGGTCACCTGTACTTATAAAAAGAAGGGCCTGTTCAGCAGCAAGTCCACGGAGTTCCCGACGCAGCCGGGTATCTACACCCAGACGGCAACAGTCTCCGGTAACTATTCCTGTGAGAAGATCACACGGACCATCGTCATCAGCTAAAGGGTGCTGTTCTGAAAAAAGTAAAATGAAATGAGAGTGCCGCTGCACGAGGAATCGTGCGGTGGCACTCTTTTTTGCGTGTACACACGAAAACAAATTTTGGAAAAAACACACGCAATCTGTTATGTATACTAGTTTATTTCAAATAAAATTGTGCATGATGTATATATAAGAAAAATATCCACGAAAAGATTATGGTAAAAACTACAAAAAACCCCTTGAAATGTGTCGGGAAAATGTTTATTATAGAGTCACGGACGAAAAAAATAAAAAGGGGGAATGAAGATGCTGGGGATGATGATGGATTTCCTTCGTGATTCTATAGATCCGGTGTTTGCAAAAGGAATGCTTACGATCTATAACTCTACAACATCGGTGATCATGGGGATTGCTGCAGTCGTGGCAATCGCTCAGCTCTTTCAGGAGAATAAGGATTCGGAGAATGATAAGGAGGAAGAGAAGCCTCTGAAGCGGTGTGCAGGAGAACTGTTTTTGGTAGTTGCAATTATCTTTTTTTGTTACGGAGAATACTGCAAGCTTCACTATTACGAGGTGCCAAACATCAATTTCTACGATAGTTATGAAAAGGTGGAAAATGAGATCTCCGCGCCCGGCAGTATAGCGGACATCGTATATGACGAGGCGGCGAACCAAAGAGAAAATGAGGACGTAGAGGAGAGTGATGGGGAATTCAAGGTGTACGGCATCAACTATGTGCCGGGAAGCCTTATTTATCATCGGATGGGGGAAAAGGTGGACATCATTCTCTATGTAACGTGGGACAAGGGTCGGAAACCCATACCGAAAGCTGAAAAGCTGGACTTCGAATTTGATAGAGAGAAGATCCAACCGTGTGCTGAGGACAAATTCAAGATAACCGCATCCCCCTTTTTGTTTTGCTCCAAGGCAAAATACTTGGGTGACAGCAGCGATATGGTGCTGTATAACTACTATGACCTTAGCAAGCATCAGGTAATCATATCGCTTCTGGATGCCGAAACGCGGAAAATTGTACAGATGAAACGAGGGCAGTTATCGAAACCGATGGTGTTTGAAAAATTGCAGCCCGGGATATACTACTATGCGGTAGAAGCGGACGGTTACAGTCCCTATGTTTCACCCTACTCCCTTCAAGTTGTAGCCGGAGGAAAAAAGGACGGATGGGAAGGAGCTTATGTTTCCATGCGGGAGACAAAAGAAGAGTCGGAGGACGAGGAATTCCGGGTGCTCGTATGGGCGGGAGACGATTATCCTCTGCCGAATACAAAGCTGAAAGCCTACATAGAGCACCCAAATGAATTGGAGGAAGAAAAGGAAAATTTCTATAAAATGGCCACAGATGAAAATGGATTTTTGTTTTTTGAAGAGGACCTCATGAACGGAGCAAGGCCGATAGAGAGGAGATACCAACTTTATTGGAACAGGTGGATGCTGCTTAGCTATGAAGATGAATCTCGGGATTCTGCTGTTGAGGTCGAAGTGAAGGATGGCCTCGGAATTGCGAGACTGGCCGAACGCTAAAAAACGAAGGAGCACTGCATTAGCAATGCTCCTTCGTTTTTTAGTTACATCCGGAACCGCCAGCCCCAGCCGCCGCCACAGCAGCAGTTGCAGAGCAGATTGAGCAAAATCATGCTCCAGCACCAGCGCATCAGCCCGCCGGGCTGGGCGTAGGTGGTCTGGGTGCGGTAGGTCTGGCCGGGATTCTGCATCCGGCGCAGGTGCATCTGGTACTCGGTGTTATTGGGGTCCAGCTGAACGGCGCGGCGGGCGTCCTGCAGCGCATCGATGCTGTTGCCGAGGCCCTGATTGGCCAGCGAGGAGAGGTAGTACCACCGCGCTGAGCGGCTGTTCATGCTGTCCAGCACCCGGCGGGCCTCAGCGTAGCGGCCATTGGCCACAAAGTTGCGGGCCGCCTGCATCTCGGGGCTGTCAGAGCCGGAGTAGCTGGCCCCGCTCTGCTGCTGGTAGCCGCCAAAACCGAATCCGAAACCAAAAGGGTCGAACCCGAAGCCGAAATCGCCCTGCTGCCAGCCATTCTGGCTGTAGCCCTGGTCGTATCCCTGCTGGTAGCCGCCCTGATAATAACCCTGCTGGCCGTAACCGCCGCCGGGCTGTCCGCCCATCTGGGGGCCGGTGTCGCCCTTGGTGATGGCGTCGTAAGCTGCCTGCACCTCTTTGAAGTGCTCTTCGGCGGTGGGGTCGTTGGGGTTCAGGTCGGGGTGCCAGCGCTTGCACTTGGCACGGTAGGCTTTTTTTATCTCGTCGTCGGTTGCGCCGCGCTGGATGCCCAGCACCTCATAGGGATCTCTCATGGGTCTACTTCCTCACGTCTCTCAGGCCATGCGCGGCCTTTTCGTTCCATACAATATTACAGTCTACAGGACAGTGCCTGCAAAATCAAGACAAAATCCGCCTTTTGGGCGGAATTGGTTACTTTTTCTGGGCCTCTTTGGCCTGTTTGCAGTTGTATTTGAGCCACACGCCGGAATACAGGATGTTTCGCAGAAGGTCCGCGTCCTCCACGCAGGGCAGACGCTCGAAGCTTCTGGCGCACTGGGCCAACAGCAGCTCGAAGATCTCCCGCATCTCTTCCTCGTAGCCGGGCTGACGGCTGAGGGAGCGCAGCGGATTGTATGCGCCCTTTTTCTCGTCCTGTGCCAGGTCATCGTAGGCGTCCAGCAGGTAGATGAATTTGCCCAGATGGAAGCCGATGCTCCGCAACTCCGGCGACCAGTGGTCCTGCTTATAGTCGAACAGCTCGGCCATCAGCTCGCCGAAGCAGCCCGACACAGCGTCAAGGTCTTCGCTTCCCTCGGCTTCCAGCTGAGTCAGCCGGTCGAGGCAGGTGCGGATGGCATTGCACTGTCGGGGCCAGCGCTGTGCGGCGGTCTGAGCAGGGGAGCCCAGCAGCTTTTCGAAGCCGAGGCCCAGCAGGCTGTGGTCGTCGTTCCATTTATCGGCGGCGTTGTAGTAGTGGAGCGCCACGCTCATATCGGCGCAGTAGTCGGTGGGGCCGCTGTGCCGCCAATTTATCTTCCGGATGGGGTGGATGGGGCAGTGGCCGCTGCCGGTGACGCACTCGCTCTCACCCTCGTAGAGGCTGGAAAGCAGCAGATCCAAGAACGTCAGATCGTAACTCAGCGTCAGACGGCCCCGCAGGCCGTGGAGCGCACCGATGCGGCGGCAGAGGCCGCAGTAGGCCGTGCGGTAGCGGGCCTTGGCCTCGTCGTCCAGCGCGGCCTGATTCGGGATGACATATCCAAACATACGTTAGCTCTTCTTGATGAACTGGGTGCCGCAGCGGGGGCAGGAGATCTGGATGCGGCCCCGGCCCCGGGGAACGCGCAGCTTCTGGCGGCACTGGGGGCAGCGGTAATAGTGGTAGAGTTTGCGGTTATCCCACTGGTCCTTCAGGCCGCTGAACTTATTGCGGATGCGGTCCTTCACGGCGTAGTATTTATAATTTTCTTCGGTGCGCTTGGAGATGTTGCGGCTGAACATCCGGTAGTAGCACAAGCCCAGCAGCACCACGCCGACGTACAGCAGCAGCGGCAGACGGGTGAGGATATAGACCAGGATCAGCACGAGAGAGGCGATGTTCAAAAACTGGTTCAGACCATCGGTGCCGTAGCGGCCTATCATGAACTGGCGTATCTTTTCTTTCATAAACATCCTTCCTCATAAAAGAGGGGCGGGTGCGCCGCCCCTTCTGTATTTTTCTGCTCTCAGGATACCATGCAACCATGAGAAAATTTTGAACAGAGTGCAAACCTATCGTAAAGAGACGACATTTAAGTGCCGCTCACTCCTCCCGGCAGCGGATGGTGAGGGAAACTTCGGTGTCCAAGGCACCCTCCATCCGGCAGTGGAGCTTGGCCGGGCCGGCCTCGCCGGTGGTGGCGAGATAGGTGCCTGCCATGCCGCCCCGCAGAGGGACGACGCTGGGGCCAAGGATGCGCAGCGGCCCCTCTACGCTCAGCTGAACGGCCTCACCACAGTAGGGCAGGAGATTGCCGTTCTGGTCGATGGCCCGCAGGCTCACGGCGGCACAGTCCCAGGTGGGGCCGTCGGTCAGGATGGGATTGTGGACGGTGCATTCCAGCCGGACGCTCTGCACCGGCTCCTTCACGACGGTGCGGACGGCCCGGCCATGCCACACGGCCTCGAAGCGGTAAACGGCGGCGGGGCTGCCCAGCACACCGATATATTTGTAGTAAAGCTGCACCAGCTCGTTCCAGCTCAGGCGCAGTGAGTACATCCGCGCCCGGGACAGGGGCGAAAGCTCCATAGAGTCCCGGCGCATCTCATTGAGGATGGCGGCCACCTGCGGCGCGGCAGTGCGGTCGATGCCCTCGTATTTTTCAAGCAGCAGGCCCACGAAATCGTGTATCTCGATGGGCGGGTGGGGCAGAGCCGCAAAACGGCCCCGGCGGTCGGGGGTGAACTCGGCTACGAAGTCGTTGTCCCGGTAGAGCCGCAGGCTTTCGGCGTTGGTGAACGCCCAGCACGCCCCCGCAAAGCCGCCCGGATGGTCGCCCAGCGCCATGCTGGATGAAATTTCGAGCACGATGTCGGAAGGGGAGCGGGGCGTCTTCTGGCTGGCGTAGACGGCGGCAGAAAGCTTCGGGTTGCGGAACATGTCCATCACACCCTGATAGCTGATGCGGTCGCCGCTGCCGAATTCGCGGTGGGTGTTGTAGTCGGTCATGCACCAGCCGAAGCTGCCCGCCACGCCCTGCTGAGCGATGGTGTCGTTGAGGACGGCGGCGTAGCGCAGGGCCTGCGCCAGGCGGTGGGGCTCGTCGTCGAAGGGCTTGGCCGGGAACTGGGCGCCCTCGAATTCGCTGATGAGATAGCCTTTCCGGGTGTCGGGGGTGACGGCGGTGCGGGCCTCGCACCCGACGCCGCGCCCGTGGTAGGAGTAGTCGGCATAGGCGTAAACATCTTCCAGAAGCTGGCTGCGGCGGGTGCTGCGGGTACCAGCCGTGGGGCGGGTGGGGTCGAGGCGGCGCACCGTCTCGTTGGTGCGCTTATAAAAGCTCTCGTCGTCGGCGCTGCCGCTGACCCGCACGCCCCACAAAAAGATGCTGGGGTGGCTGCGGCACTGGCAGACCATCTCGCGGCAGTTCTGCAGAGCCTGCGCTTTCCAGATGTCGTCGCCGACGTGCTGCCAGCCGGGCATCTCCACAAAGACCAAAAGGCCCAGCTCGTCGCAGGCATCGAGGAAGGCGGGGCTGGGGGGAGTGGTGAGGCGCACGGCGTTGCAGCCCAGCTGCTTTTTCAAGAGCTGAGCGTCCAGACGCTGGATGCTGTCGGGCATGGCATAGCCCTGATAGGCGTAGCTCTGGCGGCGGTTGAGGCCCCGCAGCTCCACCCGCTGGCCGTTGAGGTAGAGCCCGCCCGCCACGAACTGCAGAGTACGGAAGCCGAACCGGCAGCTTTTCTCGTCCAGGACCCGGTCGGGCAGGCCGCCGGTGCCGGGACGGATGAGCCGGACGGTCAGGGTGTAGAGGGTGGGGTGCTCGATGCTCCACGGATGGACGCTGTTCAGTGCGCCGGTGATGGGCAGCGACAGCTCGCCGGTGTAGAACGCCCGGCTGCCCGAGGGGCTGCGTATCTCGGCCTGTAACGTGCAGCCGACGGTCTCGCCCACAGTGGCCGTGTAGATGCGGAAATCGCCCTCGGCCTTCGTCTCGATGAAGATGTCCCGCAGATAGGCGGGCTCTTTCACGTCGAGGCAGACGGCGCGGCAGATGCCGCCGTAGGTCAGAAAGTCCATCTGCCCGCCGAAGGGCGGGATGTTCAAATCTTCGCGGCTGTCGCAGCGGACAGCCACCACGTTCTTCTGACCCAGATGGAGAGCACTGGTCAGATCGACGGTAAAAGCGGTGTAGCCGCAGCTGTGGTGGAACACCCGCCGCCCGTTGCAGAACACCGTGGCGTCATGGGCCACGGCTCCGAAGGTGAGCAGAACGGTGCGGCCCTCCCATTCTTTGGGCGCAAAAAACTCCCGCCGGTAGCCCGAAAGCTTCTGGTAGTCGTTCTCGTTGCAGTAATTGTAGGGCAGTGCCTTGACCGTGTGGGGCAGGCGCACCGGCTCAAGGGTCAGCTCCGGGCATTCCGGCCGCACGATGGCGGGGTCAAAGACCGGGGTGAAGAGCCAGCCGTCGTTCCAATCGTAGTGTTCCATGGCAAATGTTCTCCGTGGCAAAGAATACTTTAGCTCTTATGCTACCACAAAGTTATGAACGAAAAAAGAATCCGCGCCGGATTTTATCGGTTTCTGAATAAAATTTCAGAAAGAAGGGGCCGCGTTCCCGCCGGGAACGCGGCCCCTTGGAGAAAACCTCTCCGTCAGGCTTTGACTGAGAGGTTTAACGAATAAAATTCGTCATCGGCCGACGGGGATTCTCCGGGTGCTGGATGCCCGCGGCTTTGCCGGCCTCGATGCACCGGAGCAGCCAGGTCATGTTGCGGCCCAGCTCCTGCATGACGGCGCAGCCCTCGGCGTCCTGCAGCACCTGCTCGGGGTTCGAACCGTGGACCATGGGCCAGTAGGAACCGCTCACCAGCGGCATATGGAAGAACTCGGGGTACTTCACCAGCTGATCGAGGGTGCTGGTGGTGCCGGCGCGGCGGGCCGAGCAGCAGATGGCGGCGGGCTTGTAGGCCAGATACCTGCCGCCCGCGTAGGCGAGACGGTCCATGAAGCTGGTCATGTTGCCGGAGGCGGAAGCGTAATGCACCGGCGTGCCGAAGACGAAGGCGTCGGCAGTCTTGGCTTTCTCGATGGCCTCGTTGACCACGCCGCCGAAGACGCAGCCCTTGCCGGCGGCACAGCCGCCGCAGCCGATGCAGCCGCCCACGGGCTTTGTGCCGACGTTCAAGATCTCCGTCTCGATGCCGGCGGCGTTCAGCTCCCCAGCGATGAGGCTCAGTGCGGTATAGGTGCAGCCCTTCTCGTGGGGGCTGCCGTTGATGAGCAGGACTTTCATGATAAATACTCTCCTTTTGTACGCCCGAAAAAGCGGCGTTCTGGTATGATTTTAGCACATTTGTGACCGTAACGCAACGAATCATGACACTGCCCTTGACAAAGACCGGCGGTATGACGATAATATGAAGTTACGATAACAGGAAAGACCCGAAGGAGGCCAAAACCATGCGAGTCATTGCAGGAGAAGCCCGCGGCAGACGGCTGGAAGCGCTGCCCGGCACGGATATTACCCGCCCCACCCTCGATCAGGTGAAGGAGGCGATGTTCAGCATCGTCCAGTTCGACCTGCCCGGAGCCCGTGTGCTGGACCTGTACGCAGGCAGCGGCCAGCTGGGCATTGAGGCGCTGAGCCGGGGCGCTGCCCGGTGCGTGTTCCTGGACGAGAACCGTGAGGCCGTGAACATCGTCATGAAGAACTGCAAGAACTGCGGCGTCTTCGACCGCAGCCGCGTCAACATCGGCGAAGCGGCCCGCTTCCTCTCGGCCTGCCGGGAGCAGTTCGATCTGGTGCTGCTGGACCCGCCTTTCCACAACGGCACGCTGGAAAATATCCTCCCCATCGTGGATAAGTGCGTCGCCCCCGGCGGCATCGTCATCTGCGAGAGCGAGACGAAACTCGTCCTCCCCGCCGAAGTGGGCGGTTTACAGCTGAAGAAGCAGTATAAGTACGGCAAAGTCCTGCTCTGGAAATATGTGAGACCCATGGCAGACGCCGCAGAGGAAGAAGGAGAAGCGTGATGAACGTCAACGAGCTTTTGGATACCATCGAAGACCTGCTGGAAGAGAGCACCGGAATGCCCCTTTCGGGCGGCAAGCGCATCGTGGATGTGGAACAAATTCGGGACTATCTCGATGACATCCGCGCAAACCTCCCCGTGGAGCTGCGTCAGGCCCAGTCCATCGTCAGCGACCGCGCCCAGCTCATCGAGTCGGCCAACGCGCAGGCACAGGCCATCGTCAAGAAGGCAGAAGAGCGCGCCCGCATCCTCGTGAGCGAGGCCGAGATCGTCCGCGCTGCCCAGCAGCGTGCGTCCGAGATCGTCTCCGCTGCCCAGACCGAGGCCCGCACCGTCCGCCAGACGGTCACGGATTACTGCGATAATATGCTGAAAACCACCGAGGAGACGATGTCTGAGAACGCCGCCCAGGTGAAAAATGTCCGCGCGAACCTGCGCCAGACCCCCCGCCGCGGCGTGTGATGAGCCGCTCCTGACCTGAATACAGTCCCCTGCGAGTAAAAATGACGATTCGCAGGGGCTTTTTTTGTAACATTTTGTAGGAAAAAAGCGCAGGAAAAAACTTGCATTCAGCGTTTCGATTTGCTAAAATAAAATAGAGTCGTCAGGTATCTTGACAGAGCAGAAAACGGGACAAACTCCCCGGGAGATGTCCGGCGTATCGGACGGCTCGGAACACGAAACGAAAGGAGGCTGGGCGCGATGACTCAGACAGAAGATTTGGCACAGTTCGACCCGGCCTCGTTTGAGCATATCCCCGTGCTTCTGAACGAGTGCCTCGATGGACTGAACATCGACCCGGTAGGCACTTATCTCGACGGCACGGCGGGCGGCGCGGGACACTCCCGCCAGATCGCCCTCCGGCTGGACGGCGCAAAAGGCGGGCGGCTCGTCTCCCTCGACCAGGACCCCGACGCGGTGCAGACCGCCAGGGCGCGGCTGGCCGGGCTCCCGGCCACGGTGGTACAGATAAACTTCCGCTACGCCGGACAAGCCCTCGAGAGCCTCGGCATCGAGAAGATAAACGGTGCGTTGCTGGACCTCGGCGTTTCCAGCCATCAGCTGGACGACGCGGCCCGGGGCTTTTCGTACCGGGCAGACGCCCCGCTGGATATGCGGATGAGCCAGCAGGGGGAGACGGCGGCAGACCTCGTGAACACCGCCAGCCGGGAAGAGATCTCCCGCATCCTGCGGGACTACGGCGAAGAGCCCTATGCGTGGCAGATCGCCGGCCACATCGTGGAGGCCCGCGAGACGACCCCCATCGAGACGACTTTGCAGCTGGCCGACATCGTGGCCAGCGCCATGCCGCCTGCGGAGCGGCGCAAGAACAAGAATCCTTCGCGGCGCACGTTTCAGGCGCTGCGTATCGCGGTCAACCACGAGCTGGATGCTCTGGAGGAAGGTCTGGATACCATTTTCGACCACCTTGCCCCGGGCGGAAGGCTGTGTGTGATCACCTTCCATTCGCTGGAAGACCGGCTGGTGAAAAACAAGTTCCGCCGCTGGTCCACCGCCTGCACCTGCCCGCCGGAGTTCCCGGTCTGCGTCTGCGGCGGCAAGGCGAAGGCAAAGCTCATTACCCGGAAGCCCATCGAGGCCGACAAGCAGGAACTGGAGGAGAACCGGCGCAGCCGTTCTGCTCATCTGCGCGTTTTGGAGAAACTCTGAGCCGGATAAGACGCCGCTCAGTGTAAGAGGAGGAGATCAACTATGGGTCAGCCAGCTTATGATATGTCGTCTGAGGTGCGTCGCAGAAAAGCGCCTCAGACCCAGCGCAAGGTCGCACTGCGGGTGGAAAAAGGCGGCAAACGCCGTCTCAGCCCGTTCCAGGCGGCCATGCAGCACGCACTTCAACTGATCTCGATGGCGCTGCTGGCAGGCTTTGCGGTAAGCCTGCTGTGGAGCGAGGCCCAGCTGGTGGAGGTCAACGACCAGATCCAGAAGGCCAAAGCGGAACTCGTGAGCGAGCAGAGCCAGTACACCTACTATAACAGTGTCCTCAACAGCAAGACCAACATCACCAGCGTGGAAGAAGTGGCCGGGCGGCTGGGCCTCATGAAGATGGACCAGAGCCAGCTCACCTACATCCGCCTCGACAGCGACAGCGTACTGGTGCGCAGGGAGTCGGCTGTCCACCAGTGGACGGATTTCCTGCACGACGGTGCCATGACCATTCTGGCTTCCGTCCGCAGCGTAAAATAAGCAAACAGACAGAAAAGCGTGCGGCAGCGCACGCTTTTCTGGTTTCTGCAGGAGAATACCATGCAAAACAAGCCCTCCAACGACCAGCATAAGAACATCTACTACCGCCTCCGCCGCAGCGACCCGCACGAGCGCCTCAGTGCGCGGCTGCGGCATTTCAGCTTCGGCGCGGCGGTATTTTTTGTAGTGGCGGCTGCGGGCATCGTCACCCACAGCCTGTATAACATCCAGATAAAACAGGGCGCGACCTTCCGCCAGTATGCGGCCCAGCAGCAGCTGCTGGACAGCACCATCCAGGCCACCCGCGGCGAGATCTACGATGCCTCTGGCATCACGCTGGCGTCCACCAGCGTAGTATGGACCATCTGGGCCGACCCCAGCTACAGCACGGCCCTCTTCACTAGCCAGACCGTCGAGGAGACGGGGGAGGCTGTCAAGACCGTGGATGAGACGACTCTGGCCGATGTGAGCCGCCAGCTCACCCTGCGGCTGCTCTCCGGCGACGGCGAGAGTCTCGACAGCGTAGATACCTCTTCGGCAGAATATCAGACCCAGTACCAGACCGTCCACGACGCGCTGGCCAAGAACGGGTCGTCCTATCAGGTGCTGGCCACCAAGGTGAACAATGCCGTCAAGCTCTCCATCGAGAAATACATCAGCGAATATAATAAAAATCACGCCAAAGCCAAGACTCTGGAAGACGGCACCGTCATCAAGAAGGGCCGTGTCTCCGCCTCTTCGTCCAAGAGTTTCCAGCGCGATTACCCCTACGGCGCGTTCGCCGCGTCGGTGTTGGGCTTCTGCAACGGCGACGGCGAGGGCTTCTACGGCCTCGAAAAATCCTACAATGACACCCTCGCGGGCGTCAATGGCCGCACGATCACCCTCCGCAATGCCTACGGCAACGCCATCGCCGACGCCAACGCCACCACTTACGCCGCCAAGGACGGCTCCAATCTGGTGCTGTCGCTGGACGTCAATGTGCAGGAGGTCGTGGAGCGCTACCTCAACGAGGCCATCTACGCCAACACGGTCGAGAACCGCGGCGCAGCCATCGTCATGAACGTCAAGACCGGTGCCATCCTTGCTATGGCCTCGAAGCCTGACTTCGACCCCAACGCTCCGCTGGATTTTAGCGAGAACCTGGCCTATCTGAATGAGCAGGTGAACGCAGAACCGGAGATTTACACCATCTACAAGAAAGACGCCAACGGCAACTATCTCCGGGACGAGCAAGGCAAGAAGATACCGGAAGAAGACCCTGACTACACCGGCACCTACCGCGACATCCAGTGGAAGAACAAGACCATCACCGAGCTGTACTATCCCGGAAGCGTCTTCAAGGTCATCACGGCCGCCATGGGTGTGGACTCGGGCAAGGCCACCTATTACACCACCTTCAACTGCTCCGGTGCCTACGGCGTGGCGAAAGAGACGTATCACTGCGCCGGTAAGAAGGCCCACGGCGTCCAGAACCTCGCCGAGGCCCTCCGGAACAGCTGCAACATCTACTTCATCCAGCTGGGTCAGCGGCTGGGTTCCAGCGCCTTCTACGACTACTTCGACGCTTTCGGCTTCACCGAGCGCACCGGCGTGGATCTGCCCAACGAGACGGGCATGATGAAGTATTACACCAAGAGCCAGCTGGGCGAGGTCGAGCTTTCGTCTTCGTCCTTTGGTCAGGCAATGGCCGTGACCCCGCTGCAGGTGTGTACCGCCATCTCGGCAGCCGTCAACGGCGGCTACCTCGTCACCCCTCATGTGGTGGATAAGATAACCGACCAGAACGGCAACGTCGTCGAGGAGATCGGCGCGAACGTCCGCCGCCAGGTCATCAGCAAGAGCGCCAGCGAGACCATCCGCCAGATCATGGAGTATGAGGTGGGCGACGGCACCACCACCGGCGGCGGTTCCAACGCCTACGTCGCGGGCTACCGCATCGGCGGCAAGTCCGGTACGTCCGAGCAGCTGAACATGGAGCGCCGCGCCGACGGCGATTACAAGAAAGTCGCCTCCTTTGCCGCCGTCCTGCCTGCCAACGACCCCGAAATTCTGGTCTACGTCATGCTGGACGACCCCAACAACGCCCACACCGACTATTCGTCCATCTTGGCTGCGCCTGTGGTCGGCAACATCATCAGTGAGATAGCCCCCTATCTGGGCATTGCCACCGATGGCATCGACCGCAGCCAGAATACCGTCAAGGTGCCGAACCTCGTGGGCAAGGAGTGGAGCAATGCGCAGGTCTCCCTGAATACCAAGGGCCTCAAGCATCAGCTCGTGGAGAGCGAGAGCGACCAGACCGCCGCCGTCGTCACCTACCAGTACCCCCACGCGGGCGCAACAGTGGCCAGCGGCACCACCATCTATCTTTACACCGATACCTACTCCGGCAGCCACACGGAAGTGCCGGACGTCAGCGGTAAGAGTGCCGACTTTGCCCGCCAGATGCTGACCGCCGCCGGCCTGAACTGTCAGGTGGCGGGCGATAGCGCCGGTACCGTGCAGAGCCAGAGCGAGGCCGCCGGCTCCAGCGTCCAGAAGGGCACCGTCGTCACCATCACTTGCGGATAAGGAGATTTATTATGGAAAAAATTGCAGCAGATCTGCTTTTGAAAGGCCTTGCCCCCGAGGGCTTCGCCGACAGCCAGCCCATCGGCCTCGTGACCACCGACAGCCGCGAGGTCTGCCCCGGCTGCATCTTTGTGGCTTTCCCCGGTGAGCGCTTCGACGGCCACGATTTCGCGGCCAAGGCGCTGGAAGAAGGCGCGGCCTATGTCGTCCTCAACCACCCGGTGGAGGGCGTCCCGGCTGAACGGGTGGTTATCAGCCCCGACAGCTACCACGCCATGATGGTCATGGGCGCAAACTACCGCAGCCAGTTCCACCCGAAGGTGGTGGGCGTCACCGGCAGCGTGGGAAAGACCACCACCAAGCAGATGACCTACGCCGCCATCGCGGGCTTTGGCAATACCATCAAGACCGAGGGCAACCAGAACAATGAGCTGGGCCTGCCCCGCACCATG
>OJOK01000569.1_pt1 | contig 21203 bp, 25 predicted proteins | sample 1598051 | NCBI WGS metagenome assembly OJOK01 (sample SAMN01915205, study PRJEB22387) | human gut metagenome | isolation source: stool | host: Homo sapiens | place: USA
TGACTTGCGAGTCGAAAACCAACGTCTTCGCGCCGAGGTTGCTTACTTAAAAAAAGACATCTATATACTTCAATGTACCAAACTGAAAATAGGATGTCTTATATGCAAATATAGGTTTTTTCTTTGAAAATCCATATTCAAGGCAAAATACAAGTCATTCAAAGTCAGCCACAATGGTTGGCTTTTTTCATTTTCTTTGAAAATTTTTCCGAAAATAGTGCAAAATCGGGCTTCGTGTGGTAATATAATCATATATAATCCAAATTCATTGGGATTCATTTAATCCAAACCGGAATTGGATTCGATTTACCAAATGCCACAATGATAAGGTCGCTGATAGATTTATTGAGAAACTTGCAATCCGAGGAGGATTGTAGGCTTTTCTTGGAAAATATCAGGTGGCATGGTGTTCCGGTTTGTCCTCATTGTGGCAGTAAGTCGGAAGAACATTACAAACTGACCAATGGCGGTGTATTCCGAGGGCTATACAAATGCAAGGATTGCCGGGAACGATTTACCGTAACGGTAGGAACCATGTTCGAGGGTTCGCATATTCCTTTGCAGAAATGGTTTATAGCGATATACGTATTCTTGGCTCATAAGAAAGGCATAAGCAGTACCCAATTGCATAAAGATATTGCAGTTACGCAGAAAACTGCTTGGTTTATGTTGAGTCGGATACGTTATAGCATCAGATATAATGCGGATATTGACTTTGGCGATATTACGCAGGTCGATGAAACGTATATCGGAGGCAAGAACAAGAATCGGAATGCAGGCAAACGGTTGAAGAATACAAGAGGCCGTAGTCTTAAATTGAAAGCACCTGTAATGGGTCTGTTATCCGATGGAAAAGTCTATGTAGAGCCTATTCCGAAAGCCAGCAAATGGATATTGCATGGTGTGATAAATTCACTTGTGCCGAAAGGAACTACTGTTGTTACCGACGGCTGGTATGGCTACAAGGGTTTGTCGGAAAATTATGTGCATAAAGTAGTAGACCACCATAGAGGAGAATATGTCAAAGGCGGTTATCATACAAATTCGATTGAAGGTTTTTGGAGCCAACTGAAACGTGGCATAATAGGAGTTTATCATTTGGTTACTCGGAAACATTTGGAATTGTACTGCGATGAATTTGCATACCGATATAATACGAGGAATTTGACGGCTGGAGAAAGATTCAGCCAATTCCTGTCCATTGCCAAAAAACGATTAAGATACCGGATGTTGATATTGTAATTGTCAATGTGCATATACATATACCAAACAAAAACATAGAAGATATGAATGTAACGACACGTTGGTATTGGGCACAGAATGCAGCCAAGACCAAAAAGGCTGTGGATGTAATTATTGTCGGAGCAAGCGGTACGATTGTAAAAACTACCGTGCAATCGAAATAATTGCAGAAATTCCGATTTTGCAATATCATCTGAAATGACTACTTTTAATGTCGATTTATACAAACTTTAAAAAGCAGAGTTTATGATTAAAAAGATGATTTGCATTGCGGTATGTGCTTGGATGTGTGCATCCTGCGAGAAAAATGACGGGGGGGGGATTTGATGAGCCGGTAGAACCACCTATTGAAAAGCCGGAAGAACCGACTACTCCGCCGTTGACCGAAGATTTAAGAACAATTAAAATCGAAGAAAACATTATGGCAGTAGTTGGTACAAATGGTTGGAATGCCATTGCATATGGTAATGGAAAATACGTAGCTGTTGGTGCGAATGGATATGTAACAACGTCAACCGATGGCGTGAATTGGACAACGCCGAAACAAATAGCAGGTTCTTCTTATACATGGAATGGAATTATATATGCGAATGGAAAATTTGTTGTCTGTGGCCAATATAGTTATATCGCAGTATCCACTGATGGTACAAATTGGACAACTTATAAAGTAGATTCCTCTGCTACATATAATTGGGCTGATATTGCATACGGTAATAGTAAATTCGTAGTGGTTGGTAGTAGTGGCCGTATATCAACCTCCGCCAATGGGACAAGTTGGACAACGCCGAAATGGTTTGATTCAAGTCACGGTTTGTTGTCAATTGCGTATGGCAATGGCAGGTTTGTTACAATGGGCAATGGTAGTACATATATTGGAGTGTCTACTGATGGTACAACTTGGTCAAAATATGCAGTACCGTCGAGTATGCTTATAGGATATGGAATGGCGTTTGGCAATGGTAAATTCGTATGTAGTAGTTCTAACGGGCATATTTTTACATCCAATGATGGACAAACTTGGACAAAATTCACCACAGATGTTAATGGTAATTGGATGGATGTCATATATAATGGTGAAATGTTTATTGCTGTCGGCCGTTCTTGGAATGATAGTTATTCCAAATATGTTAATACGATAACAACATCAATAGATGGTGAAACATGGACACCCACAGAAATAGTTAAAGATGAAAATGGAGGCATTATAACAACTGTTCCAAGTGGAATAATTGCTGTGCCAGCAAAATAGCCAGTTTTAATGGTGGAATATATAAGAAGCGACCTAATGATTTGGGTCGCTTTTATTGTATAAATACTTAAAATTCTTACTTTTGCATATAGATCATCGTATGCTTAGGTTGGTACATTAAAGTATATAGATGTCTATCGAAAAACGGGGAATCCGCAGGCAATCCGAAGCAATCCGGTGAAACAAATAAGTTTCACCGACAGCGGAGTTTTCGAATAAAAGTTGTAATTTGGAGCTTGTTTCTAAACTGTAAATCAGCCTTTCGCTTTCACATTCGGGTCGATTCATAGTGGCACATCTTTTGATTCGCAATGTCAAAAAATATGCGCGGTTCTCGACCGGTTGCTTCGTACCGTCCCAAAGGTTATGGCGAACCAGTCAAGACCGCGCATTACGATCTTGCCTGTTTATTCGCCATTGAGGTAAAAGTTGGGACTTACGAACGATAAACAGTTTACAACAGATAAATTGCTCTATTGTTATCCCGAATATAGTCATTTCTTCGTTATCATCCAAATTTTTTCCGGCGTTTTTGTGAGAAAATCGATTTCCAAAACGCGAAATCCGCTGCACTACGCAGTAAGTACCCGGCAAAACCGACCGCCGTAAATTCTTCGTTAAACGCGCATCGAGACGCACCTGTTATAATAAAAAATTGGAATGGTTCCACATGTTCTTGCAAGGGCCCGACGTTTCATCCATCTTTGCCGCACAAATTATAAAACAGCCCAAACGAATGACGGTGAAACAATGTAATTTCAAAGTCGGAGAGGTATATCTTTTCCATACCGACGATCCCCGATGTCCGGATGCGGAATCCCTATGGGGTCTTTACGACAGGCACGACGGGAACTCGATCTTTCTGGAGTCGTGGTCGACGGACCAGAAACATTTTTCGAAAGGCCGGCATCTACCTGAGCAATACCGGTTCTGCCGCCTCTCGACCCGCAGTGAATTACGTGATTACATGGTCAACAGCATTTACTCGGAAATAAAGGGCCTTTCCTGAAATGAGCAGGGACAATTATAATCCGTACCGGATAGTCGGCGCCAAAAAGATCGACGTATGGTTTTATGAAGAAGGCGATATGCGCAGAACGCACCGCATCGTCTACGAGCTGATCGTCCTGCCGCTGTACGGAGTCTGCGAGAACAGTTTTCTGGATTACAGGCACCACTCCGACGAACTGCTCGAACTCTTCATCCAGCCGCCCTATATCGAAGTTCCGCTGTGGCTGATGGTGATGACGGTCAAGAAAATGCCGGTTCACGAAGCCAACCGTTTCTTCGAGCTCCTACGGACGAAGATGGACCGCATATTCAGGAAAAGGTCCTACCCTCTGACGGCCGAGCAGCTCCTCAGACTGCTCGTCGATGCACTGGCAGAGTTCATATATTAGAAGAGTGACGCGACTCATTGCCGGAGGGGAGGCCGTTATCGGTCTCCTCTCTTTTTGTATGATGTCATGCAGCTTTGCGTTCAGAGTCCGAGCGTCTGCATTTCCGCGACCGGCTCTATAATTCCTTCGTCGTAAGGGTCTCCGTAGTTGAACTTCGGCCGCACGGGCCATGCTGTCATCTCCTTTTCGGGGTATACGGTCAGCAGGGCCGCGACGGCCTCCTCGGATGCGATGGACGGGTCGAGCCAGCGCTTCTCCTGCTCTTGGGTTAGTATCTTCGGCATCCGGAACGGATTGCCTCCGCCGTTATGGATCTTCCGCATCATGGCGTTCGCTTCGGTCGTTATCAGCACGAACGACAGCACTTTTTCTCCGGTCTGCGGATGCGTCCACTCGTCCCAGAGCCCGGCGATGGAGAATAATTCCTGATCCTTTAAAGTGGTATAGTAATACTGCGCCTTTCCGTTCGGCAGTCTGTGCGGCTCGTAGAATCCGGTTACGGGGATGATGCACCGGTTATGCTGCCACAGCATTCGCCACGGCCATTTCTCGAAAAGCGTCTCGGCCCGTGCGTTCTTGAACAGATTCTCCCGGTCGTAACGCTGAGCATCTCCGGGCTTCGCCGTCCGCGGAATCAGCCCCCACTGCATGACCTGAAGTTCCTCCGAGCCCGAAACGATAACGCAGTGCGGCTCGGCATAGGCGGGAATGACGTAGATCTCCTCGGCCAGCCGAACGTCGTAAACGCTCATCCTATGTTCGGATCCGGCGTCCTGACGGGCCCTTGCGTCCTGTTCCTGCTCGGCGAGTACCTGCCGGGCAGCTTCGATAATATCCAACTGCTTACCGTACCTTTTGGCTACGGCCGCTGCATTTGCTGACAGAGAGGTGAAAAAACACATAAACAAAAATTCTTTACAAAGTTAGATGGCAATATCTATCCGATCGCTCCATTTGGTCGTAGGACATTTCGAGAGCATCTCGCGCCGCAGCCGGGTATTATTCTGCCCGGTCAATTCCGCACCCAGCACCACGAGGCGGCTGTCGAGGTTCAGCGGTCCGTTGACCTCGTCCACCGCGGCCTGCAAATGCCGCAGCTGCCCGATGTCGGGCCTATGGTGAAACATGTTGAGCTGAAGCGCTTCGGCAGGAATAAGGTCCGACAACGTGACGGTAGCGCGTTTGAACAGGAACGGCCGTTCGCCGGGGGCGTAGGCCGGCCAGATCGCCCGGAGCAGCGTCATGGCATAAGGCACCATCTCGAACGTATTGTCCGTCGGTACGGGAAATTCGATTTGCAGTCCCCGGAAGGTCTGACGCTGGTTCTCGTTGAAAGGATTGGTTTCGATGCCGACATAGATGCGCCGGGCATAGGAATGCTGGTCACGGAGCTTATGGGCGGACGAACTTAAATAGCGCACAACGGCGGCTTTCACCTCGTTGAAGTCGGAGGTCATTTTCCCAAATGCCCGCGATGTGCATATCTCCTGCTTGTCGGGCGGCGCCAGTTCCAGACTGATACAGGGCGTCCCGTTCATCTCGCGCCAGAGGCGGTCGCCAACGACAGTCATGTTCCTGCGCACCCACTCGCGCGGCAGCACGGAGAAATCGTAGGCCGTGCGGACACCCATCGCCGTCAGGCGCTTCTCATGCCGCCGACCGATGCCCCACACATCGCCTATCGGGAGTTTTTTCAACGCCTCCACACGCTTCTCCTCCGTATCGATGATATAGAGCCCCCGCCGGGCGTCGTCCGTCTTGGCGAGCTTGTTGGCGGCCTTGGCCAGTACTTTGGTCGGGGCGATGCCCAGACAGATCGGGATGCCGATTCCGCGCCGGGTGGTGCGGATGATCTCGCGCCCCAGCTTCTCGAAATCGAAGCCTTCCATTCCCGTAAAGTCGAGGAAGGCCTCGTCGATGCTGTATATTTCGAGGTTGGGGACGAAGGAGGCCCAAATGCTGTGCATGCGGTTGCTCATGTCGCCGTAGAGCTCGTAGTTCGAGGAGAACGTAACGATGCCGTGTTCCCGGATGGTGTCTGCTATCTGAAACAGCGCGTCACCCATCCTGACGTATCGCTTCGCCGGCCGGTTCATGGCTATCGCACAGCCGTCGTTGTTCGAGGCCACGATAATGGGCTTTCCGTGCAGCCACGGCTGCATGGACTCCTCGCAGGAGCAGTAAAATGAATTCCCGTCGGCAAGGCCGACCATCTGGCGGGGATTCAGGGGCAACAGCTTCCGGCTCATCCTATACCTCCTTTCTTCGTCCTCAGCTGCCGGATGGAGTGGGTGACGATGCCCCATATCAACCGTTCGTTCTCGCCGGTAATCCGAATCGGAGCATAGTCCTTGTTGCCGGGCATCAGCCAGATCTCCCCGTCGTCGTGCACCTCGACGTATTTCATGGTGAAGCCTTCGGAGGTGACGCATACGGCAAGATCGCCCCACCGGGGTTCGAGCATCCGGTCCACGATCACCGAATCGCTGTCCTCGATGTCGTCTTCGATCAGAGAGATGCCCCGCACTTTCCCGAAGAAGGTGCTGATCGGGTTAGGAATCAGCTCTTCGTTCAGGTCGACGAGCCCCGCGACGGGAACGTCGCTCGCCGGAAAATACGAGGCTCGGATAGCCCGCCGCTCGAACAGCGCGGGTTGTTCCTTCTGCGGCAGGCGGTCGATAAGGCGTGTGCGCCGTCGCTTGAACCTCCGGACTTTGATGACGACCGTAACGACGCCCAGCACCCGCGCTTCGGTGTCGCCGTCGACAGGAAGCGTGTCGTCCGTTCCGCCGCCGAGAAGCCATAGCTCGCGCCCCCGTTTGCGGATATATTTCAGCACCCGTTCGCCGCAGACCTCGCAAAACGCCAGGTCCCCGGTGCGCGGTGCAAGCCGCGTGTCGAAAAGGATGCCGTCGCCCTGCTCCAGCTCCTCCTCGACCAGATAGTAATCCCGAACGCGGGCATAGTATGTCGCACCCGGACTCAGTATGAGGACTTCGTTCAGGTCGATGCGGTCGCCGATATAGTCCGCGGCCGGCGAAGGGAATCCTGCCGGAATGCCTTCGCTGACGTAGGGCAGCGATTTGACGGTCGTCGTTATAAGACCATATATATCGAAATGAATATTCATCGTGCATAATTAGGCGCAGGGGCATACGGAGTGTCGGCACGCAATGCAGTCGGGCATCGTGTCGTCGTTTCGACAAATAGTTAAGCGGGGCTTTGCCGGCTCCTGCCGACCGTGTAGTGTGAAATTGCGTCGTTTCCTCGGTACTCCCTGCGGAGTTCGTTCACAATACAAACGAAAATATCGTGCCTTTGTTGCATAAGCGCCAGTACCGGCATTCCGAAAGATATATAAAAGATCTAATCAAAAAAATGGGTATCAACCGCGAGTAATTTCCCGGATATTCCTTATATTTATAACTCTGCATATTTCATAGCGTCATGAAACTGAGTATAGAATATCTGCCGAACAATCGGATCGACGATGAAGAGCTGAAGCGAACACGAACTATTGCAACATAATATTTCCCAGTGTAATCTCGTGATACTATCGTTTGAGAAAATGAGACTACACGATAGATTGCATAATAACCACTCTATTGGTTCCTATTTTGATCCCAAACATTGACAATAGCCCGCATTTTTTCATTGTATTTCTGTGCTCAATTGTTAATATTTGCTACCTTTGTTCACAATATAACTTATAAGGGCTTATGGACGGCATGGAGGTTAATTTAAGTCGGGCGATTGATTTTTTTTATCCATCCTCTTCATCATTGGAGCTTGTGTATTTTGAAGCTATTGCCAACGCAATAGATGCAGGCGCCAATAATATCCAAATAAGCATTGCCGTTGATTCGTATTCCAAGCCGGAATCTCTTACAATAGTAATTTCTGACAACGGTGTTGGTTTTACTAACGATCGGTATCGTAAATTCACTAAATTACTTGAAACAGAGGAAGAAGATCACAAAGGACTCGGACGATTGGTCTTCCTCAAATATTTCAAAGAAGTTTATATCGAAAGCATATTTGAGAAACAAATTCGGAAGTTTACGTTCAAGAAGAACTTTGAGAAAAACAATTTCACTCTCTCTCCGGCTCCTGATGCCACTTATACGGGCAGCAGATTGGCATTTAGCGGGTACCTAAAGAAAAAATTATATTCTTATGATTTTCTTAAACCGGTATCTATTAGGCAGTCTATACTTTATCATTTTTACCCGCATCTGTTTTCCATTGTTAAAGCGGGTAAAGATTTGAAGATTGATTTAACGTTATCTACCAAAGAGCCTAATCCTGAGCAAGGATTTTATAACGATTGTCAAATACTGATAGCTAGTCAAAGTGTCGATTTAGAAAGCAGAAAATTTCCTGCAGAAAGCTTAGACCTTTTTGACACGATTGATATTTTTTACAAAATCAAACAAACCAATAAAGAATCGTCACTAGTAACCGCAATCTGCGTTGATGGGAGAACAATTCCTATTGATATTATGTCAAAAGAATCTACCCCCAAAGGATATGAAATAGTTTTTCTGTTGTATTCCAGTTTCTTTACAGGTAAAACAAATCCTTCTCGAGAAGCCCTGACACTTGATGAGCAAGAATTGAAAACTGTAAAAAATCTATTTAGGAAACATGCAACGATTATTCTGAATGAAAAAATCCCAAGCATTCAAGAGGAAAATAAACATATAACAGAAAGCCTAAATAATAATTATCCTCATTTGGCAGGTTATTTCGATGAACAATCAATTGGAATTATCGATCGCAATAAAGCGATTGAAACAGCCCAACGTAAGTTCTTTCAGGCACAAAAAGAGGTTTTGGATGCTCCAAACACAATTTCAACCGAACAATATGAAAAAGCTCTTAACGTTTCCTCTCGAACATTGATGGAGTATATTTTATATCGAAATGTAATCATCAAAAATCTAAAACAAATTGATAAGAAGAATCCGGAAGCGGATATTCACGATATAATTGTTCCTAGAAAAAAAGTTTGTGGGAAAGCAGGATTTATAAACGATCTATACACTAACAATGCGTGGTTGTTAGACGATAAATATATGTCTTATTCAACCATCCTCAGCGATTTGGAAATGAATAAGCTTATGCCATATCTTGCATTGGATGGAGAGAATGTTGATGATGAAAAAAGGCCTGATATTGCAATCGTCTTTTCTAATGATTTTCATAATCCAGTAGGCCAAGTAGAAGTACAGACTAAAACGGATGTTGTTATCGTTGAACTCAAAAAATTAGGATTGCCTTTGGCCAAAAGAGAAGAGGTCGTCAGTCAGCTAAAACAGCGCGCTCGAAAACTTGCAAAATATTATCCCGATAAAATTCAACGTATTTGGTTCTACGGAATCGTAGATATAGATGCAGAATTTCGCATAGCGTTAAAAGAAGAAAATTATACGGAATTATTTTCTGCAGGATCTTTATTCTACAAAGAGCATACGGTTATTTTAGACGAAGATAAGAATATTCGCATTCCATTTGGCTTATATGTATTATCCTTTGATGCCTTTTTGAAAGATGCAGAATCTCGAAATTCGACATTTCTCAATGTGTTGAAACAAGGGTTTTTAAAAGGTTGCAATATACCTAAAGCATCGAACGAACAAAAGTAACATACTTTCGGGACGCAGTGCGTCCCGTCTTCAAAAGCATTAAATATGAGCGCTATAACAACTCTATACGACGATATTCGAGCTATCATTATCAATACTCGTAACACTATATACAAGGCGGTAAATACCGGTATACTTGAGGCCAATTGGAAAATAGGCCGCCGAATAGTTGAAGAAGAACAAGCCGGAGCCAGTCGCGCAGAATACGGACAAAGGGTAATTAACGACCTTGCAGAGAAGTTGTCGGTAGAGTTCGGGCGAGGTTTCGACGCCCGTGAATTACGCCGTTATCGTCAGTTTTATTTGCTGTTCCCAAAATGGGACGCACTGCGTCCCGAATTGACATGGACCCATTACCGCACGTTAATCCGTGTTGAAAACGAACGCGCCCGACTTTACTACATGAATGAAGCTGCATTGCAGAACTGGAGTACGCGGGCATTGGATTCGCAAATTGAGCGACTGACCTACGAACGAATTCTCTCTTCGCAAAATCAACTTATAGTAAAAGAAGCCGAAGATGCGGCTTCGCGCCAAGCACAACTCACACCGGCCGACATCATCAAAGACCCGTATGTGCTCGACTTTCTCGGTCTTCCGAGTGGCGTGAACTTCTATGAAAAAGATTTGGAAAAAGCGCTTATCGACAACCTGCAACAATTCTTGTTGGAGTTGGGGCGCGGTTTTTCCTTTGTTTCACGTCAATACCGTTTCAAGACCGACAACGAAAACTACTATGTCGATCTTGTATTCTATAACTTCATCCTCAAATGCTTTGTGCTGATTGATCTGAAAGTCGGGAAACTGACTTATCAAGACATCGGACAAATGGATTTCTATATTCGCTATTTCGAGGAGAATATACGCACAGAAACCGATAATCCAACTATCGGTATCGTGCTTTGCACCGAGCGGGACAACACGATTGTCAAATACTCGGTAATGAACGACAGCAATCAATTGTTTGCCTCAAAATACAAACTTTATCTCCCGACAGAAGAGGAACTTATTAACGAGCTGGAAACAAGTCGGAAGCAGATAGAAAATAATGTCAAATAACGTCATCCCGGCGTCATACGCAAAGAACCTATCGGGATAAATAACTTGAAATAGCATGTGACAATGCGTCATAGAAAAATGTCTGCGGACTGACTTTTGAAAAATATAATTTCCAAGAACAATCCATAACAAGGCTATGACCATATAGAAGAGTTGGTTTTTAAGTCACAAATTGCAGTCCTCGCCGAACAATGCCAATTTGGAGTTTTCGGCAATTCGCATGCGTATGACGATTAACAGGGCGCAGTGTTTACTACGACCTTTAAGATCAAGCCTGCATTTTGGGACGTAGGCAGGAGTGCTATTGAGGATCCGAACCACATCCGGCACCTAAAGGCAATCTTCAATTGCATGTTGCCTTACACAACATCAATGAAGAGTTCAACAAAGCCTTGAATGCCTAGCTTCGCATGTTGAAAAATTACCGGTTACGAGATATGCGTCCAACCTCCGATTTCATAAAGAATAAAAATACGTAAAGAATTGAATCGGGACGAGGTAAAGACCAAATACATATTTAACGATTTCCTTACATTCATAGAATAATATATCTCTTTGCAGAGAAAGAATGATTGTCAATGCGAAAGAGGCAAAACTCGTCCCGGGAACAATTCGCAACGACATTGTAAGTATCCACCTATTGCTCCGACTACCTATCCGCCGTATAGTTCCAAATGTCGGAAAGGTCTTCGACCGCTTTGCGGGTAAACCGTATTTCATCCATTCGTCCACTTGGCTTTCAGGGTTTTCAGATGATCCTCCGGGTCGAATCCTTCGGCCACGCCGCTGTCGATTCCCTCGCGGATGGCAGCTTTCAACTCCGTCAGACGGCTTTCGTTCTCCTCCAAAAGCCGCAAGCCGGCCCGAATAACCTCGCTGGCATTGTTATAACGCCCCTGTGCGATTTTTGCCTTGATGAAATCCTCGAAATAAACACCGAGGGCTACCGATGTCGTTTTCATAGTTGTTCAGTCTTTACGCAAAATTACCAATATTTAATAATAAAAACAAAATCCCGACCGGATTTATTGTGTCCGGCCGGGATCGACAATTCGTATTCAACTTTTCAGGTATGGGTCATCCAGCCATGAAACGGCCCGTCGATAAAACAATGCGACCGATCCGGGCAGCCATGATAGACCAGTCCGCCGACAACGCCCAAACGCCCATCGGGATAACGCTCCTTGAAAAGGAACGAATAAGGTGCGAAGTCCTTGTAAAGTTCGATCTCGCACGGATGATGGGGATTTTGCTCCCGGCGTTCGAGCCGTTTCAGACACTCGTGGAGCGTCTTGTCGTCGATACTTTCGGCATATTGCACTACTTTATCGTAGTGCTCCTGACACATGATTTTCATAATAGTCCGGATTTTCGTTAGTCTATATCGCAGCCGATGAAGGTATGCTCGTTGATAAGCAGGTAGTAATAACCGTTACCGCATCCTCGGTACTCTTTCGAAAATCCTGCGGTCAGGTCCCCAACCCGGTGATAGCCATCGTCCTTATCGCAAGGCTCCACCCATAGCGAACCGTCGTAGCCGCGGAAATCAAACCGACCCGAATGGAACGGCGTGCGGTTTTTGACGGCCTCGCAGAAAGACCGGTAAGTCGTTTTGCCGCACCATTTGCGCACGGCTTCGAGCGTGATGATCTGCCCGTCGATACTGGTTCCGGTCGTGATGCCGTTTTTGTAGAGATCCTTGCTGTAATCGGCATGCTGGATTTTGCGGATAAACGGGCTTGTGAATCCTGCTTTGGCCGCTTCCCGCTGGAATTTGCGGATTAGACGGCGATTGATTTCCTCAGGGTCTTTGTCCGGAGCCGGTTTGAAAATCTTTTCAATGTTGTCCCAGTCGCCGAATCCGAAGCCATATCTTCGTCTGCCGATACCGATGATGCCGCAAATGTTTTGATCGCGGTTGTAAAACAGACGTCGGCGTCGACCTTGATACTGGATGTACAGAGAGTACGGGGTTTCTGGATTGCGTAAATATTGTTCTGCTTCGTGCATGGTAAATGGATATTATATTAATACATTGTATCGCGCAGCCTTGGATGCACAGGGACCTGAACACTGGCTCGCTCACAGAGGTCTATGATTCGGCAAGTCTGTGTGTCCACATCATCCAAATCGAGTGGCATACGGATGACAGGATCATTCTACACTGTAACTTTGCTTGTAGGGCATGACTCTTCGTAGATTAACTCTTCGAGCGTCATGTCCTGCGGTTGACTGATGTCGTCTTCCGGTCTGACGAAATAGCAGACCGCAGTATGCCGCCCGTGGTCCTTGACGAGTTTCACGGGTTGGAGCGTGTTGTAGATGCGCCGCTCTGTAACGGGAACGTCGAGCGCCTTCCACTCCGTCCGGGGCAGGGCGACCTGCTCGTCCCGGTAGCCCCAGACGATGACCGACTTCGGATTGGGAGCCGCGAATACCGTTCCTTCGCAATCGGAGAGAAACCGTCGGAACTCCTCCTCCGTCCGGAACGAAATACAGTCGCCGCGGTAAAGGTTACCATGCAGGTTCTCCGTATCTTTGTAAAGGCTGATCTTGCGCCATTTCTCGGTGGAGAAATCACCGTAGAGCGGATCGCCTTCCCGGAATTCCCACAGCGGCACCTCGGCGCAGAACCGGACGACTCCGTTGCCGCAGGCGCCGCAATGGCCCCAAGCACAGAAATCCCCCGGCATAGCACCGGAAGGCTTCAGTTCTTGCGGCATCACGGCTGTAAAAGGCCCTCCGCTGACCGAGCAGCCGATACCGTCGGCTGTCGCCCACACGAAAGGCACGTAAGGGCACAGGCAGATCGAGCGCATTCCGTCTTCACGGACCGCCTCGATCAAGGCGTTGCCATGGAAGTCGCCGTGGCGCGTGGTATAGCGCACCCGGTCGCCGCCCTGCGAGACAAGCGGGTTGCGGGTACGTTCGATATGACGCACCAAAGCATTGGCGGCATCTACGTCCTCTTGCGTCAGGCAATGTTCATGGTCGTAAAGCGTATTCATCGGCAGCAGTGTTTCGCGGCTGTACCGATCTTCGGTTTTATCTTGTTGCATATTGCTGATAATAAAAACGCCGCGACCTTTCGGCCGCAGCGCAGATTAAACGATTTGTTTATCAAGGTTTAGGCAGCTTCGGACGGAATCGCATCCGGGGTTTCCGGCTCCTGCTCTACAGCCAGCCGTTCGGAAATCATGCGTGCCGACCGGTTCACGTCCGTGAGGATGTCGAACAGGTAGGTCGGCTCTTTATGGAACTCCGCCAGCCAGTCCTTGATATAGGCAGCGCTCTCCTCGCGGGGCGTCGTGGCGAAGCCCAGCATCGCGCCGCACAGGGCCGCCGTAAGTTCGGCGACCAGTTCCTCCCGGATATAATCGGCATCGCCATAGCAAGCGCCAAAAGAACGGTTCAGACGCTCCGCATGCCCCGTGCTGTGCGTGACTTCGTGGAGAAGTGTCGTGTAGAATGCCGCGCCCTCCGGAAACTGCCGTTTTTCGGGACAGACGATCCGGTCGAGCGTCGGTGAATAAGAAGCCCTGTCACCGGATTTGAGCAGGATGGGACAGAGCCACGACTGCTCCATCAGCATCCGGTCCAGCGGCTCGCAAGCCAAACCGTCCGAGTAGTCTTTCGGCCCGGTCGGTGTCGTAAGCGAGGAATATCGCTCCGGATGCCGCTCCTGCATATCCGTCTGGTCGATGTTGAAGACCGGGTAATAGCGCATCACGGGCAGCACGTCGTATTGCCGCCGCTGCTCCTGCGGCAGGCGGTAGTATTCCGCCAACTCAATCTTCTTACGGGTCTCTTTGTGGCGGATATAGAGTTTCCAGAAGAAGACCGGAAACGAACCGGAGCCTTTGAGGATATTCAACCCCTCTTCCTTGGCTTGTTTGAAGGTCATAAAGAGCGGCGTACGATAGCCAGCGATCTCCGAGAGGAACAGCAGCATCAGGATATTCCCGCCCCGGTAGTGCGTGCCGCGCAGGTTACGCGGAAGACCGTGCGCAAGGTCGGCAATCCACGGCTTGCGCCACTCCTCGGTGAGCGTCTCCATTTTCTTTATCATCAGCTCCGTCAACTGCGGAGCGATCTTTTCAATCAGATTCTTATTCATGGCTCTTATCTTTACGTTATTCTTCCTCCGGAGCGGTAGCTTGCCGCCAAAGACGGATCTTCTCGTCGTTCGTCCTGCCGTTCCACCACATGTCGCAGGCATCGCGGAAAGCCTTGCGATCATCCTTCGGGCTGAAATTTTCCGGATTCAGTCCGGTGATAATTTCCCGGTCTTCTTCTGTCGTTCCGTCATTCCACCACGGCTCGACCGTATCGGACATCAATTCGCTTTCGCGGATCTGGTACGTGTGCTCTTCGCATCCGTCGCACCACAAATCATCCTGCTCGGGAGCTGCCGGTGCAACTTGTCCCGTATTGCTGTCCACCCATGTTCGGTAGGACACTTCGAGCGAACCGCATTCTTCGCAGCGCCATGGATCGGCGGACGTTTCGACTGCCGGGTTTTCCGGAATGGACTCTTGTTCCGGAATCTCTGAAATCTTATTCATAACAGTAGTAATGCAAAGACGGAGCAGGCATGACCTGCTCCGTCGGTTGGACATCTCGTTCGCGCTATCGTTATGCCGCTGCTTTCATCTCCTCAGGCATCCGGGTATCGGGTTCGATATCCGGGTCCATAGGAATAATCAGCGGCTCCGGGGTGGGTTCTATAGCGGGCGTCTCGTCCGGCAGCAGCTCGGGCATCTCCGGTTCGGCATCCGGTGCCTCCTGCATCGAAACCGCCATCTCCTCGGCCTCGGCTTTTGCCTGCAAGGCGTCGATCTGTTCCTGAAGACGGGCTTTGCGACGCTCGTAGACTTTCAGATACTCCTGCTGCACCTTCTGGCTCTGCTCCGAGAAGTTCATATCCGCGAAGCGGCACATCATTCCCGTCAGAAGCGTTTCATCCGTACATCCGTACTCCGGAGCCGCCGAGCGGAAATAGTCCACCAGATAAGCGCGGACCAGCGCCGCCTGCTGCTTGGCCGTAATGCGTCCCGCAGCGGCGAATTGTTCCCGGTCGGTCAGGTAAGAGCCCTCCTTGGGCCGGAAACCGCACTGGCGGAGTTTCGAGTCGCTCATTACGCGCTGCATCACGGCATAGTAGAACATCTGCTGCTCCTCTTTCTGCAAGGGCTTGTTCGCAACCTTCACATCGAGAAAGACCTGCTTCATATCGGTCGTGATATGCTCGTAGCAGATTTCCCGGTAACGACGCTCCTGTTGCAACAGCCCCTCCAGCGGCGAAGGCGGAACGACGGTGACGAAGACCTTATGCTCATCGTCCTGCCCCTCGTTTACCGTCACTTCCCGCTCTTCGTCCTCGATCTCTTCGTAGCGGAGCTCGATATCGAGGTTGCCGATGACGGCATACTTGCGCACCCGTCCTTCCGAGATGTCGAACTCCAACCGCTGAGTTTCTTCGGCAAACGCCGCCATTTCGGCCTCGTACTCCTCCTTAGCCTCAGTAAAATCCTCTTCTGACTCGAACTCCTCGGCTTGTGGAGCGTCGGGCATCTGAGGGCCTTTATCGTAGTGATAAACGCTGTATTCCAGCTCTTCGACGTGATAGCCCTCTTTCTCAAGAGCTTCGAGTACTGCGGCAGGCGTTTCGCCGTCCGTAGCCAGCGTCGTACGCGGGTCGTCCTTCAGGAGTTTCACGGCTTTCTGTACCAAAAACTCGTTGTTCTTGCGGATCATGCACTCGCGGTTTTGACAGCCCGCGCAACCGCCCGTACATTCGTCCTTAAACAACACCTGATTGGCCGTGTTGTGCTGGCAGGAAAGGCACTCCGTCTTATCGAAGTTATAGCTTTCCAGCTTGGTCATGTAACGCTCGTAGAGACGCCGGGCGATCTCCTTGATCCGCGCCGTCTTCCACGAGTTGTAACACCCCTCGGCGAAATGATCGTTGTAGACCTCCTGCTGGATGTCGGCGGGATATTTGGCGATCTCTGTAGCGACGCCCACCGAAATCTCCTCTTTGTCGAGCATCCCGGCCAGGGCATCGATCAGCTCGCAGAGTTTCAGTCGCGAGCGGATGTAGGCTTCCGACTTGCCGAACTTGCCCACGAGACTCTCGATCGTATGCCGCCCCGACTGCAAGGCCCGCTTGTAGGCAGCGGCCTCCTCGCGCGGCCGTACGTCCTCGCGTTGCAGGTTCTCCGTGATGGCGGCATCCTCGGCCTCGGCGTCCGACAGATCCCGCACCAGGGCCGGAATGAATTTCAGATTCGCCATGGCGGCAGCCCAGTAGCGACGCTCGCCGTAGACGATCTCGAAGCCCTCGTCCCTCGGACGCACGCAGATAGGCTGCAGTACGCCCGACTGTCTGATGCTCTCGGCAAGTTCCAGCAACGTTTCTTCGCGGAAGTTTTTGCGGGGATTGTAGGTCGAATTGACGATCTTGTTCAGATCCAGCAGCCGGACATCCGTCTCGGGATGGACTGCCGGTTGTTCGACAGGACTGGTTTCTGCGACAGGATTCACAGCTCCGATATCCGTTGCCTGCGGTTCGGCGGGTTTCATGTCGGGACTCCCGGCTGCAACCGGGTCTTGCGCTTGCGCCGCAACGGCCTCGGAAACGGCCGGCGTCCGAACTGCGGACTTGCCGCTCTGCTTCGATTTCGAATTTGCTTTCGCAGTCTGCATAACATGTAACAGTTTTTACCGTGTGTCTCACGTGTTTTCTGCTCGCACGAATTTTATTGTTTTTATCGCGCAAGCAATGAATAATATGTTATGAGGCTTTATATCCCGAACGGATCGGTTGCCTCGGGAAGATTCATAAGCCCGCGGCGCAGGTGCAGGGGCGGAAAAATACCGCAGCCCCGGCGAGGATGATTTTTCCGTCCCGGAGCCGGAGAGGGAGGCACGGCCGACCGGCCCGGGATTATCTTTCCCGGGGCAACCGGCAGGATAGGTAATTTCCATTTATCTTTGCCGTGACAAACATCGGAAGCAGCAGCTTCGATGTCATATTGAAACCCGTCATTTCTGGGTATAATCGGATCGAAGCATCCGGCAATATCCTGCATTCGGTCGGATTCATCTTCGTTTCCGGTATATATCTCCGGAAAATTTGCCGGTTCCATACGAACTGTTAATTTTGTAATAGATTCAGTTTATCGGAATGCGTAAATCGGTATTCATACTGCTAACGGTTTTCATGGCCTGCCTGCTCTGCAAGGAGTCGGAGAATATGCCGGGCACCTCTCGGAAATTCATGGATGAAACATTCCTAAACCGTGGGGAGGAGAATTTACTTGCCAGGCAATGGCAATGTGAATATATCTATTCCGATTTAAGTTTCACCAGTGTCTTGCCGGAGGCCAAAAAGACACGCTCGACCGTATCCATGTTCCGGCACGGAGCCCATGGGCGCTTGCGTGCCACGGTTTTATCAATGTGTTGCGTCACATACGGGATTTCGGGCGTCGCAGGACTCGCAGCAAGGGTACACGGAAAAGGTTTCGTGGCCGGCCTACATGCCGTAGACTATTACGTCTATCGCCTGCACCGGCTCATTATTTAGCCATATGGCAAGAAGACTCGCAAAGGCCGGGTAAAAACATGGAATGTCCGGAAAACGGGAAAGTTGTATGTCCTGTTTTCGGGGGAATAAAATGCCCGGCTGTCTCGCGCTCGAAATTCGTTTTTTATACGTGTCGCCCCGATGCATATACGATAAATATCGCTCCGGACGGCTCTGTTCTTTCGGAGAATCCTAAAGATGGAAATTTACGATGTACCGATATGCTGACGCGTTCCGTTGTTCACGACGGAATTTTTTATGTTTTGAAGAGAGCTGTCGTGATCTCACACAACGGCCTGTACGGGTAGATGAAAAGTGTCTTTGGAGGGAGTTTTCGGTATTCCCATATGACGGTATAAACACTCCGGACACCGTTTCCCAACAGTATCCGGAGCTGACAAAATTGTGCTTGCGGTATTTTGCACAGGATAAAAATACGGATTCTTTTCGAAAGCAGCAAGCCGTGCCCCGGTTTTTCAGCTTCCGGCGGTTCATCCTCGAGAATTTGCGTTTCTTATATCGCCGCCCGTTTTAGCAATTTTTCCCGCGGGCCGATATTCGGTTTGTATATTTTAATAGACCGAAAATAATTATTTTGGAGTCCTGAAAAACATAATCTCCGTAAGCTGTATGGTAGAATTGGATAAAAGCCAAAAGAAAATTGCCCGAACACTCATAAGCCGGGCCTTGGAGCGTGAATGCTGTACCTTTCTGGCGAAACTCAAACGACTCCTGCAGGATGAAAAAGCGCAGTCCTGCCATGAGAAATATTTGGAAATATATAAGAGCATACAGACATTCGACAAAGATATAAGTCGTCAGTATGACGGTCTGAACGGCTCCCGCTATGCTTTGACGGTATTCAGCCTTTTCTATAACGGAATCCTTACGGAGAAGGATCTCTCGGAATTCGACGACAGAACCCGGGAAGCGTTCTTGGAGCACAGACGGCAGTGGAATCTGGAGTTGTAAGCCGGCAGCACGGACATATACCGCATATGAACCCGGCATGCAGAACCCGAAGGAGCCTCGCAGAAAAATTCTTTCGGGAATGGAATGCCGTGCACCGAGGGAACCGGCCGAAAAAAATAGCATCACAAAGCTGTTTTTGTGAAAAAATATCTATTTTTGGATCGTGTTAAACTACTAAATTCCATACGACCATGAATGAACTGGTAAAGACTATCGACGAGCTGTATGCGGCATTCAAGACCGACGCAGAGCTTCAGGCGGGAAAAAACAACAAAGCTGCGGGACTGCGCGCCCGTAAGGTGTCGCTGGAGCTTGAGAAGAAACTCAAGGAATTCCGGAAAACGTCGCTTGCGGCAGCTGCCAAATAGCTCGTTTTCATCGCATGACGCAGGGTGTTCTTTCGAAGGACACCCTTTTTTGTCCCGGCGGTTTCGGCCTTACCGGCGGAGGAAATGACGGCAGCCCTGTCGAAGATTCAGCCCCGGCGTAGACATGTCCTTCGTCCGAAAGTTGTCCCAGCGTATAGAGGATGCCGTCGGCGGTCTTGAAGCCGATACCCCAGATATCGTCGGCAAGGCGGTAGGGATTTTCTTTCACCTTGTCAATACTCTCCTTGCCGTATTCCCGGTAGATTTTGGCCGCATAGGCCGTGCTCACGCCGTAGCCCTGCAGAAAAAGCATGACATTTTTGGTGTCTTTCTGCTTCTCCCAGCTCTCGCGGATCTTCGCCACACGCTTACGTCCGATGTTCGGAACTTCGTAAAGCCGTTCGATCTCCGTCTCGATGATGTCGATGGTCTCCGTTCCGAATCGCTGGACGATAGCCCGGGCGAACCGGGGGCCGATGCCCTTGACCAATCCGCTGCCGAGGTATTTTTCGATCCCGTACACCGTGGCGGGCATCGTCTCCTCCCATGTCGCGGCGACGAACTGGCTGCCGTAGCGTTTGTCCACCTTCCATTCGCCGCGGCACAGAAGGACGCTGCCCACGGGAACCTCCAGCAGGTTACCCACGAGCGTGACAAGGTCGTTATAGCCCTTCACCTTGACCTTCAGCACCGAGTATCCGTTCTCGGGATTCTGATAGGTGATACGTTCCACGACACAGCGCAGAAGAGTTGCCGGGTGTTCGTTCATAAAACGGACGATACTGAATACCCAGTAAAATTACGGAAAAAATCCCGGAATAGCAATGCCGCCGGGCATACGACCTTTATTCATCGTCCAAGGTATTGAGATATTCTTTGATAATATCCCTATGACATGGATAAGGCTTACAGAAGCATCCCAAGCGTTTGCCTTTCAAAGCATGGATACGCTGACGAAACTCAGGATCGGTACGCAGGCGTCCGTAAAAATAACTGCGGTAGCGGTCCAAAGCAGCACCGCGGCTCATGCCTGGCAGCAGCCGAAAAGGATTCCTGAAATAACCGTCTTCACCACGGCCGGCACGGCCGATGTAAACATCGCATGCTGCATAACGAATGTTTACCACTTCAGTTCGTTTCATGACATAAAATTTTAACATTGACGCGGGGTTCTCCCCGCGTCGGAATGCACTACGCCCGTTCCACTACGACGATCTCCGCACGGCAGGCAGTGCGTGCGAACGGCTCCTGCATGGGTGTCCGGTGGTGGATGATAAAGTGCCGCATCGTCTCCTGTACGGCTTTGGGACGCTGCTTGTCGATAAAGCCGTACGGCAGAAGCAGCACGGCACGATCGCCCGAGCGTTGCGTGCGGGAGAGCCATTGCAGGAAGTAGACACACTCCACAATCTCGAACGGCGGATTGGCAATGACGTTCTCGCAGCGGAAGTCGATCTCATGAAATTGCATCCGCAGCGCAGCAGTTTCGGGATAGAGGCGTTCGTATAGATCAACCAGCTCCGCATCGGCATCGAAGCCGAGGAGCGCCGACGGATGCACGCCCTCGAGGAGCAGGGCGCGCGTAAGTTGCCCCGTGCCGCAGCAGGCGTCCACGATATGGCTGTCATTGTCGAAATATCGCACGGCCAGTGCCGCCATCTGGCAGGCCGTGCG
>OJOK01000586.1_pt1 | contig 20752 bp, 20 predicted proteins | sample 1598051 | NCBI WGS metagenome assembly OJOK01 (sample SAMN01915205, study PRJEB22387) | human gut metagenome | isolation source: stool | host: Homo sapiens | place: USA
TAACGATAAGCGGATAGCCGTTATCTGAAACGGCTGTTGAATCAACGTTTTCTACCGTAACATTGCCGTAAATATCAACGCTGAACTTAATGTCTGTCGCAATAATATAACCGTCAGGTGCGGCAATTTCTTTAAGCACATATTCACCCGCACCAAGCTTTGAAACAACGTGATTTGTGCCGTCGGAAGTCCACCTATCAACTATCTCACCGTCAGCATTTTCAAGCACCATTTCAGCACCCACAAGCTCATTGCCGTAAATATCACGCTTTGATATCTCAACAGTAACAGGCTTGTTTTCCGCAGTTATCTCTATAAGCTTTCCGTCCTCTGCAATGCTGACAGCATATTCCTTGTCACTAAGAATATATCCCCTTGGACTTTCTATCTCACGAACGATATACTTTCCGAATGGAACATCTGTAAACTCAAAACAGCCATTCTCATCTGAGGCGGCAGTCATTATTGCAGTATCTCTGCTGAACTTCACGCAGTCGGCAGTAAACAGCCCGAACACAGCATTTTCAAGAGGTTCACTCTTATCATCTACCTTGTGACCCTCTATCCTGCCACGCTTGAGAAGATTTATAAACTGTCCGCAGTCAATATCCACAGTCTGAATGTCCTGTCCCATATATTCGAAGTTTACAAGATACTTTTCGCCGCTGAGAACATAGTGTTCATCGGTTGCAATTTCCTGAACATAATACCTGCCGAAAGGTATCTGTACATCAAATTTTGCGGTCATATTTTCATCAAGTGAAACTTCTGAAATCATTCCGTCCGCAGGAATAACCGTACCGTCAGCGGCAGTAATATCTTCTGCGGTGAATAGCCCGAAACGAACGCTCGTATAGTAGTCCTTGCCGTAGATCCCGAACAGTTCATCACTTTCCATAACCTTAGAAAGCGATATCCTCACGCTCTGATACTCATTTTCAAAAGCTGTATTCACAGTATCTCTCACCTCAAATTCCTGCCCTGCATATGTCAGCTCAACATCTTTAGGCTTATTGTTCAACACATAACCGTATGGAGCTTTGGTCTCTCTGACCTCATACTTGCCGAGATAAAGCGGCTCGGTTTCGGCATAGCCGTTTTCGTCTGTCGTGATCTCCGAAACAACATCTCCTGCATAAGCTCTTGTTGTACCGTCGAGTGTAACGATATCCTCTACAGCGATCACCTGAAATACTGCGTCGCTGAGATCTCCGTCTGCAAACACGGGAGTGTAAGTTGTTGGATTCACGATCATTTCACCGTTTTCATTTGTGTATGCGGAGGAAACCGTTGCCACGCTTGTGAAAATATCTCCCGTTTTATGGACGCTGATCTTACCTTTCTGAGCGGTGTTTTGCTTAACAACTTTGACAATAGTAAGCGAGTTTTCTTTCTCTGCATTTTCTGAGGAAACCGAAAATGCTACGGGAGTTTTATCAAGCGCATAGCCGTAAGGAGCCTGAACCTCAACAAGCGAATATTCACCGTAGGGAAGAACTTCGGGAGTGATCAGATATCCCTCGCTGTTTGTGTAGAAAGTGTCGATTGTTGTGGGGGTAGGGTATGCAAAAGTCATTGAGATCTTCTGACCGTTTGAATCGTAGATCTCAAATCCTGCACCCTCGTAAGGAATTGTTTTTCCCGTTTCGGAATCTACCTTTACCACCTTAACATAGCTTTCAAACTCTGCATTGTTGATAAGATAGCGGTAGGTCTGTCCGTTTTCGCTGATGTTGACATCAAAATCAGCTATAAACTCAGTACCTTCCCAACCCTTGGTCTGGTGTACGGTGTAAATTCCGTAGGGCATATCCTTTGTCTGTGCAAAGCCGTTTTCATCGCACACAAGGCAGTCCTTTTCGGAATCCTTCGCATTTGCATAAGAACCCGAAGATTTCAGATAAACCTCAAATTCAGCTTCCACTTCTGGAGTTTCTATCTGAGTAGAGCCGTCATCGGAATGCTTGATCATTGCGATATTTCCCTTGATAACGTCCTCAGTCACTGTCATAGAAAGTGGGTTATGCTCAATGAAATAATTCTCAGCTTCTGCACCTACTGAGTAAACTGTTTTGTCAAGAAGATATCCCTCACTTGGAGAAATCTCCTGAACCGTGTAATTACCGCAGACATACTCTTTTGTCTTGAAATATCCGCTTTCATCGGTCGTATAGGTATCGGCAAGCTCGCCGTCCTTGTACAGTCCGTAAACTGCTCCTGCAAGCGTTCCGTCGCCCTGTGCTGATGTTGTTTCAGAATCCTGCTTTGTTACCTCAACTGTAAACTTTTTGAGGATATTTTTGAATGTCTTGGTTGTGGTCGCATCTGCCGTAAGGGTTGCAGTCTGATCCGCTGGAACTACATATCTTACGGGAACATTTTTCTCGGAAATGGTGTACACGATCTTCTCATTATTGCTGTTGTAAACAGGAATATCGGAAAGAATTGCAACACCGTCCGAACCTGTTTTAATTGTGTAGGTCTTACCGTTGCCCGTAATAGTAAACTCTCTGTCTCCGTTCTGATTATCCTCAGACTGTTTATTGATCTTTATCGAGCCCGTTTTAAGTTGATTGTTGAACTTCACATTCACAGTCAGATCAACATCTCCGCTTGTCAGCGTAACATTCTGAGCCTTAGGAACTTCGTATCTTGTATCTACATTGATCTCGGATACGGTGTAGGTGATCGATTTGCCCGTAGATGTGTTGTATACCTTTAATCCGCTAAATTCGGCAACGCCGTTTGCATTGGTTTTCTTGGTGTAACTGCTGCCGTCGTTTCCTGTGACCTTGAACTCTCTGCCGCTTACGATCCCATCTTCGGCGGTCTTATTGACCTTAATTTTGCCTCTCGTAAAATCTTCGGTCACAAATACATTTTCGTCAGCCTTTAATGCGAACACTTCTTCAGAGATACTGTAACCTGTCGGTGCGGAGATCTCCTTAACGTAATACTGCTTTTCAGGTAACTGAATGGAGCCTGTTCCGTCCTTGCCGATAGTGATCTCGCCGACCTTGTTTTTACAAGCCTTATCGGTATATACTCCGTATTTTGCAACCGTGCCGTCTACCTTGCTTGTGCCTGAAATTTTAACAGTTTTGTCCGAAGCAAGAACCTTGGTTATTTCAAATTTCACATCATTTTTTGTGATCCTGAAAGCCGACATATTCATAGCCGTTGCGGTCTTGCCGTCAGTCTTGTTGTTGATAACAACGCCCTCAGAACCGTTTGATTCGATTCTCCAGTGTGTACCTCCTGCGCCTGTGCCGTCCCCGACTGTCTTTGAGTTTATGAGTTTTTCCGAAACGCCGATAGACTTAAGGTAGCTTATTACATCATTTCTTGAATCAAATTCACCCATATATATCCAAACGTGATCCTCACCAACCGGATTCTGAGCGACCACCACAGATCCTGCTGTAATAACCGAACCGTCAGCACACTCCCAATACGGGCGATCCGTTGTTTTGATGTTCTTCTTTTCGACTTCGACCTTTGAAGTCTTTCCGTCGTAAGTTATGGTGCAGTTATCATTGACTGTAAGCCAATGATCTGTGTCAACAGGCACAGGGTTGTTCCAACTGAACCCCGATGTTTTGTATCCAAGCTGCGTAAGAGTATAGTACACAAGACCCGAACAGTCAATGCCGAGATTATTTATCGTTTCAACAGAAAGCGGAGTGTACTGACCCTGAACATACGCATGCCAGTAGCCCTTGTTTCCATAGGTATACGGCGTACCCAGCAAAGTCGCCGCCTTTGCGATCACCGTATCCGCTGACGGGAAGGTCGGGTTTTCCATAGGTGTGCTTGCGGCACTTGCTGTGATAGCTCCGCTCATAGATGAACCGAGCATAGAAAAAGCACAGAGTCCTGCCATGAACCCTGCGCTGAGTTTCTTTAATATTTTCGATTTTTTGAACATAAAGTGCATTTCTCCTTTTCATTTTTGCAAAGAAAAAGAGCCGGATTTCAGCTCTTTCGTTTGCACATTTTAATATATTTCATCATATCTTTGGTTGCTTATCAAATCCGCCACTGATACATATGATTCATCAATATCTATTATTTCGCTGAATCCGCAGTCGTTATTCAGCAGAAATCCTTGTCCCTGCGTATCAAGAACAAACCATGTTCCGTTTACCTTAACAACATTTGCTACATGACCATACAGTTTTGACGGCATCCATGTAAGATAGCATTCCAGGTCTGTACCTTTGCACAAATAGTAGGTCTGCCACGAATAATTCACACAAGTTCCCGAACCGTTTTCAGTCATCCAGTTGTATACCGCCTCTGCCTTGCTGTAATCAGAGCCGTTATGAGATAAGCTTCTGCCGATATCCATATATCGTTCTTCCTCAGTAGGCACCGGCAAGGGTGGTTGAGTCTGCGGAACTTTTGTAGTCTGCGGCTTTGTTGTTGTGACAGGCGAATTTGTTACCGCAGGCTCTGCCGATGCTGACTGCTTTGCCGTTGTTGATCGGGTGGCAGACGGCTCGTTATTCTGAGGTTTCTCATTGGACGGCTGGGCGTTCTGCTCCGCTAAGTTATTGTCCTGAGAATTGTTGGATGGAGTATTATTCTGCACAGCTTGGTTATTACCCTGTACAGCGTTATTCTGCCCCTGAACCGAATTGCCGCCTGTATTTGAAGTGCTTGATTTCTTAGCCGCAGTTACCTCAGTATCTGTCGGCTTTGAGGAAGATGATACCGTCTGCGAACTCTTTTTAATGGTCGCTGTGGTTTCGCTTGTATCCTTTTCTTCCTTTGCCGTTGCTGCAGAGGTTGTCAACGTAGTTGTAGTTTGGCTCACCTCTGAGGTTTCCGCAGTTTCAGAAACATTTCCGCAGGCTGATAAAATCACCGCACAGAGTATCAAAATTAATATCGCTCTTTTCATATCATCACGCTCCTTGTCAAGCAATATATCATATATCCGCCCACAAATCTATACTTTTTGCAAAAGTTCTACCTTTGTTACAAGATACACAGCAAATGCTTTAGCAAACTACATACTTAGCTCCGGTTCAGGTTCATCTTCAGGCTCCGACATTTCCTCATCGGGAGTGTTCTCCACCTCGATATCCGTCTGCTGAACCTGCTGCAGCTTGAGATCATAAGCATTGAGCACAGCCTGATTTACGGCAGTTCTCGCCGACTTGGTTATGGCGTGGAAGGTGTCGCTGTACTGCTTGTTGCCGTCCTTATCGGTGTATGAGGTGGAGGGCATATTGACAAATCTGCCCTTTTCGGTCTCAATGACCCTAAGTCCGTGAACGGCGAACATACCGTCCATTGTTACGCTGGCATATGCCTTGATTGCCGAATCCTCTTTGTTTACCATTCTGTTGATAGATGCGTGTATTTTCATAATTTCATTCTCCTTTACATGGTCTGTTCGATTTCATGTTCTTCTTCAAATTCTTCGTCCGGTTCGATTATTTCCGGCTTGGTTTCCCTCACTGCGATAAGCCCTATGCCCGGCAGATTTACTACCACATGATTAAACTGCTCCTTGTACTTTTCAATCTGCTCGTCGGTAAGTGAACAGCTGTCCCACTCGCCGTATTCGTTCCGGTAGTTGCCTGAAATGTAGAATGTACCGTGGACAAGAGTTTCTCCCACTATTCTGTTTGGAGCAGAGCCGTTCAGCAGAAATTCATCATTGCACCAGCAAAGAGCGTTGTTTTGGGGTTCGAAATATATAGGCTCGATGCTGCCGCCCACAACTTCTTGCATGGCATGGATATCATTGCGAATTTCAGCTTCATATGGAGCTTTTCCGTTTTCCACGATAAGAATTTTCATTATATCCGAATGATTTGTTTTATCGATATCGAAGTCTATCGGCTTGAATCCAACGCTGTCGCAGAAGTAAAAGCCTTTATCCTTGCCGTCGCAGATTTCAATGACATTGCTGACTGACATCGACTCTCCGAGATATCCGGGAGGTGTTTTGTCCGAATTGCAAAGGGCGAAAACACTTTCAAGGCTGTCACAGGTCACAGTACCGCCGTAAATCTGACGGTAATTCTCAGCTTTTATGCCGCCATGTGATTGTGTGTAGTCGTAATTCATAAAAGCGAGCTTATTACGGTCCTTTTCATGGTCGATCTGAAAAATCCTGATCTTCATCTGCGGAGCCTCGATCTGTTCAAGCCGTTCAACCGCCCATTTCGGAAGCTGCTCATAGTCGGCAACTCCGAAGAAATCCTCACGGTAGAATTGTGCTTTTTCGTCGTCCGCAAGGAACTGCCCGAATACCTTTCTGCCCGATTTTTCGGGATCGCAGCCAAAGCCGCCTGCTGCGTAGAAATACTGATTTATTGGGTCCTTGAACTGTTCGTTAAGGATTTCGGGCTTGAGGATCAACAGCTTTCTTTCGTAATCCTGCGGCTTATCGGATTGAACGCACTGTTTTTCGCCCACAAGTCCGAGCCTGTCATATCTTTTCTTTACCTGATCGATAAAGCCGTTAAGCACGGCGGGATGAGAATCAACACAGTATTCGCGCATTTCTTTTTGGGGAAGATATGAGGGGATAACAGACCTTGTCCACTCCTTGTTCTCACGGGAGAAACGACCGTCATCTTTCTTATTAAGAATGCTTGCGGCAAGCACCCACATTGTACGGTCATAACCGAAATCGGCTATGACCTTTTTAGCCCCATTTTTATTCAGAGTGAAACCGTCGAAACTATCTGAAATAGCCGATTCTATCGCTTTTTTACAGCGGATATTTTCCGTCCGGCTTTCACGGTATGCCTCAATTTCTCCGGTGAGTTTTGCGTTTTCAAAAGATTGTCTGTACAGATAACTCATACGTTTTTCACAGCTCCTTTTCTTTTAAGTCTCATAAGAGTTTTTAAAAGCCTTTCTCTTTCCTCCAGCACAAGTGACTCTACAAAGGAATCAAGCGGTTCACTTTCCGATTTGCAGTCGTCACACAGCTTCTCCTTTGTAACAGTTATCGTATTTCCCTTGGCGTCAAAGCTAAGAATATTCCCTGACCGTATATTAAGGGCAAGCCGTATTTCATAGGGTATCGTAATTCTGCCTTTCTTTCCTAACACCCGTACAATTTTATTCATCACTGCATTCCTCCGTTTCCTCGCCGCAGTAAGCATACAATGGACAATTACCACAATCATCATGCATGGAGCAAGTCCGTTCGATCTCTTCATCCGAGATACCACAATCACGGCGTTCTCTTTCGGGAGCATTACGCCATATCGTGAGAGAAACACCGCCGCCGTCGCACTCTGTTTCTACTCTTACGGGATTCCCGTTTTCATCGTAAAGTCCCGAAAATTCGGTCTTTCCATTTGTTGTGAGTACCTGTGCAAAAATTATCTTTTTCATAAAATTATACCTCCAAAATTGTCTGTTTCATCGTCAAACAGCGAGAGCTGGCGTACAGACCTTGCTCTCTCGCTCGTATCGTAATTGGATATGAGGAGTTCCGCATACTGACAGCCGCCGTCGTACCGCTGTGCCAAGTTGTTAATTCTGCTGATCTCCTCGATGCGGATATTCGGCTTGTCCCATATCTCACGAATTTCGGGACAGTCGTTGTAAGAAACAAGAAACTTGCCCTTGATATCCAGAAGAGTGTCACGCAGTCTGATATGATCCTTGGTTTTAAACCCGACGTCCTTGTAATAGTTTTCGGTAGCAAAGTACGGCGGATCGCAGTAGAAAAAGCTGACAGGGCGGTCATACTGCCGTATCAGCTTTTCAAAATCCTTGTTCTCAACTATGACTTTCTGCAATCGCCTCGCCGCCAAGTCTATCATCGGGAAGTCCGACCAAATGGAATGCGGCTGACTTGCAAAGCTGTCAAGTCCGCTTGCATAGCTGTAACGAATAAGCTGATAAAATTTTGCCGCACGATCAATGTCCCGAAATTTCGGGAAAAGATTGCGTTTATGAAGCCCTGCTATCCAATCAAAATCCTCACGGGAATTGAGGACGTACCGCAGCTTGTATTTCAGCTTATTTGGCTTATCTCTGACACAGCGGTACAGATTAGAAAGATTGCTGTTAAAATCGTTATATACCTCAAAATCCATACCGGGCGGCTTATGGAACAGAACCCAGCCTGCGCCTCCGAAAACCTCTATATACCGCTCATAGTAGGGTGGAAACCTCGCAAGTACGGCGTCTCTGAGAGCCTTTTTTCCTCCTACCCATGACATAAAACTGTTCATGTTTTTCCTTTCTGCCGTTTATACCAACAGGAGAAAAGTCGCTTTGCAAGCACCAGATTTTTGATCTGCTGTTGGCAAAACGACCTTAATAAATATTAGATTTTACGCTGTTTTCAGCCCTTGATTATCGGGTCAACGTATGAAAAAATTATTCGCTTCTGTTCAAGGTAGCCGTCGGCTTTGTTTACCTCATTGCACAGCTCCTTGTACTGCCGCTCCGAAAGTACGGGTTTTGTCGCTCTCAGCATTGCAGGAATACTTCCAATACAGAACTTGAAGTCCACTTTAGCTTTGATTTTGTTTGTATGCATTAACCCATCTCCATTTCTAAATCTTCGTCCTGTTCCGAAACGCATTCTTCAAGATTGTTCACAATGTAATCCGACAGCCATGTGCTTCCGAAATCCTCCCTCGTCCGGAGCCGCCATATTGCAAGCTTACCTACATCAAGCTGAACATCTTCAAAGGGAAACAGCAGACAGGTAAGGCCTCCGTTTTTAAAGCTATATGCCTTTTCAAACCTATTGTCATTCTGCAATATTCCGCTTTCCGTCAGCATATCGTTTATGCCGTCGACCCATTCCTGCAGATCGCCGCCGCACCCTTGCAGGACAAGTCCCTCGCTGTCATTCATTTTTCTCAGATCGTGTAAAGAAATGCTTTTGATCTCCATTATTGCAAAACCTCCTTCCCGTAATATTTTTTCAGCAGATTTATGACGAAATGCTGACCCTTTCCCGTCACAAACGTCTGCTGATAGGTCTTGGTCATAGTCGGAGTTTCAAACACCGACTCCTTTACCGCAAAATATCCTCGGTCGATAAACGCCTGATAGGGGAGATTATTCGCCATAAGCACTCTCATACTCTTAAGCCAGCCGTAGAGCTTGTTTCTTCCGACAGGGATATTTTCGGCTCTTGCCAATTTTGCCATAGCGTTCATGTCGATGAGATTATCGGTATTTGCAACCTGATTCGCAAACTCCACTAACGGTTGGTCGTGACGTATCCGCTCGTTCAGCTTGTTGATAGCCATCATCTGCAAACGGAACAGATTGCGGTACGGCTCGTCGAGAAACGGAAGATAGTTTTCTATGAACATTTGCTCGTTGCTGACGTAGCCGCCTGTTTGATTGATCTGAGGCAGAATTTTATCAAAAATCCACGACTCAAATTCCGCAGCTCTCGGCAGCTTGCTGTGTGCAACAAGTCTGTAAACATCTCCCTCAGGAATAAAAATCATCTTAATAGTTTTACTTGGAGACTGCGGATGAGGTAGGTCGTGTTTCACGCCCCACCTGCAATGCCGCTTTATTGCGTCTTTTGTATTGCTGTAGCCCAATGCAGAAGCCACGTCCTTGCCGCAGAACATAATTCTGCCGTTATCATCCTTTAAAATTCTGAGAGAACCAAATTCCTCATTTTTGAAAATCTTGATCATATTATTCATTTAATTTATCTCCTCATCAAATTTCAGTAAATTTCTCGCAATTTCTTCAACAACGGGTACGCTTACGGCATTTCCGGCTTGTTTGTAGAGCTGTGCGTCGGACATCCCCGTTGCCGCAACTTTTTCGAATTGCTCTGTTGTAAAACCCTGCAGCCGCCATGCCTCAATTGGCATAAGGCGTCTTATCCGTCCATGGTGGACAATCCCGTGTCGATCGGTTACCGTAAGCGTAAACATCGGTTCGTTGGGATTTTTTATTCGTCTGCCGTTTTGACGGGTAGTTTCCTTAAACGGATTGATAATTGCTCTCGGTCCGTCCTCAATCAGAACTCCCGATCTTTCTCCTTTATGAGTTCCGTTTGTTACCCCCAAGTCCATTCTTGTATGCAGACATCGGGCGTTTTCCGTAATCTGCGGATTTTCGTTCAGATCACAAAAAACAGCGGAGTGTTCACCTTTGTGATGACTTACTCCGCTGTTCTGCCTTGCGGTTATACATCTTGCATTTTCTGTGAGATTAGGTGGAGGATTGCTGTCAATAAAGTACAGACCTGTTTTTCCGCCCATACCGCCCGAACCGCTGCACTGCGTCACCGCAAGTCCATCGGGATCATAAACTCTCGTGCCTTGACTTCCGCATATGATTTGTTCAGTTTTCCGGCAATTCTGGCTGTCGCTTTTTCCGAAAGCCAGTATTTTTCCGGAACAGTCGATTCCAAGACATCCTGCAATGTAAACTCTTTTTCTGACTTGGGGAAGGTAATCGGCGCTGTTATACACACGCCATTCCACGCAATACCCCAGTTGAGAAAGCTTTTCAATGATTTTTGCAAAAGTTTTTCCCGAGTCAATCCCCATGAGACCGGGTACGTTTTCAAAGCAAAAATACTTAGGTCTCTTTTCGCTTCAAGCAGTCGGGCAAGCTCAAAGAACAGATCTCCTCGCTCGTCGGCAAAGCCTTTTCTTGCTCCGCAGACCGAGAACGGCTGGCAGGGGAAACCTCCAATAAGGAGATCAAAGTCTGCAAGTTTTCCGACGTCAATATCTCTGATATTTTCATAAAATTGTTCACCTCCGGTATCGTACAGTGCTTTGTAGGCTTTCTGCGCAAATCTGTCAATCTCGCACCACCCCACAATTTCAAATCCTCCGACTCTTTCCAGAGCAGATCGGAAGCCTCCGATGCCTGAAAATGCGTCGAATACTCGTATCATTCAAAGCGCCCCTTTCTGATTTTGACAATAAAAAAACCGCTAAATGATCTCTCATTTAACGGCAGTTCTGCGATATTTAATTGTATTATTCGGAGTCAGCTCCTATATGACTTTCGATCACAGCCATTATTTCATTCAATCGGCTTTCTCCGATACCCTTGATCTTGGATATATCTTCACGCAGCTTGTCGAAGTCGACTTCTGTGGCGTGTACGTCGTCTTTTCCTGTCTGATATATATTCTGAATGAAATTGTCCATTGTTTCACGGTCCATAGCTTTAATTTTTTTGTATAAGGCTCGGTCAAGGAGCGGCTTATTCGGCATATTCATTTTCCTTTCGCTCTTTTATTCGTATAATGGGCATTTGCTTTACCTTCTTGCCGATTTTAACACGCTGCAAAGCGAATACCATATCGTTTGTGCGTTCAAAGTAACCCATATCATGTTTCCAGCTTATACCGCACTTACAATGCTGTAATCCGATAAACTGCTGTTTCATTTTTCTGCCGCAGTTCGGGCAGATCTTACTGTTTTTACTCATGAACGTATTCCTCTCAGAATTTTATCTTGTACATTATATCACATAAACCGCCGTATTTCAAGTCCTACATGGACATATCCATTTCCGGTTCTTCCGATAATTCCTCGATTTCTGCGATTTCTTCATTTTCCGTATTTTCTTCTGTTTGTTCGTCTGACTGAGTTTGTTCATGCTTGATCGTATGAAATTTATCTTCATCGGGCAGAAGATTCAAAGTTCTGCCGTTATCCCACTTAACCATGACTGAGCCGATATCGTCGACTCCAATAATAGTTCCATTGGTGCCGCTTTCCACAGGACATAAGTCCTCCATGTGGTCAAGACAAATCCGAGTACCCTCGGGATACCTCTGTCTAAGCAACTCAACTTTCTTTTCATTGTATACCATGCGTACCTCACATTGTCATTCCAATATCGGGTTCATCGGTCAAATCTTCTGACTGAATGCTGTTTATTTCTTCCTCCGTCTGCAAGCTCCAGTTGTCATCTGAATTCCAGAAGCTGACATAAATATCGCCGTCGGGAGTTTTTATCGGCCGCTGTTCAAGAGACTCCCCAACGCCGTCTGAAAGTTGTCCCTCGCAGTACAAGCGGAATTCTTCAAGCTCTTCATCTGTAAGCTGACCGTAAATCTGAGCCGTAATAACGCCAACAAGCTCTCCGTCGCGCTCCTCGACAGACATAAACGCCGAGCGTACCTTTTGGTCGACTGAATTGCCCTTGCCATACCAGTTCATGAGACCCCGTTCTTTCTCCTCGGGCATTGTAAAATCCTCAATAAATCGGTTTATCTCCGATTTGTAAGCAGAAGCCTCATAGGACGAGATTTTTTCGTATTCCTCGTCATACCGGCATTCCGGTTCTCTGTTGATTTCAAGCGGACAGTAAAATTTTAATTCCTGTAAATGATTCTGCATATGATTTTCGTACAACAGTTTGGCGTTTGGAATATACTGGGCATATCTTGCATAGGGAGCACCCTCAGACTCTATTAACAAGCCGTCGCCCTGTTGCTTGTCGTAGATCAGCAGACAATGGTGTACGCCGTTGCCGTACCACATACTGTTAAGGTTTTCACTTATGAGATCGTTATTGCACATCGGAGTGTGTTTCAGCCTCTCAAATTCTTCGGTCGGAACAGGCACAGCTTTTTCCACCACGCAAGTATACGTTTTGAATTCCGATTCTTTGCGAAGCAGATTTGTGTTGATTATAAGTTTGTTGTTCATTGATTTCCTCCTTTGTTTTATTTTCCATTTTAATAGTATAGCTGCCACACGGGTATCACGTCCTTCCTTGAGAAATAAAAAAAGACCGTTTTGTCATTTATCACATTTCGTGATATTAGACAAAACAGTCTTGAAAAGTTTGTGAAAGTTTTTTCATAAATAATCGGCAAGTTAAGAGCGAAATTTGCTCAAAGCCTGCCGATTTGTTTGACAATATTTCGTTGTGTAGCGTTCAAATCCTTCCGGTCGGCTAAAATCGTGAAAAAGCATCCACGGTTTTCACCTTAAAATTTCCGGTTAAAAAGCATGAAAAAAGCCCGCATTATCGCGGCACAAATAGGGAACGACCCTAAACTTATGTATCACGGAGAGTCATCTGATTTATTCAGACTAATGCTCTCCGTTTTCTTTTTGTCTACTTTACAATTCCGATATGAGTAAAGTAAATATCGATTTCCTGCGTGATACTGCCGTTATCGTCTTTCAGCTTTTCGTGAACCTCGATGCGCGATACAAACGTGTGTAAGATTTCCTGAGTTAATTCTGTAATATCTGTGTACTTTTTAGCAAGCGCAGCAAATCTTGCGGTGTTAGCCGTCTGGGATTGAAGCTCCTGCATCGTATGCTTCAAGTCTGATATTTCCGCTTTAAGCTGATTCTGCTCATCAGTGTATCCCTGCGACAGCATTCTGAACTGATCATCATCAATCGTACCAAGAACGTGATCTTCGTACAGCTTTCTGAAAATTATTCCGACCTCGGCAAGCCTTTTCTCGCTCTTTTTCAGTTTTTTGTTAGCTTCGGACAGCTCTTTTTTAGCAGCAGTATTTGACTCCCGACTGATATACTCAGCAAAATCATCTGTACGTTCTCTCGCAAACGCAGTCACATTCCGTATTTCATGCAGTACGATTTCCTTGAGATGACTTTCCTTAATACCGTGCATGGTACATTGTTCCCGACTATTTTTTCGATACGAAGAACAGATAAATTTCCAGTTTTCAGACTTCTCTCTTGCGTGTCTGTGAAAATATAACTTCTGTTTGCAGTCCGCACAGAAGACTATTCCGGCAAAAATACTTTTCTCTCCGCTCCTTGTGAACCTACGCTTGCTCTGCCTGAGTCGCTGAACTATCTCCCATATATTAATGTCGATTATCGGCTCATGAGTATTTTCAATCAGCTTGTGCTCGCTTTTGGGCAGCTTTAATTTCCGATGGTCTTTGTATGACGCTCTGCCGAACCTGAAATTACAAGTGTGTCCGAGATAGCTGACGTCCTCCAAAATATTTGCAACTGCGGTCGGATTCCAGCGGTAGGGATAGCTTGTATCAAAGTTAGAAATAACATTTCCCGTTTGACTGTACTCGTACATCGCAGGAGTGTATATCTGTTCTTCCTCAAGCCTGTGCGCGATCTGAGCCGGACCCAAGCCATCAGCGCATAGTTGAAAAATATATTTTACGACCAGCGCTGTTTCGGGATTGGGCAGAATTTTGTTGTGATCCTCCTGAGATTTCATGTAACCGTAAGGCGGACGTGAAGCGACTCTCTGCCCTCTTTCGGATTTTATTACACAGCTTGCCTTAATTTTTCTGCTTGTATCCTTGACGTGGAATTCGTTAAAAATGTTGTAGAATGCCGCCATATCGACAGCGGAGGAATCCGGATTATCGGAATCAATATTGTTATTGATCGCAATATAGCGGACATTTCTGCGCGGAAAATATTCCTCTGTGTATAATCCTACGTGCAGATGATTTCGACCAAGCCTTGAGAGATCCTTTGTAATTATTGTGCCGATCCTGCCGTTGTCCACATCGTCTATCATGCGTTTGAATGCAGGACGTTCGAAATCTACTCCCGTGTACCCGTCGTCAATGTAGAACGCGGTGTTGTAAAATCCATGTTCATCGGCATATTTTTGAAGTATATCTTTCTGATTTGAAATGCTGCTGCTTTCAAACACAACATTGATCTCTTGATTTTCAATATCACGACCTACGCAATACAGTTTAGCTTTTCGACTTCCACGCTTGCTTTCAATCAGAACCATACTTCCGTCAACGCAACCGCTCAAACCTGTACTGCCTGAGATCATATTGAACGGATCGCTGTCAGAACACTTTCGTGTGTGATGAACCAGAACTATAGCTATACCAAGCTTGTCCGCAAGAGCTTTCAGAACTGACAACTCTTTGTAATCTGAACCGTAGCTCGACTCCGATTCGTTACGCACCATTTGTAAAGTATCAATGAAAACAATTTTCAAATCGTCAAACCGTTTCCTGCAGTATTCGATTTGTTCAGGCAGACCGTTTGAAATAGACTCCGCCATAATTGCAAAATGAAGATTATCGGACGGATCGTCTGTCAGTTCGTACAACCTGTTTTGCAGACGTATCAGGCTATCCTCCAGGCTAAGATAGACCGCATGACCGCAGGACGTTGCTTTTCCAAGAACCTTTTCTCTTTTTGCAATGGACAGGCACATATCCAGCGCAAGCCACGACTTGCCGACCTTCGGCGCACCCGCGAGAATAAATAAGCCTTGCGAGATCAATCCGTCTACGCAGTACTCAATCGGTTTCATCGGAGTGTTCATAATATACTCGCTGCTGTAAATTTTTAATTCTTTCATATTATCGACCTCCTTCCGGTATGCAAAGCCGCTGACCTCGGTTCTGCAAACAAAAAACGCCGCAGATTTAGTTTTCTGCGGCGCGTTTTTAACTCTCTGATATTATTATATGCGGAAATCCGGAAAATGAATAAAATCACGTAACATTTAATTTTCGCTCAACACGACATTTTCTGTTGCATATTACGACAAAATGTGATATACTTAATTTGGAAGCTGTAAAAACGACAGCCTTGAGGTGTAATTATGTTTAACGATATTTGTTTTTATGTCAAAGGAAATATGATCGAGGTCAACGGTCGGGACTTTTTACTGGGCGAGCTTTCGGCATCATGTATGAATATACCTCCTGCCGAATTCGAAGAGATATATGACAAGTATAAATCGGCGGAATACATAATGAACCATGAAATCAATGCTGAAAAGGATATTGCCGTTGAATATATACCGCCCTCGAAAGAAGATTGGCTCAAGCTGAACGGAATTATGATTGAAATAGATACGGCTTTGAAAAATCATAAAATATTTCAGGTTTTTGATACTCAGAATGCTGCCGGATTTTTCGAACGATTTACTGATATAGACGATACAATGATTGCTCACGAAACCCGGGAGCTTTATTACAAGACTGCAAGTTTGTACAAACCTGTGATCGACGATATATTTAATTTCAATAAAACTATGTATTACTTTGTAAACGACTTTCTGTCACATCTAAAAAAGCTTGATCCTGAAAATTTTGCCGCCGCTTACTATGACTTTCTTACAAATCCTATGGCGTACAAGATGACCGCAAATCCGATCATGAACGAATATATGTCGTATACAAGCGCTGATTTTCTTGAAATGAATATGATCCCCAAAGAAATAACCGATGGCTGCGGAGAGTATGTAATTGCGGAATACTACCATGTTGATAGATTGCAGAGCTTTTTAAAGGTCGATTTTCTAAAAGGTCTTATGGCAGGACATCATATACGCAGATGTGAACATTGCGGACGATTCTTTCTTATGACCAAAGGCTACAAAACAAGATACTGCGACAAGGCTGCGCCTGAAAATCCGAGGTTTACCTGTAATCAGATGGCTTACAGAACGGTCAGAATTAAGGAAGAAAATGCGGATAATCCGAAATATCAGTCATATCGGCGCTGTCTTAACAGGGTTATGCGAAGCTATCAGAGAAAAGTTATTGATGAAAAACAAAAATCTGTTCTTCTGCGACAAGCAGAAGAACTGTACCATAGAGCAATGACCTCTCCCGAATTCAGCAATGAGGAATTTGAACAGCAAATGCAGTCTGAAAATCTTTACAAATTATGCGGTTTTGACGTTCCGAAGAGAGGCAGACCAAAGGCGGTTAAGAATGACAAATGAGGAACTGATATCGAAATATTATGACGGTAATATGCAAGCTTTATATGATCTGTACGAGCAGAATGTCGGGTTCATACAGAGCGTTGCTGCTGCGGTCGCAAAAGACTACAAAAATTATTTGCGTTTCAGCGATACCTTTGAAGACCTTGTTCAGGTTGGCAGTTTGACGTTCTTTGAAAAGCTGAAAGCAAAAAAATATGACGCAAGAAAGGGCAGTCTACTGACATATCTTACTCCCCAACTTCGATATGCAATGCAGGAGTTTATTGAAAATTTCAGTTCTCCGGCAGGACTTTCACATTCCGATTTCTCAAAAATACAAAGATGCCGCAAGCTGCATAATGAAGGTATGTCAAATTCGGATATATCCAAGGAGCTTGGCATGGACAGGAAAACCGTTCAAAGCTGTCTGTCATTCTCTTTTAAAACGGAAACGCTGATGATACGGGCGGAAACAGAGAACGGAATTGAGTACATTGAAAATCCTGGGCTTGTCGTTAACGATCTGCACCCCGATAACAAGGTTTACATTGAAGTTAGCCTTGAGCTTTTCAAGGAATTGTTTGAAAACTTATCAGCCAGGGACAGAGAAATTCTCGGCAGAAAATATGGTGCATTCGGGTATGAAGAGACCTCCGTTAACGACATTGCGGACTATATGCTGATCACCAGAAACGCTGTAAACAAGGCTGTTAATTCTGCAACAGAGATTCTTCGCAAGGAATACCATAACGGGAGTAAGCTGAAATGGTGGCGGTTGTGTAACCGGGCGGTTAAGGATGCCTTGGAGGGTAGGACAGCATAGGAATCCGTTGAAATATCTGACGAGTTTAAGGCGAAATTACGGGCGTTGGCGGAGTTTTTGGTTTTGCTGTATGAAAATGATAAACAAAAATAAATGGGGGGCATTATGCTTGCAATATACTTAACCTTAATTGATAACGAAGACGATAAGAAATCATTTGAGGATTTATATAATCAAAATAGGTCTAAGGCTTATGCGATTGCGTTTAATATTTTGAAAAATAAAACGTTAGCCGAAGAAGCTTGTTCGGAGACTTTTTTTAGTCTCGCAAAAAGTTTTCAAAAAATTAAAAATTTAGAATCTCACAAATTGGACTATTATATTGTCATTACTGTTAGAAACGTGTCTTTGAATTTACTGAAAAAAGAAAAGGAACACATTAAAGCTATGAATTTAAGCGAAGATATTCCCGAATTAACAGACGAGACGCTTTGTGACAGATATTACGATAATATAGTTGATTGTATCAAGCGGCTTTCATATACCGATCAGGAAATTCTTTACCTGAGAATCACTCTTGGCATGAGGTACAGTGAGATTTCGTTAGCACTGCATATTTCCAATGCGGCGTCACGACAGCGTTTTCAGCACGCAAAGGATAGTCTTGCAAAGCTGCTTGAAAAGGAGGGCATTTATAATGGATAACTATTCAATATTATCAAGAGCTATAGGCGAGGCTTTTGAACCTAAGCTTGATGAATTTATTGACTCTGTAAATTTTGATGTTAATGCCGAGTTCTCAGAAAAGTTCGAACGTAAGATGGACAAACTTATACGAAGAAGGAATAAACCGTATTTTAATTTGATATGTACCGGAGGAAGACGAGCGGCGTGTATAGCGGCTGTTGTAATAATTTTATCGGCATCCTCGCTGAGCGTTGAAGCGGTGCGTGAGGCGGTTCATGATTTCTTTATGAGTATTTTCGAAGATCACACTGCCGTTTCGGTAAACAGCGATACTGAAAAAGATTATCAGGCGACTATTGAAGAAGAATATGCGATCTCAAATCTGCCCGACGGTTTTGAATTATCTGATTATAACCGGGACAGCGGAACAATATTCGCCGCTTATTTTAATGGTGATAAATATATCTTTTTCGAGCAATTCGTTCATGATAGTTACTCAGGTTATTTTGATAACGAACATTCTGAACTTGAATACTACACTGATGAATCAGGACAGGAATATCTTATTCAAAGTACCAACCATGATTTCTGTATTATGTGGGATAATGGTAGGTATATCTTACAAATAAAAAGCAATATGAACAAAGACGATGTGCTCGAATTGTGCAAGTCTACAAAATTGAAATAAATTTTGAAAAACAGCTCACAAAGCCGAATATTTTGTTGTCATTAAGAGTGTAAGAGGAAAAATTTCTCTTGCACTCATTTTTTGTAGGAGGAGATATTATGAAAAAAATTGTACCCATTTTTATGGCTTGCCTTGTTTTCTGCTCAGTTGGAGGAGCTACAGTGTCGGCTGCTGTTCCGCCTGATAATGGTAGTGTTGTTTCTCGCTGTTATTTGTATACGGATAGTGTCAATTGTAATTTGACTATTTCCGGCGGTGTAGCATCTTGTAAAAGCACAGTTTACGGAATATCGGGAACAACAACTAAAATCGTTGTAACTCAGACCTTGCAGGTAAAAGACGGAATGTCATGGCGCAAAATAACCGACTGGAGCAAAACTTTTAACAGCTGGTATTGCAGTTATCCTAACTCATTCTCGCCGATTGGCAGCGGAACCTACCGTGTTAAAACAGTTGCAAAGGTCTACAAGGGCACATCTTACGAAACGGTCACTGTTTACAGTGCGGAGGTTTTGTATTAATTTACAGTTTATGCTTTAGGCAGAGAGGTTTGGTGATTCCAATGAACTAAGATATGTGAATTATTGGTTTTTCTGACGTAGAACCAATACTGAACAATCACAATACGGACTGATAATATGCAGTATTTCGAATATATAGAGTTGAATATATATTTGCGTATTGCGGAAATGGAGGAGAAGTTATGAAACTTAAAAGCAACTTCAAACGAATACTTTCCGGCGTAATGAGTTTAGCTATGGCGGCAACTCTTTTGCCGAGTTTGCCTGTAGTCGCAGAGGAGGCAACAGAAAAGTATCCCTATACAATGTTTGCCGCTTCTGATACAGAGGGGTCTATCACCATTAATGCTAACAATTTCTGTGTGAATGGGAATATAGCGACAAACGGCACAATAGTTTCAAGCGGTAATATGAACGTTAATGGTACGAAAACTGAGAATGCTGACGAAGAAATGATCTATATTCTCAAAAAACTGAACTACTCGTATTTCAGCGGCGATAACGTTGAAACATATGCTGACGATTACAGCTTTGAGGATCTGAACATCAACATTAATAATCCCATGGATGTTAACGGCACTCTAGAACTGACGGGAAATATTAATCTCAATTCAGGAATTAAAGCTGTTGAAGATGTTACCATCAATGGAGAGGTTAAGAATACGAACAATTCTGTTATTTGCTCCGAAACAGGAGATATCAATATCGAAACAAGCAACGTTAATTTCAGCGGCTTGATTTATGCTCCTTACGGAGATATCAACATTGATACTGATAACCTTAACCTCAACAATGTTATCATTATCGGACAAACTATCACCATTGACTGCCCTAGCATTAACGCTAATTACAGCAACAGTATGGCTGAACTTGTCGGAACGACTTCTGATATTGAGGTTGATCTTTCAGTTTTTGGAGGATATAACAGCGAAACAAATAGCATGAATCTTACATGGTATACAAATTACACCAACAGCAGTTATGAAATTTGGAGTTCTGATGATAACATGAACTATCTTTCCGAAGCCATAGTTGAAAATGGTGTATATACATACCAACATCCAATAACGGAAGACTTTGAAACAAAATACTTCAAAGTTTCTTTAACAACAAATTATGGAGAAGTTGTTTATTCTAATTCAGTAAAAGTTGTTAAATCCGAAAATGGTTATGTTGTGACTTTTACTGATACTGACGGTGATGGACTATCTGATCTATTGGAAAAAGAGTATGGAACCAATATAAACAAAGTTGATACAGATGATGACGGCTTAACTGATTATCAGGAGATTTACATAACAGGAACCAATCCGACCAAATATGATTCCGTTACTGAGGGTGTTTCGGACGCTGATGCAGATTCTGACAGTGACGGATTGACCAATGCTCAGGAAATAGAGCTTGGAACTGATCCAAGAAATGATGATACGGACAATGACGGAC
>OJOK01000590.1_pt1 | contig 20648 bp, 19 predicted proteins | sample 1598051 | NCBI WGS metagenome assembly OJOK01 (sample SAMN01915205, study PRJEB22387) | human gut metagenome | isolation source: stool | host: Homo sapiens | place: USA
CCGCGACAAGCGCATGCAGCAATGCAAGGATCGTCTTGCGGCTGCCGGCGTCAAGGTCATGCAGGCCGACGCCAAGCGTCTGGAGGGCATGGCACCGGGCATTCCGCATCAGGGCATCGTGGCGCTTGCCGACGAGCTCAAACAGACGCTCGATTTCGACACGCTGCTTGACAGCATCACGCCGGACACGCTGCTGCTTGTTCTCGACGGCGTGACAGATCCACGCAACTTCGGCGCCTGCCTGCGCGTGGCCGATGCCGCAGGCGTTCAGGCAGTGATTGCGCCGCGCGATCGTTCCGCTAGCTTTTCGCCTGCAGCCGCAAAGGCCGCAGCGGGAGCATGGGAAAGCGTCCCCGTTGTGACGGTCACCAATCTTGCCGCGAGCATCACCGAGCTTCGTGACGCCGGGGTTATGGTGGTCGGCACGGCCGGCGAAGCGCAAAAGACGATCTATGAATTTGATCAGAAGCGTGCTTTTGCCTGGGTGTTGGGCGCAGAAGGAGAGGGACTTCGTCAGCTCACGCGCAAGCGCTGCGACGAACTGGCCAAGATCCCCATGTTCGGGGCGGTCGACAGCCTCAACGTTTCGGTAGCCACCGGCGTTTGTCTCTTTGAGACTGTCCGTCAGCGTCAAAGCTGATTAACCGATTTTTAGCAACGGTTAAACAGAAGGCAGCGCTCTGGAGAATCCGGAGGCTGCCTTTTTTGCGAAAGCGGTGTGATGCTTATTTGGCGGGCATTTCGGCGACGGCTTCGATTTCGACGAGACAGCCGAAGTGCAGCGTTGTGGTTGAGACAATGACGCGACCGGGCTTGTGTTCGCCGAAGAATGCGGCGTATTCCTCGTTGATCGGTCCCCAGTAGTTGACGTCCGGCGTGTAGATGCGGCAGAAGACGACATCGTTGGTGGTAACGCCTGCGGCATCAAGAACGCGCTTGACGTTGTTCAAAGCCAGACGGGTGTGCTCGCGGATGTCGCCCTTGCAGACTTCACGCGTATCCGGATCAATCGAGAGCTGCCCGGAAACGTAGAGCGTGCCGTTGGAGATGACGCCGGCGCTGTAGTGACCTTTGTTTTCGCCTTTGAAGTCGGGAGTGACGATCTGCATGAGAAAAGTTCCTTTGGTTGGGATTTCTACAAGATAAGTCTGAGCGCGGCAAAAGTCGCGAACTAGTCAGCGGATTTTAAGCTCACGAACGACAAGTTCCAGCAATCGGATCGAAGAGAGTTCTAGCCCGAGAGAAGGATCGAGCCGAGAGAACCGAAAAACTCGGCTCTCACTCTTGGAAAAGATAGCCTCAAACCTTACAATTACGGCACCTTACGACTTCGGCTGCACGATGCTGCAGATACCGAAGGTTTTTGCGTTTTCAGAAGCCCTGCAATGACCCCTCGACTTCGGCTCAATCACATCACAAAAGCATATCCGGGCATCGTCGCCAACGACGACATCTGTCTGGAAGTGTGTCCCGGGGAAGTGCTTGCTATTCTTGGCGAAAACGGCGCCGGCAAGTCCACCCTCATGAAAATCATCTTCGGTTCGGTCACGCCGGACAAGGGTTTCATCGAGTTTGACGGAAGTCCTGCGCAGATCAGCAGCCCTTCGGAAGCCAACCGTTTGGGCATTGCCATGGTGCATCAGCACTTTGCCGTGTTCGAAACGCTTACGGTGGCGCAAAACGTCATTCTCGGCATCGCCGAAAAGATTTCCGTGGAGGAGTGCGCCAAGCGCATCAATGCGTTAGGTGAGCGCTACGGTATTGCGGTCGATCCGTTTGCCATCGTTGCCGACCTCTCCATGGGCGAGCGCCAACGCGTGGAAATCATCCGCGCCCTGATGAGCAATCCCAAGCTTCTGATCCTGGATGAGCCCACCTCGGTGCTGACGCCCCAGGCTGTCCGCAAGCTTTTTGAAACGCTCAAGAAGCTCGCCTCCGAAGGCGTTTCGATTCTTTTTATTTCTCACAAGCTCGACGAAATTCGCGAGCTAGCCGATCGCTGCACGATTCTTCGCGCCGGCCGCGTGATCGAAACGGTCAATCCGAAGGAAAAAACCGAAGAGGAACTCGCGCGCCTGATGATCGGCAAGGAACCGCCCAAGCTTCTGACTTCGGAAGGTACGCTCGGCGAAGTGGCGCTTGAATTCAAGGGCGTGAGTCTCGACGGCGGCCATCACGTCACGGGGCTTACGGACATCAAGCTCACGGTGCGTGCGGGTGAAATCGTCGGCATCGCCGGCATTTCCGGCAACGGTCAGTCGCGATTGCTCGGCGTTTGCATGGGTGAACTCAAGCAGACGAAGGGTTCCGTGAAGCTTTTCGGCGAAGCGGTCGACGATCTCGATCCGGCCGAGCGTCGCGCCAAGGGTTTGCGCTACGTGCCCGAGCAGCGTCTTGGTCATGGGGCGGTGCCGGAGTTTTCGCTCATCAACAACACGCTTTTGACGGGTGATGATTTTCACAGCCACGGCTTTATCAAGCAGGAAGAGGCCGAAACGTTTACCGATCTCGTCATTGAGCGCTTCCATGTAAAACCCGAAGCGCCGAAGGCGGCGGCAAGAAGCTTCTCGGGCGGCAATCTGCAGAAGTTCATTGTCGGCCGCGAGATCCTGAGTTCTCCGGGTGTACTCATCATCGACCAGCCCACATGGGGCGTGGACGTGGGGGCCGCCACGGTGATTCACAATTCTCTGATGCGCCTTCGCAGCGAGGGTGCCGGCATTCTGGTCGTGAGCGAAGAAATCGATGAGCTCTTTGCCATCTGCGACCGCATTGCCGTGATGTATCGCGGCTGTATATCGCCAGCCATTCCCGTCAGTTCGATTACGACCGAAGAGCTCGGCCGCTGGATGGCCGGTCTGTGGGTGGGCAGCCCCTTCCGTCACGCTCAGTCCGCCGACAAGGAGGCCGAATAAAAATGCAATTTCCTGTGCGTTTGGTTGCCCGCAGAACCCCGGGCTGCATGATGTGGCTTTCTCCGGTTCTGGCTCTTGGCCTGACTGTGTTATTCGGTGCGATTCTGTTTGCGATGCTGGGTAAGGACCCACTCAATGCGCTCTATGTGTTCTTGATCGCTCCGCTTGAAACCCTGCGCGGTTGGGCCGAAGTCGGCGTGAAGATGACGCCGCTGCTGCTTTGCGCCGCCGGTCTCGTGGTCTGCTTTCGAGCAAGCATCTGGAATATCGGTGCCGAAGGCCAGTTCCTTGCGGGGGCCATCACCGGCGGCTGGGCAGCTTTGGCTTGCCCCGACGGCATCGGCCATTGGTATCTGGTGATCGTTCTGCTGGCCGGTATTGCGGGCGGCGCCTTCTGGGGCGGCATCACGGCGTTACTGAAAGACAAATTCAACGCCAACGAAATTCTCGTATCCCTGATGTTGGTCTACGTGGCGCAGTTCGGGCTTGCTTACTGTGTCCAGGGGCCGTTGCAGGATCCCGACGGGCTGGGCTTTCCGCAGTCCGCGCTTTTTGCTTCCGCGGCTAGCATGCCGGTGATTCTCGGCGGCACGCGTCTGCATCTGGGTTTTGTTCTGGCCGTAGTGGCTGCGCTTGTTATCCAGGTGATGATGGTGCGTATGTTCATCGGCTTTCAGCTCAAGGTTTCCGGCATGGCGCCCTTGGCAGCCAAGTACGCAGGTTTCCGTCCGAAACGTCTGCTTTGGGTCTCGATGCTCATTTCCGGCGGTCTGGCCGGTTTGGCCGGCGTTGCCGAAGTTGCGGGTCCCGTCGGACAGCTCACGCTTAACATCAGTCCAGGCTACGGCTTTGCGGCCATTATCGTGGCTTTCGTGGGTCGTCTGTCGCCCGCGGGTTGCATCCCTGCGGCTTTCGTGATGGCGCTCTTTTATCTGGGCGGCGAACTCGGCCAGTCCCGTCTGGGGTTGCCGAGCTCAATTACGGGGGTCTATCAGGGCATGCTTCTCTTTTTCCTTTTGATCTGCGATTCGCTCATCTACTTTAAGCCTGTTTGGCAGGGCTTTACCGAACGTAAGCTGAGCAAGGAGGCTTAATCATGGATGCTGGTGTGATTGCTTCTGTCATTGCTGCGACGTTGAATGCGGGTACGCCCCTGCTGATTGCCGCCATCGGCATTCTCATTCACGAAAAAAGCGGCGTTCTCAACCTGGGTGTCGAAGGCATGATGCTCATGGGCGCGGTGACCGGTTTCGGCGTAACCTACGTCACGGACAGCTTCGCGCTCGGTTTCCTGGCCGGTGCCCTGGCAGGCCTCGTGATGGCCGCGCTCTTTGGCTTTTTTACGCTTGGACTCTACGCCAATCAGTACGCAGCCGGTCTGGCGCTCTCGCTTTTCGGCGCCGGTCTTTCGGCTTTCGTGGGCCAGCCTCTGCAGGGCATGGCATTGCCGAGCCGCGCGCCTACGGGCATTCCCGGTCTTGAATCGATTCCGTTCCTGGGCGATGCATTCTTTTCGTCGCACTGCCTTGTGTATCTCTCCCTGATCGGTCTGGCCGCCGTGGGCTGGTTCCTCTACAAGTCGCGCCCCGGCCTGATGCTGCGTGCGGTGGGAAAATCGCCGAGCTCGGCATACGCCCTGGGCTACAACGTGCGTGTCATCCGTTTCTGGGCAGTGCTCTTCGGTGGCTTCATGTCGGGTCTGGCCGGTGCCTATCTGTCGCTTGTCTACACGCCTCTGTGGGCTGAAGGCATGACGGCGGGCCGCGGTTGGATTGCGCTTGCGCTTGTCACCTTCGCCACCTGGCGTCCGCTTCGCGTGGTGCTCGGCGCCTATCTTTTCGGCGGCGTGACAATGCTGCAGTTCAATATGCAGGCGATGGGCATTGAGATTCCCTCGCAGATCATGTCGATGACGCCGTATCTGGCGACCATTCTCGTGCTGATCCTCATCAGCCGCAACCCGAAGTGGATTGCGCTCAACGTGCCGGCAAGCCTTGGCAAGACGTTTCATCCGAGAAACTGATTTTTTGATTGAGCCGCCGATCATGGTTCCGAAAAGGCGAGCAACCGGGGCCGGCGGCGGCTTTTTTGCGTCTGAAAAGTTGCTCGTGCTTCCACAAAAATAAACAACTATGGCTTTCCAGAAAATTGCCCTGACGATGGCCGCCGCCTCCTGCCTGTTGCTGGCCGGATGCGGAGAAGACACCACCACCGACAAGAAGGCCGAAAAGGCCGTTGCCTCCACCGAACCGCTCAAGGCCGCCTGGGTCTATCCGAGCCCGCGCGCTGATGAAGGTTGGTCCAAGCAGCACGAAGAAGCCCGTATGCTCATTGAGCAGAAGTACGGTGACAAGATCAGGACTCAAGTGGTCGACAACGTCACCAATACGGTGGACGCCGAGCGAGTCATTCGTGATCTGGCTGCTCAAGGCAACAAGATCATCTTTGCCACGAGCTTTACGTACATGAATCCGGCACTTAAGGTGGCCAAGGAGTTTCCGGACGTGAAGTTTGAAAACTGCACCGGATACAAGACAGCTGCCAACTACAGCAACTACAACGCACGCTTTTATCAGGCCCGTTATCTCGCAGGCAAACTCGCCGCTTCCATGAGCAAGACCGCTCATTTGGGTTACGTGGCCGCCATGCCGATTCCCGAGGTGCTTCAGGGAATCAACGCTTACACGTTGGGTGCTCAGAGCGTTAATCCTGACGTGAAGGTGTCCGTCGTGTGGACCAACACCTGGTATGACCCGGGTAAGGAAGTGGACGCCACGAACACGTTGATCGGTCAGGGTTGCGACATTCTCACGCACCACACCGATTCGACGGCTGTCCCCGCAACGGCAGAAAGCCGAGGCGTGAAGGTGATCAGCTATCACTCGGCCATGACGAAGACGGCTCCCAAACAGCTGATCGGTGCCGTGACGCACCACTGGGATGAGTATTACGCTCACCGAATCCAGGCGCTTTACGACGGCAAATGGAAGGTTGAGCCTGTTTGGGGCGGCGCCGAACTGCACATGGTGCGCTTATCGGCCATTACGCCTGATGCGCCCAAGTCAGTGGTTGAAGACATCAATGCCGTTTACTCCAAGATGGAAAAGAAAGAATTCAACGTCTTCTCCGGCCCGATTGTCGACAACGAAGGAAAGGTGCAGATTCCTGAAGGAAAGGTTGCCGACGACAAGATGCTCAACACAATGAACTACTTCGTCAAGGGCGTGACCGGCAAGGTGCCCACCGGCAAGTAACAGAATCAACGTTGCCGGAAGACGGGTGCAAAGGCAAGACTCAAGCGTTTTGCCGGCGCGCCCGTTTTCTTTTTCAGCATCGAGTCGATAACTGATAAAATCACGCCAACTTTCCCCATTCCCGTATTTTCCTTTCTTTTCAAAGAGGCATCCCTGATGGCATTCCAGAAAATTGCCCTGACTCTTGCTGCCGCTTCCTGCCTGGTGCTGGCCGGCTGCGGCGACGATTCGTCCAAACCTGCTCCGAAGAAGGCAGAGGCTCCTGCCGCCACCGCTTCTTCCGGTCCTTTGAAGGCAGCCTGGATCTATCCGAGCCCGAGCGCCGATGAAGGTTGGTCCAAGCAGCACGATGAATCGCGTCAGCTGATCCAGAAGCAGTTCGGCGACAAGATCAAGACGCAGTTTGTGGAAAACGTCACGACGATGGCCGACGCCGAACGCGTGATTCGCGATCTCGCTTCACAAGGCAATAAGATCATCTTTGCGACGAGCTTCGAATTCATGAACCCGGCTCTCAAGGTGGCCAAGGAATTTCCCGATGTGAAGTTCGAACACTGCACGGGATATAAGACGGCCGACAATTTCAGCTACTACAACGCTCGCTTTTATCAGGCTCGTTATCTCGCAGGCAAGCTTGCCGCTTCGATGAGCAAGGATGGCCACTTGGGTTACGTTGCCGCTGTGCCGATTCCCGAAGTGCTCCAGGGCATCAACGCCTACACGCTTGGCGCGCAGACCATCAATCCCAACGTGAAGGTTGACGTGGTCTGGACCAACACCTGGTATGACCCGGGCAAGGAAGCCGATGCGACCAATACGCTTATCGGCCAGGGCTGCGACATCATCACGCACCACACCAACTCCCAGGCTGTGGCCTCTACGGCCGAAAGCAAGGGCGTGAAAGTGATCAGCTACAACTCCCCGATGGTCAAGGCCGCTCCCACGCAGCTGATCGGTGCCGTGACGCACCACTGGGACGAGTTCTACGCCAAGCGTATCCAGGCAGTGATGGACGGCAAGTGGAAGGTTGAGCCGATTTGGGGCGGCGCCGAAATGCACATGGTGCGTCTGTCCAATATCTCCAAGGATGCTTCCAAGAAGGTGGTTGACGACATCAACGCCACCTACGCCAAGATGGAAAAGCAGGAATTCGATGTCTTCACCGGTCCGATCGTGGACAACGAAGGCAAGGTTCAGATCCCTGAAGGCAAGCGTGCCGACGACAAGATGCTGACCACGATGAACTACTTCGTCAAGGGCGTGACCGGCAAAGTCCCGAGCAACAAGTAATCGGATGCTTCCTACTGCAGTCGCCTTTTGCGGGCGACTGCGCAAAAAAGAGCCCGCTTATGCGGGCCTTTTTGTAACCGGACGGCATATTTTCAGGCTTCGGTAGTAGCGAGCGCCTTGTTGAGGCTGTCCAAAACGAGCGTGCGGTGACGCTCTTCGTGAAGCGTACCCACGTAGGCGCGGATGAGTTCAGCCGTCTGCCAGCGTTTGGTCGGAGAAAGACCGATCATTGCCTTGAGCGCGGAGGTAAAAAGCGGATCGTGGCAGTCGGCTCCGTGAGGCAAAACGGCCGTTGTGGTGATGCGGCGCGCTTCCTCTTCAATCGCAAAAAGCATCGGGAAAAGAACGCCTACGGGCAGGCGCTGTGCGGCCTGTGCGGAAAATTCAGCGAGTTTCTTCAAGTAATGATCGATGTTTGTGGGAAGAAAGAAGGCAAGCGTGGGCTTGGCAGCATCTTCCCGCAGACGGTCGGACAGCTCTCTGAGAATTGACAGCATCGTTCGCGCAAAGCTTTCGGCCACGGCGCGCGGCGGCGTTGTGGGGAGCGCCCGGATCAGAAGCTCTCCCTTTTGCGTGTCGCTCAAAAGACAGTCAAAGAGCATGTCCTGAGCTTCTTTGGTCGAAAGACTCTGCACGGCGTCGCGCAGAGCATCGGCGTAGCCGTAGTGATCCATGGCTCGTGTTATGCCTTATGGTTGCCGCCGGACTTGTTGCGCGCAGCCGGACGAGAGGAAATTGTCGTCGAGACGCCCGTCTGAACGGCAGCGGGTTTGGAGGCGTTCTTGCGGGGGCGCCCCGGCGAACGGTGCTCGACGGCGCTCGGCGCAATCTGAAGGCTGCTCACGAGGCGGCTGGCGAGATCGTCGACGGAAGAAGCCGACGCGGCGGATTTGACTGCGGGCGACGCCTTTGCCGGCGCAGCGGCCTTGGGCTTGGAGGTTGCAAGCTTGGCTTCCGTCTTGATGATCTTGACCGTCAGATTTTCTTGCGGCTTAACGGCCGGTTTGGTGATTTTGGCCGGTTTTGCCGGCTTTTCTGCCTTTTTCTCGACTTTAGCGGACTTTTGGGGAACGGGTGTGCGGGACTTTTCAGCCGCGGTTATCTCCGAGAATTCGAAACCTTGCTCTTCACACCAGCTCTTGAATGCCTTGCGATCGGAAACCACGGCGCAGGGCACGTCGCCGAGCATCGTTTGCGAGAAGCCGAAGGGCTTGAGCGAGGCGGGCGGCATATCCATCAGCACGGCGAGGGCGGCGCCCTCGGGGCTATCCTTGAGCGCGCAGAAAAGGGAGTCGCTCTTTCGGATGTTGCGTTCCAAGAGTGTCTTGGCTGTGGCGGTGAGCGCCTTGAATTCGGTCTTGTCCATTCGCTCCACCCAGTCGGTGAGCGAAGACTTCTGCATCAGCGAGAGTGCACGGTGGCAGCGAAGCGCGTCGCGTCGCGTTTCGGCGTAGAGCTCAAAGACATCATTGGATTGTGCGGCGTCGAGATCGTCCTGAGAGGGAAGGCCGTCCTTGGTGAGTTCGAGCGCCTTGAGGCCCTGTGCGCTCAATTCGCGGACCTTATCATGCAGCGCTTCGTACTTGGCGATGTATTCGGGAATCATGCGCTGACGCGCGGCAAAGATGACCGTGTAGAGGTCGGACACTCGGGTCATGGCCTTGAGGAGCTTTTTGGGAGATTTCTTCCAGTCTTCGCCCAGCTCGGACTCAAGCACCTTCTTGAGGCTGCGGGGTTTGAAATCGGCTGCGCGCAACTGTCCGGCCGCATCCATGGAAAAGGAAATGGTTTTAGTGTCGTTCACGGTACTGCTTTCTGTGTGAATGGTCTTGTCTCATCGGCGACTACGGTTTAGCGCAGTCAATCGAGCCATTTTAGAACGGCGAGGCCTAGCCGAAGGTTAGGAATTGCTCGAAAAAAGCCCGAGCGCCTCGAAATTTTCAGGTGCTCGGGTCTTGAATCGGAACAATTTAGGCAAAAACGGTGCCGTTACGGTTCATCGCCCGTTTTGATCGGCCGGTTGTCGTCGCTTACCCATTCCGACCAGCTGCCGATGTAGACGCCCGCGGCCGGAATGCCCGCTTCCATCATGGCCAGATGATTGCAGCAGGCCGTCACGCCCGAGCCGCAGCTGTTGATGATGTCGGCGTGAGGAACACCGTTAAAGACCGTCTCAAATTCTCGACGAAGCGTTTCCGTGTCTTTAAAGCACTTGTTGGGAAGGAGGTTATCGCCGCTCGGACGGTTGAGGCTGCCCGGAATGTGTCCCGCTTTCGGATCGTGGTTTTCGACTTCGCCCGTATAGCGGTTGTGAGCGCGCGCGTCGACGAGCGTGTAGTCGCGAAGCTCCAGATTGCGTTCCACGAAGTCGTCGTCAAAGACGCGCTCCAGCGGCATGGTGGCGCGATAGGTGCCGGCTTCCCATTCGGGTTCTTCGACCTGAAGAGCAAGACCTGCTGCCTTCCAGGCGCAAAGTCCGCCGTTCAGGACGCGTACGTTGGCAAAACCGACCCAGCGCAGAGTAAACCAGAGACGGGCGGCAAAGTTGCTTTCTCCGTCGTCGTAGACGACGACGGTTGAATCCGGATTGAGTCCGAGGCGACGCATATTGACGCAAAAGCGTCCGGAATCCGGCAGCGGCGTGCGGCCATTGCTGCCCGAGCAGACTCCGGCGACGTCGGCCTTGAGATCGGCAAAGCGAGCCCCCGGAATGTGACCTTCGGCATAGGCGGCCCGTCCGTAGGCCGCATCGGTCAGGCTGTAGCGGACATCAAGCAGCACGAGCTTGGGATCGGACAAAAGAGCGTTGAGTTCGGTAACGGAGATGAGCTGAGAGCCGGACATGCTGTTTTCCTAAAGACGGTTCGATGGAATTAGGATGGGTCTTTCTTTTCACGGGCTGATGCGCGCTTGGTGATGACGCTCGCGCAAACACCGGCAAAAATAATGATAGCGATCCCAAGCAAGCTCTGCAGTTCGATGGGATCGCCGAAAATCACGACGCCCATAATGACTGCAAAGACGATGGCAGAGAACGACAGAATGGAACTGAGAAGCAGATTGCCCGATCCGTAGCTCTTGGTGAGCGCAATCTGAGCGAGCGTAGCGGAACTTCCCGCTGCAATGATGCACAGTACGCTCTTGGTGGTGTACACGTCGGGCTGATCGAAGATCGGATGCGTGACGGCGCCGAAGACGATATTGAACAGCGTGAAGTAAAACACCACGCGCCAGTCGGGGTCGTTCAGACGCGTGAGTTCCCGAATCTGCATGTAAGCAACGGCGGACAGCAATCCTGAGGCCAGACCGATGAGAGCCGGAAACATATCACCCGCATGAAACTCCGGCTGCAGTACTTCCACAACGCCCGCAAAACCCACGACCGTAGCGACAACGAGTTGCCACTGCACGGGCCTCTTGTACCAAAGTGCGGCTCCCACGACGAAGGCCGCCATGAAAAGAGGCGAGGTGTAGTTGAGCGTCATGCCGGTTGAAAGCGGAAGATTGGCGACGGCATATAGCCACATGCCCAGAGCCACGGTACCTATGCCGCTGCGTTTGACGTGAGAGCCGAAGCACTGTGTCTTCAGAGACCGGCCGGTTGCCATGGCCCAGACGAAAATCGCGACGCAGCCGAAGACGCCGCGCCAGAGAATCATCGAAAAGGATCCGATTTCCGGTGCGGCCATCTTGACGCTTGCCGCCATGACTGCAAAAAGAAAGGACGCCACTAGCATCCAGAAGGAAGACATTGTATAGCTGTGCGTTTTGTTGAACGAGATGACACTATAGTCAAAATCGGTTGCACCGAATCACGCATCGACGACTTTTGGAGTTTGCGATTTTCTCCCAGCATGCCCGCGGTATGATGATCGTCACGACTTTTTTCAACATTTTTTGGAAGACTTGACAGATGCTCAAAATCGGCTTTTTAGGCGGCGGCAACATGGCGCGCGCCATTGTGGCGGGCTTGGTTTCAAGCGGCGCGGATCCGAAGTTTGTGACGGTGATGGATCGTCATCCCGAAAAATTGGCCGCGTTGCGCGAGCAGTTCGGTATCACGACGCAAGAGAAACCCGGCGACTGGATCACGGCGCTTGACGTTGTGGTTTTGGCCGTCAAGCCGCAGGGACTCAAGGAATGCTGTGAGCAAGTGGCTTCGTTGGTGTCGCCCGAGACGACGGTGCTTTCAATCGCAGCGGCCGTTTGCGCCGACGTGATTGCCGAGTGGCTCGGCCCCTGCCGTGTGGTGCGCTGCATCCCCAACACGCCTTCGATGGTGGGCAAGGGCTTCTCCGGACTCTTTGCCGGTCCGCGGACAACCGAAGACGACCGCACACGTTCTCAATATGTTATGCAGACGGTTGGCGATTTGGAATGGGTCGAAAGCGAGGACGATCTGCACCTGGTGACCGCCGGCCCAGGCTCGGGACCCGCCTACGTGTTTCTCTTCATGGAAGCACTTGCCGATGCGCTTGTGCAGGAAGGTCTTACTCCTGAAAAGGCCAAGGGATTTGCGCTCAGCACGGTGGAAGGCGCGGCGGCCTTGGCTCGCACGAGCGGTGAGGCGTTTGACGTGCTTGGTCACAACGTCACGAGCAAGGGCGGCACGACGGCCAAGGCAATCGAAGCGTTTGAAGCGCACGATCTGCGCGGTACCGTCAAGGCGGCGGTGCAGGCCTGCCGAGCCCGTAGCGAAGAGATGAGCGATTTGTTCGTCTAAAAAGAGAATGGAGGGGGACAAAAGTTTGTTTCGTCACAATCTTGGAGGTCACTGGTTGCTTGTGAGGTGCGTAAAAGCCGGTAGAGGCCATTCCTCCCTCATTTACTCAGGGTGCGAAGTAATGAAGAGTGGTTCTTTGGCGGTCGCTAACATTTGACGTAGTTAGCAGTTCTCGGATAAGGCTAATTCGTCGAGTGAACTCCGGTTAGATTTTCTAGTTTTTTGGCTTGACCTCAATACAAAAAGAAGGGAGCCTCAGCCGCTTTCAAGGCGGCTGAGGCTCCCTCCCCTGAATGTGATTCCGCTCAGGGATTCAGGCTAAAGCAATGTGCTTAGAACGTCCAGCGCACACCAGCCGAGAAAAGGTAGGGATTGTCAATATCGCCCCCGGAAGTGCGCTCGAGCTCCCCATAGAAGTATGCGCTCTTGCCCATCATGATCTGTGCACCGATGCCATAGGTAACCCAGCCTCCGCCAAGGTCTTCACACAGGTTTTCAGAAATACCGTTCTTGCTTGCCACTCCATCAGCGTCTCCAAGCCAGTCATAGTTGTAGGAGAACATACCGTAGAAGGACCCTTTCTTCTCGGGGAAGTCGTAGCCTACACGAATGCCGATGCGGGTGATGAAGGACTGGAAGTCGTCCTGGTCGATCTTTACTTCGTTGGAAGCCGTCGTGTCGTCTCCTCTGATAAAGCCATATGTGAATTCAAACTGAGGCTCAATATAGGCACGGTCCTCAATGAAGCGGAAAGTGTGCCCCATTTCGGCCGAAAGACTGAAGGCGTTGGAGCTCGTATCGAGATCCATATTACCTGCGGTGATGTCGTTCTTTAGGTAGCCGTATCGGGCGATCAGGTCAAGGAAGGAGCCGCCGTCAGCCATATAGGTTGCATAGGCTGCAAGGCTGTAGCTGTCGCCGTTGGCACTGCCGTTGCTGAAATCGGCATCCGAGTCCGTATAAGAAAATGCGCCGCCAGCGATCCAGTGGTTGTTGATGCGGTAGTCGCCGCCCACTTGGATGGTAGTGTGGTCCATCTCGACCTCGTTTGAGCCACCCCACTGCGACTCGCCGCCATAGACGCGAGCCCAGGCGCCGATGTCGCCTCGCGCGTTGCGGATATCGCCTAGGCGCTTGGTGAGGTGATTGATTTCATTGCGCCACTGCACAAGGCTCATGGCGTTTACCGAGCTGTAGTTTGTGAGCTTGGTGTTGGCTTCATGAGTCACAGTGGTCGTGCCGTCAGCAAGCGTCTGCCGATGCCAGGCGCCGTTAATGTCTCCTTCTTTTGCCGATTCGTTGATTTCAACTCCCTTGGCGGAGAAAGCAGCAAGATCTTCCGAATTTTCGGTTGTGATTTGATCTGACGTAATGCCGGTGTAGCTCACATTCATGACACCGTCTTCCGACGTAACGGCACCAGCTGTTAGCTTGGCCGAGGAAAGGCTTCCGTCAGCATTTAGCCTGGTCGGCGCAATGAAGACGCCACCTTTTTCGGTCAAAGTGAGGTTATTGATCGCTATCGACTGTCCAGTTTTTGTAGCTTCGATGACACTACCGTTAAGAGTTAGGTTTGTAACAACACTGTTGTCTTCGGCAATCCATCGCGCTCCATCTTTCATGACGATGGTTGTGGCACCAGTACCTTCGGTTAGAACAGCTCCGGTAAACAAAGAGTCCGCTCCCTGGAAGGTTACATCTACATTGCCAGAACCACCTGCTCGAATATAACCATCAATTTTCGTGCTACCGCCTGCGCTGATTTTAATATTGCCTTCGCCACTGCGAACCGCTGTGTTGCTTGAGGAAGGTTCTGCCGCTTGAGTAATCTCAATATCTCCAGCAGCATTAAGTTCAATGCCGCCGCTTCCCAATGCAATAACTCCGTGATATTGATTCGAGTTTATTTTAATATCGCCCTTGGATTCTACTTTGATTTTGCTAGTTCCATTTGCAGTAATGCCATTGGCGGTGTTTACAGTAAGACTTTTTGCATTGATTTCCAACTCGCCACGTTCACCATGAATGCCCCAGGCATTGCCGCGGATCAAGACATCTCCCTTAGCATCTATGGTTAACTTTTGATTTTCACTCGTCGAATCATCAGCTAAGAATAGTCCGTTACTTTTGGCATCAATAGTGATATTTCCGGCCGCTGTCAAAGTTACCGCACCATAGACGCTCACACCGTTAGATGAAGATTTAATTTCGATATTGTTGACGTTAATGTCGATATTGGAATGTCCTATACCGCCGTCTACAATGAAATCTTCCTGGGAGTTATTATACGTATAGTCGTTAGACCAAATAGATTCAATATTGTAAGCAAAGGCGGATGAAGCGAAAAAGACTCCAGCTACAGCAAGAGAAATAGGCTTTATCTTCATGGTGTCCTCCAGATGAAAGAAGATTCTCCATTACTATGCCCCCCCCCTCGGCCATTTGTCAAGCTAAGGTTGTATTGAAAGCATTGATAGATAGCCTGCGCCTGGCTGTTAATCTTGACTCAGGTCGGGCAACTGCGTATTGAGTTTGAGTTGTTTCCATAAGCTGAGCAACGACCTTCTGGCTGAGTCCGGAAACTAAGAGTAAGTATCGAATTCGAGCAAACTCTTCTAAGTAGACTTGAGCTTGAAAAAATTTTCCTGGAATTTGGAATTCTGCGTTTCTTTGGCCAGAATTTCTCCAAAACTTTTGATGGCTTGACTCATTTTCCCCGCCCCTATTTCTTCAAGCTTATCAAAAAGCCAAATCAAGGAGTCCTTTGGGTCTGTAGCCGAGCGTCTGCACGCACAGGGGCACTTGCGTTGCGGTGAGCTGAAGCGTGTCGTGCACCTTTTCCGAGTCGAAGGTAAGTCGCGCCAGACAATTGATGTTAAGCGCAGCGCAGGCTATGTAAACGGACATCACCTTGGCTCCCGTGTCCAGAAGCGGAGCGTGCGCCATCACTTCGTTGGAGAGTTTCGTGATGTTCTTGCGGTTGATGAACTGCACGATCTGCATGGCCAGATCCGTCATCAGTCCCTGCGTCTTGGCTTGGTCATAGACGTAGACCAGATGTACCGGCGCTTGCTTGACCATCGGTTGCAGCAGGCAGAAGTCCTTGCGGCAGTCCTTCTCATGCACAAACGACAAGACGCGGCGCTCCGGCACCCACAGCCACACGCCGTTGGCCTTGACGACGTAGGTGTCGATTTCCTTCCAATTGAGCGTCGTGGGTGTCGTGCGGTGGTTTGCGTTGTTTCCCTTGCCGTTTAAGCCGTCAGCCGCCCACAGGATGCGCACCAAATCTTCGTCGCAGATCGGTGCGTCGGAAAAATCGAGCGACGAACGTCGGCGCATCAGGACCTCCGTGAGCGACATCGACATATCGCCCGGCTCTGGCAGCTCCCGTTCGGGAGCCTTGGGTGCATCAGCGGCTTTTTTGCCTTTGATGATGTCTTTAAGTTCATCAATGCGTTTCATCGTAGCTCCTTATCGTTGCTCCTTATTTCGGGAAGCCGACAGTGACGGCCATTTGAGGATCGTAGGAGGTGAGTCCCAGGGCTTGAAGCACGGTCTGCGGTTCAAACCAGGCGCGCGGTACGGCGGCAAGGCCCATGGCCGAACACGCCAGAAGCGCGTTTTGAACCATGACGCCAACATCGACCGACTGACAGATGGCGCCTGCACGACCGCCAGAGATGCGTTCGGTTTTTGCCTGATTGACCGCAAAGATCAGCGTGACGGGAGCCGAATGCACGAAGTCTTGCCCCGCAGTGGTAGCCGAGCGGTGATCACCCTCGGCAAGAAGCTTGAGAGCATTGGTTTCGGCGCAATAGGACCACACCCCCTTTTGGTCGAAAACGAAACATTCGACTTCGCGGCTGTCGAGAGCCGAAGGCGCGGTGCGTCGGCCGTCGGCGCCGTTTTGCCCGGCGCAGGCCCACAGCAGCGTCGAAAGAAGCGGCAGATCAAGAGATTGATCTGAAAATTCACGGCGGCTGCGGCGGCGTCCCAACACCTGCGAAAAAGGCATTGTCATTTCCACCGGCGGCGGCAGCTCAATGGTCGTCTGCATATCTCAACTCCAAGGAATTTTTCGTGCGAAAAAGCGGATCCGCAAAAAGAAAACTCGGTCGGCCTTTGCGCAGAAATGCCAACCGAGAATAATCCTTTTTTCGAAATTGTGATGACGCCGGAAGATTTCTTTTAGCGAACGTCTTCAAAGAGCGAAGCGTACATGGGCCAATAGACCGAGTAGACGAGCGTGAGCATCATGAAGGCAAGCGGCATGACGACGAACGTCACAGCGGCGTCGGTCGAGCCGAACGCAGCAATCAGGGCCGAAGCAAGCAGCCCGAAGGCGACGATCATGGCGCCCACAAGCAGCACAAGCAAAATCACCGGGATGATGTTGCGCAGGCATCCGAAGAACGAATAAAACACGGCCTTGCCCCAGCTCATGCGTTTTTCCGAAGCCAGAAGCGGGGCAAACCACACGGCCATGAGACCGGGAATGTAGACGACAGTCACGGCGACGATGGCGTCCCAGGGAATGTTGGCTTGCACGCTTGCCCAGTCAAGCCGGTCGTTGGCGTCAATCTTCCAGAGCGCGATGGAGTCGGCGGCCATCAGGCCGTAGAGCGCGTTGACGGTGATGAGAATGAAGCCGTAAACAAAGCCGATGCGCATAAGGTTTTGACGCACGACGGGATCGGCAAAGACAGCCTTGAGTTCGGAAAGACGCGGATCGCCTCCCTGCAGCGCGGTGCGCGTGCTGCGGCCGATAAAGGCGGTGCCAAAGGGCATAAAGAGCGCCGCAAAGACGATGCCCGCATACGGAATAGCGCTCAGAAAGCCCATGATGAGCAGGTAGAGCATCGTGACGGCCAAAAGATTGAGGGGTTTGCGGCCGACGGCCGTTGCGGCGTCGCGAAACCAGTACCAGCCGCTTGCGGCGGGCAGACGGCGCGAAGTGTTGCTGTCAGTCATTGAAACAAAAGGTTGAATGAAACAAAGGAAAGAGCCGAGAGGACTCTTCCCGGAACGCCAAATTTTAGGCAGCAAGCGCAATAGTTTCGCGCTTTCGATTCCTCAGAATCTTTTCAAAATATGTTGGATCGTGCGGTTTTAGGAGGCTGGCTTTCCGAGGCTGATAGAAGTCATAGAGCCGCGAGAGCCAGAAGCGCAGCGCCGCCGCGCGCAACATGTCAGGCCACCAGCGGCGCTCGGCATCGGTAAACGGAAGCACGGCGTGATAGGCCCTCAGAAAAGCTTCGGTTTTTCTCGGATCCAAATGCAGATCGGGCGCTTCGAAGTCCGTGCACCAGTCGTTGACGGTGACGGCCACGTCAAAAAGAAGAGCCGTGCAGCCCGCAAAGTAGAAGTCGAATACGCCGCTCACGTGTTCCTGTTCGGTTCCGTGCCCGACGATCATGGCGTTGTTTCGAAAGAGGTCGCAGTGGCAGGCGGCAACGGGCAAAGCCTGAAATTGCGAATCGGAAAAGACAGTCAGCTGATGATTTACTTCTTCGGAGAGCATTGCTCCGACGGTTGGATCAAGATGGGGAAGCACAACGGGTGCCGTGGCTTGCCACCACTGCGGACCGCGCAGGTTTTCCTGAAACAGGGAAAAACCTCGGGCAGCAATGTGCATACGGGCGAGCACTTCACCCATGCTTGCGCATTCTTTTGCGGTTACGTTTTCGATACTTCGGCCTTCCAGACGATTGGCGATGGAAAAGGGCTTGCCTTTGATGTGCGAAAAAAGTTGGCCCGATTTCGTGCGCACTGGCGCGGCCACAGGGCATCCTTGGCTCCGCAGGTGCGCGCACAGTTCCAGATAGAAAGGAAGCTGACTTTCACTGAGACGTTCAAAAACGGTCAGCACCCAATGGCCTTCGGTCGTATCCAGAAAATAATTGGTGTTTTCAATGCCGCTTGCAATCGGTTCCAGCGACAAAAGCTCCCCAATGTTGAAATCAGGGAGCTCTTTGCGTACCTCCAGCGGTGTCAGAGTCGTAAAGACGGCCATGAGGTGTTACCAGCTGAACTCGATGAATTTCGGCGTATCGAGCGTGGAGCGGGGATCGGCGCCCGGACGGTTGTCAACAGGGCGGTCGCTGCGGTTTTTCATCGTGTAGGGAATCTCGGTAGAACCCGGTGTCACACGCACGTCTGTCACACGGTTGTTCTGATCGTGTGTTTCTTCGATGATTGTTCCGTATTCGGAACGGTATTTCGTCACCTTGCCGGTATCCACACGCTTGCTGCGCTCTTCACGGGCGCGCTGCATGTCGCGTTCGGACGGCTCCAGACGCGAGGCTTCGTATGTTTCGCGGGCGTCGCGGTTTGAGCGCTTGACGTTGGCGTTCAGATCGGGGGCAGGGGGAGCGTTGCGCTGCACTTCTTCGGAGGGCGGAACGTAGGCGGGCGGCGCATCGTTGACCTGTGCCCAAAGACCGGTGGCCATGCCGGCCAAAACCAGTGCGCTAAAGAGTTTACGCATTCAAAAATCCTCTCTTTCTTTATCAGTTTGCCGCGGAAAGAAATCCTCGGCGTGTGTCTCTATCTTAGCGGTTTTACGGGCCTAAAACGTGTTAGGAGCGCCTTAAAAATACGGAGTGGAGCGTTTCTGCGACACTGTTGCGGCCGCGGAATTCTTTAGAATCGAGTGACCGAAATTTTGAGACGATCGATTCATGCCCAAACTACTTCTTGTCGACGGTTCCAATTACCTTTTCCGAGCCTTTCACGCGCTGCCGCCTTTGACCACAAGCAAGGGCGAGCCGACGGGCGCCATCAAGGGCTTCAACGGAATGCTGCGCACGGTGCACGAGGCCGTGTCGCCCGATTGCGAAATCTGCGTTTTTGATGCCAAGGGGAAGAATTTCCGCCACGAGCTCTTTGAGCAGTACAAGGCCAACCGTCCGCCGATGCCTGAAGAATTGCGAAGCCAGATCGAGCCGATCTTTGAGCTGGTAAAGCTTCAGGGCTGGCCGTTGTTGCAGATCGAAGGTGTTGAAGCCGACGATGTGCTGGGTACGCTTGCCGTGCAGGCGGTAGCCGCCGGCTGGGACGTCGTGATCGCGACCGGTGACAAGGATTTGGCGCAGCTTGTGGGGGATCGCATTCAACTTATCAACACGATGTCCAAGACCGTGCTCGATCGCGAAGGCGTCTTTGAAAAGTACGGCGTGTATCCCGAGCGCGTCATCGACTATCTGGCACTCATGGGTGACAAGGTCGACAACGTGCCCGGCATCAACAAGTGCGGTCCGAAGACCGCAGCCAAATGGATTGCCGAATACGGCAGTCTCGACAATCTCGTAGCCAATGCCGACAGCGTCAAGGGCAAAATCGGCGAGTATCTGCGAGAGGGTATTCCGTTTCTGGATCTTGCAAAGAAGTTGGTCACGATCAGTACGCGGGCGCCCGTTACCTTCGACCCGGTCGCGTTTGCCAAAAAGGATCCGGACGCCCAGGGCTTGGCTCAGTTCTATGCCCGTTGGGAAATGAGCGGCTCGGCTGGCCGCCGTGCCATACGCACGCCCAAGAAGACCGTCCCGACGATGACGCCAGACCTTTTTGCAACGCCTTCGATTCCGACGGAAGAAACGTCCGAGTCGACTCCTGCCGTGTCTCCCGTTGTGGCAGGCGACGTGCGAGTGGTCTGTTCGCCCGATGAGGTTGCGCAGCTGGCAGACGAGTTAAATGCTGTTGCCACAGATCGCTTCCCGGTGGCTGTCTGGGTGGCCGGCAATAACACGAGCCCCATGCACGATGCGGCCGTTGGTTTAGCCTTTGCCCTCAATCCGCTTCGTACGGCTTATGTCCCCTTGATGCATCAGGACGGACCGAATGCTGACGCAGAGGCGGTCCGCGAACATTTGGCCCCTTGGTTTGCGAGCGCTGCGGCAAAAGTGTTTTTTGACGCCAAGCGCTGTCAGCATCTGCTGGCCAACGCTGGTCTGCCGGTCTCCGGCACCGTTCACGATGCCATGCTCATGAGTTATGTGATTGAAGCGCATCTCAAGCACAACTTTGCCAAGATTGTCGCGCGTACAACTGGACTTTCCGCATTGGATGATGAAGGGCTTTATGGCAAGGGAGCCGGCAAACTCGATGCCGTTACCGTGCCTCTGAAAGATGCGGCGGCTTTCGGTGTGCGCACCGCTGCGCTTTTGCGTACCGCCGCTTCGGTGATGTGGGTGAAACTTGCCGAAGACGAAGCGCTTTTGTCGATTTATCGCGATATGGAACTTCCTGTGATGCAGGTGCTCACCGGGATGGAGCGTACGGGCGTATTGATTGATCGCGAGAAACTTGCTCAGCAAAGCAAAAAATTGGCCGAACGTATTGACGAAGTCAAGGCCAAGATTGAAGAAATTGCTGGCGGCGCTTTCAATCCGGCAAGTCCTAAGCAGTTGGCGCAGGTACTCTTTGAAAACCTGCAATTACCGGTGAAGAAAAAAACGGCTTCGG
>OJOK01000599.1_pt1 | contig 20362 bp, 18 predicted proteins | sample 1598051 | NCBI WGS metagenome assembly OJOK01 (sample SAMN01915205, study PRJEB22387) | human gut metagenome | isolation source: stool | host: Homo sapiens | place: USA
TTCCTAGCTCCCGAAACCAGTCTCCCCACCCGCTGTCCTTTCGGGGCGTCCGGTCTCCGGCCTCCACAGGCAACTTCCATATTTTGCTGAAAATACTCCACCAAAATTTTAGTCACAACCGAATTCATTGTCCGTGCAAATGCCAATCCAATAATCCGTGACCTTCCCGGCTCAAGTGGTCTGCTCTCGACATCATTTGCAAATGCTTTCATAACCAGTTCCTGAGAAATCGTTACTCCAAGCCCACTTTTTACAAATGCCATAATCAACGTATCATCCCGAAAACTGTAAGATGTCTTCGGCTTTTTTTTACAGCTTTCCAGCAAATGCAAAATATCATTATCACACCCCGGCGTTTCTATAATAAACGGATATTCTAATAACTCCTCCAGTCTCACACTTCTTTTTTCAGCAAGAGGATGTTCTTTCTTTATTACTGCACAAAGAGGATCTTCACACAATGGATAAAATTTCAAATCATCCGCAACAATAGATGACAAAAATCCGCAGTCCACTTGTCCATGAATAATCCAGTTTCTGATTTCATCATAGTTTCCATCAAAAATCTGCACTTCAACCTGCGGATAATTTTCATTAAAAAAATGGATCACGTCCGGCATCCACAATGCTGTTATACTGGAAAAGCTGCCAATTCGAAGTTTTCCTTCTATCTTATGATTAATGTTAAATGCTGCCTGTCTGAGTTTATCTTTCTGATTTGCCATCTCCTGTATATAAGGAAGCAGTCTCGTTCCATTATCCGTCAGCGTTACTCCTTTTTTCGCTCTTGCAAATAATTGCACACCCAGTTCTTCTTCAAAAGCTGCCATCATCTGGCTAATACCTGACTGTGTATAGTTCAGTGCCTGTGCTGCTTTAGAAAAGTTTCCGGTCTCACATACTTTTAAAAAAATCTCATATCGATCCCTTATTTCTTTCATTAACTATTCTTCCCCTTTTCTGCGTCACCCTAAATCTATAAAAACACTTTATTTTAAAGTACCTCATTTTTTACTTATCATTATCCATTACTTTTTTTAATATATAACAGTAAAAACATTCATTTTACTTATACATTAACATATGTTATCGTACTAATGCAAACATAAATCATACAGGAGATTATCTATTATGGAAAGGAAATCAAATCATTTTTCAGGACAGCTTGGTTTTGTCCTTGCTGCTGCCGGAAGTGCTGTCGGAGTGGGAAATTTATGGAGATTCCCATACCTTGCAGCCAAAGACGGAGGGGGATTATTTTTAATTATCTATTTTGTTCTTGTACTTACATTCGGATTTACACTTCTTACCTCCGACATCGCCATTGGACGCCGTACTCAGAAAAGTGCAATCGGAGCTTACACCGAAATGCATCCCAAATGGAAGTTTCTGGGAATCCTTACATTTCTGGTACCGGTCCTTATCATGACCTATTATGCTGTTATCGGCGGATGGATCACCAAATATGCTGTAGTCTACCTGACTGGACAGGCAAAAGCCGCTGCAGCAGATGATTATTTTACTTCTTTTATCACATCCTCCACCTCACCTGTTATTTTTGCACTTATTTTCATGGGTGTAACTGCATTTATTGTATACAATGGTGTTCAGAATGGTATCGAAAAAGTATCGAAATGGATGATGCCAGTGCTTCTTGTACTCGTTGTCATCATTTTTATCTACTCACTGACGCTTAAGCATACAGATGCCTCCGGTCAGGTACACACTGGATTGCAGGGATTTTTGTATTATTTGACTCCAAACTTTGAGGGGCTTACTGTACAGAGATTTTTACAGATTCTGCTGGATGCAATGAGTCAGCTGTTCTTCTCTCTCAGCGTGTCCATGGGAATCATGATCACCTACGGTTCTTATGTAAAACCTGATGTTGACTTAAACAAGGCTGTTAATCAGATTGAAATTTTTGACACAGGAGTGGCATTTCTTGCAGGTGCCATGATCATCCCTGCTGTATTCGTATTTTCCGGAACAGAAGGAATGGGAGCCGGTCCAAGCCTTATGTTTGTTTCTCTCCCAAAGGTCTTTGCAGCCATGGGAAAAGCAGGCATATTTGTAGGAATCCTCTTTTTCGTAACTGCTATTTTTGCAACACTGTCATCCTGCATCTCTGTGTTGGAATCCATCGTTGCAAACTGTATGGAAATCTTCCACACAGGCAGAAAAAAAACTGTTTCTGTTTTATCTGCAGTTTATCTTGCTGCTTCTGCGATCATTGCTTTGGGATACAGCATTTTCTATGTAGAAGTGGAACTGCCCAATGGCTCTACAGGACAGCTGCTTGATATTATGGATTACATCAGCAACAGTGTTATGATGCCATTTATCGCATTACTTTCCACCATCCTGATCGGATGGGTTATGACACCTGATTATGTCATTGATGAAATGGAACGAAACGGCAGCAGATTCCGCAGAAAAAAACTTTATCGAATCATGATCCGCTATGTTGCGCCGGTTATGATGTTTATCCTGTTTTTACAGTCAACAGGAGTTCTCTCATAAGCAAAAACTTAATATAACAAAAAAGGAATCTGTTTTCCTGGAAAAGTTTTGAAATAAACACCAGTAAAAACAGATTTCTTTTTTATTCAATCACTGACACTCATAAAAACAAATGAATTTATATGCCTGACCCCTGCAAAAATTCCTGCACTGCGCAAAGCGATCCCAGAATCTCTTCTGCGAGGGACTTCATCTCCTCCGTCACCTCCATCAGATCCGGCACCATGATCGGATGCATCCCTGCTGCATAAGCCGCCCTGATTCCATTATGAGAATCCTCAATCACATAACAATTCTCCGGTCTGGTCCCCAGTCGTCTGCAAGCCTCCAAAAAAATATCCGGTTCCGGCTTACTCCGTTCCACCATATCTCCCCCGATAATCTGATCAAAATATCCCAGCAGCCCGCCATCTGAAATCTCCGAACGCACCAGTACCTCCCGGGTAGAACTGGCAAGCCCAATCTTAAATCCCCTCATCTTCAGATATTTCAAAAGATCCTCAACCCCCGGCTTCTTTGCCAGTTTACCTCCGGAAGCATGACTGAAAAACACCTCTGCCATCTCCGCTTTATATTCCTCATACGGAAAATCTTCACCATAATGCTTCAGAAAAACCCCTTTACTTACAACACTGTTTGTTCCCAGACACTCATGACATGCCGCCTCAACTCCTGCGATTCCATGACGTTCTGCCACTTCTTTCCACGCTTGAAGCACAAGAATCTCCGAATCAAAAATCACTCCATCCATATCAAATATCACTGTATCAATTCCACTCGCCATAACTTTTGATCCTTTCCTCTTTCTCTCTATCAGCAGACTTTCTCAGGCAAAAATATCTTTGACGACAGTCTGATCGACTTATTCAAACCATATATAAGCCAGTAGTCTGACAATCTATTTTTTCATAATATAACCAATCGCATCACGAATCTGCGACACATAAACCAAGTTGATCCCTTCCACTTTTCCAACAGAAGACCTACACACTTCTGGCAGCACAACTGTTCCAAATCCCAGTTTTTTCGCCTCCTGCACACGCTGGCCTGCCATATTCACTGCGCGGATTTCACCACTCAGGCCAACCTCGCCAAACACCATCACATTATCAGGAATCACAATATCCTTCGCACTGGAAACAATCGCCAGACAGATCCCAAGGTCAATTGCCGGCTCTGTCATCTTCATTCCCCCGGCAATATTGACATAAGCATCCGATGCAGCCAGACGGAGTCCTACTTTCTTCTCAAGCACAGCCATAAGGAGATTCACTCTGTTAAAATCAGTTCCCACCGCTGTCCGCCTCGGAATACCGAAATTACTCTGGCACACAAGTGCCTGGATTTCAACCAGAATCGGCCGGGTTCCTTCCATAGAACACGCCACAACAGAACCCGACGCATCCTCCGGTCTGCCATTCAGCATATATTCCGACGGATTCTTCACCTCCTCAAGACCTGTATTACACATTTCAAAAACACCAATCTCATTCGTAGATCCAAAACGATTCTTCACCGCACGCAGGATACGATAAGAAGCATGCCGGTCGCCTTCAAAATAAAGCACCGTATCCACCATATGTTCCAGAACTCTCGGACCTGCCACATTTCCTTCTTTCGTCACATGACCTACAATAAAAATGGACACCCCCATTCCCTTTGCGATCTGCATAAGGATATTGGTAGATTCTCTCACCTGAGAGACACTTCCCGGTGCCGAACTTACATCTTCGTGAAACATAGTCTGAATGGAGTCGATCACAACCACATCCGGTTTTCTGCGCTCGATCACCTCACGTATCACTTCCAGGTTCGTCTCACATAAAAGCTGCATCTTATCCGTAAACTGCCCGATACGATTAGCTCTCAGCTTAATTTGTCTCAGAGATTCCTCGCCTGAAATATAAAGAACCGAAACCTGCTTCTCTGCCAGATTCCTGCACACCTGTAAAAGCAGCGTTGATTTTCCGATTCCCGGATCTCCTCCCACTAAAACAAGGGAGCCGGGGACGATACCGCCGCCCAGCACCCTGTCAAGTTCACCAATCTGAGTTGTCTGCCGTTCATCTTCTGACAGGCTGATGTCTTTAAGGATCACCGGTTCCTGCCTTTTTTCTGATGATTTCATTGCTCCAGAAGAGGATGGCTTCTTTGTGGAAACTGTCTCTTCCACAAAGGTGTTCCAGGACTTGCATCCCGGGCACTGCCCCATCCATTTTGCGGATTCATATCCGCACTCCTGGCAAAAATATACCGTCTTTTTATTTTTCAGCATTTTACAATCTTTACTTCTACTCTTGCAGCATTGCCAAGTTCCACGCTAAAGGAAAGTTTACCGCCCAGGTTTGTTTTCATCTTACCTGTGCTTGCCTGCTCAATAAATACTTCATATTCTGTATCCGGCTCCATCTCCACTGTGATCTGTGCATCTTCCGGTCCCTCTACATGGAAATCCATCTGAGCTTCACTCTGTGTAAGATTAAATACTGCTGTTCCCGGAACTGATTCGTAAACGAACATTCCGTTTCTCTCGAGCTTGGTAATCTCCTTAAAAGTTTTTACTTTATACATATCGCCCTGATGCTGATAGTCTGATAATTTAGACTTTTGTGCAAGCTCATAGTCACCAAAGCTGATTGCTCCATTCTCTTCTGTACGGATTAATTCTTTTACTACTGCCATTTCCTATGTCCTCCTAAGACTCTTTTGTTTGCCGCTCCACCGGTTCATCTGCCGATGCCGTACAGTTTTTCACTATCTCTGTACTTTTCCGACATTTTATGTGCTTATTATATAATACATTCACTTTTTTGACCAGTATCTCACTGATTTTTTTATACTAATTTCACAATTTCTGTGAATCATGTGAGTCCTCTGCTTTAATTGTAAATATCTGTCTGCTCAGAGATTTCTACTGTTTTTTCACTTCAAATGCAATCTCGTTTTTATGAAGTTTCACCTGTACACTATCTCCACGTTTTACTCTGCCTTCCAGAATCTCGTTTGCAAGCGCATCTTCTATCTTACTCTGAATTGCACGACGCAGCGGTCTGGCACCATATTTATTATCAGAACCTTTTTCTGCAATAAAATCTTTCACAGCGTTTGTCACTGTAAGATGAATTTCCATCTGTTCTGCACATCGTTTCTCCAGTGTTTTAAGAAGCAATGTCACAATTTTCCGGATATCTTCTTTATTCAGCACATGGAACACCATGATATCGTCAATTCGGTTCAGGAACTCCGGTTTGAAAATCCGGCGCACTTCTTCCATCACACCGCCTTTCATTCGTTCATAGTCTTTCTTCTCATCATTATCAGACATGAATCCCAGACGTTTCGGTTCCATGATCGCCTGTGCCCCTGCGTTGGAAGTCATAATAATAATCGTCTGTTTGAAGTCGACTTTTCTTCCCTGTGCATCTGTAATATGACCGTCATCCAGCACCTGTAAAAGTATATTAAACACATCCGGATGTGCCTTCTCAATCTCATCAAAAAGCAATACACTGTACGGATTTCTGCGGACCTTCTCACTGAGCTGGCCGCCTTCTTCATATCCTACATATCCCGGAGGAGAACCGATCAGCTTGGAGACACTGTGTTTCTCCATATATTCGGACATATCTACACGAATCATCGCCTGTTCACTTCCAAAGACAGCTTCTGCCAGAGCCTTGGAAAGTTCTGTCTTACCAACACCTGTAGGTCCAAGGAAAAGGAAAGAACCAATGGGACGGTTCGGATCTTTAAGTCCTACTCTTCCCCGTTTCACTGCCTGCGCAACAGCTTTCACTGCCTCATTCTGTCCGATCACACGTTTATGAAGTTCTTTCTCCAGACGAGCAAGACGTTTGGTTTCTCCCTCTGTCAGTTTCTGAAGAGGAATCTTTGTCCAGTCAGAAATCGTCTCTGCAACAGCAGCTTCATCTACAACAAGTTTCTTCCTCTTATTTCTACGTTCAGTCTTAATGCGGATTTTCTCCATTTCGGCTTCCACTTCATTTTGGCGTACCTGTGCTTTTTTTGCGCGTTCAATATCTGCAGTCTTAACTGCCTGTTCTTTCTCCTCACGAAGTTTATTCAGTTCCAGTTCATATTGTTCCATTTCAGGTGCTGACTGATAACCCGCAAGCTGAACTTTTGATGCTGCTTCATCAATAATATCAATTGCCTTATCCGGAAGGAAACGGTCATTGATATATCTTTGTGACATTTTTACTGCTGCCTCAAGTGCCTCATCTTCAATCTTTACCCCATGATGTTTCTCATAATATGGACGCAGACCTTTAAGGATCTCAACAGTCTCCTCTGAAGATGGTTCTTCCACTGTCACAGGCTGGAATCTTCGTTCCAGTGCTGCGTCTTTTTCAATATATTTACGGTATTCCTCCAGAGTAGTCGCGCCGATAAGCTGAATCTCACCTCTGGAAAGAGAAGGTTTCAGGATATTAGAAGCATCCAGTGCTCCCTCCGCTCCACCTGCTCCGATGATGGTATGGATTTCATCAATGAACAGCAGAATTCCCTGATGTTCTTTTACTTCCTGGATCACATTCTTAATGCGTTCCTCAAATTCACCTCTGTATTTGCTTCCCGCAACCATGCCGGAAAGATCTAACACAACAAGACGCTTATCCTTCACTGTATCCGGAACCATTCCCATAACGATGCGCTGTGCAAGTCCCTCTACAATGGCAGTCTTACCTACTCCGGGTTCCCCTGTCAGACACGGATTATTCTTCGTACGTCTGCTCAGAATCTGAATCAGTCTGGTAATTTCTTTATCACGCCCTATCACAGGATCCAGTTTTCCCTCTGCTGCAAGCTGTGTCAGGTCACGACTGTACTGATCCAGCGTAGGGGTACTGGTCACTTTTTTGTTTCCCGCATTCCTTGCGTACTGAAATTCCTCTGCAATGGTATCATTGTCAAATCCCATAGCTGTCAGGATAGCCGCAAACAACTTCTGGATATTTACTCCCATTGTAAAAAGCAGTCTGGTTGCTACGCAGTCTGTCTCTTTCAGAAGCGAAAGCAACAGGTGCTCTGTTCCGCAAAGACATTCCATACTCTCAGCATCTTCCTTCGCCTGTTCAATGATCCTTCTTGCTCTCGGGCTGTACTGGGGATCTTTTGTTTCTGCTGCCGCAGTATTGCCCTGAACCGGTGTAACCAGGCTGCTGATAAGTTCCCTGAGTTTTTCTTCTTCTACGTTAAATTCCTGCAGCACTTTTCCCGCAGTGCCTTCAGGTTCTTTCAAAAGACCTGCAAGAAGATGTTCTGTTCCGATATATCCATGTCCACAGGTTTTCGCAGTTGTCTTTGCCAATTTGAGGGCATTCTCTGCCTGTCTGGTAAATTGTCTCTCCATGTCCTCTGCCACTCCAAATATGTTTAAATATACTCAAACACATCGAGAAATTGAAGTCCTCACGAATACTTCTTACTGCTTCATTGTGTATGTTTTGACGATTGCAGGCAATACGCTACTCACAGGTTCTTGTACACTCCACAGTCGTTAATTCCCGAAATAGCCTTCGGTACATACTTACATTTGCTTTTAATCATGCAATCCTGTAAGTTTTAGCATCTTTTAAATTAAGTGCCGCATTGAGATCCCTGTCTGCAACATAGCCGCATTCACATCTGTAAATTCTATCTGAAAGCTTTAAATTTTTCCTGACAGAACCACAATGGTGACAGGTCTTTGAAGACGGATAAAATCTATCTGCTACCCTTAATTCAATGCCGTTTTCATCACACTTGGCTTTAAGCCTTGTTCTAAATTCATAAAACTTCTGAGATGCAACAGCTTTTGAAAGACACCTGTTTTTCATCATTCCTTTTACATTTAAATCTTCAATCGTTATGTAAGACGGTTTGGTTTTCACTATCTCAGCGATTGTCTTGTTAATGTAATCCGTACGGATATTATCCATTTTATGATGAAGTTTTTGTACCTTAAGCTTTTGTTTCTGTATATTTGCTCTTTGAGTGGACTTTCCTTTCTTTAAATTTTCATATTTTCGGGAAAGACTTCTCTGTTCCCGGATCAGTTGTTTTTCAAGTTTCTTTAATCCTGCCGATTTGTTGATGTTCCTGTATGTCTTTCCATTTGAAACAATGGCAAAATCTTTTAGTCCAAGGTCTATACCGATTCCCTCGTTTGAGTTATTGTCGATATTGATATCAGGAATCTCTACAAGAACAGAAACATAAAATCTGCCAGCCTTAACAGACACTGTACCACTTCTGATCATATATCCATCCTTTGTTGTTGGGATATATCCTTTTTCTTTGATACGGACCCAGCCCAGGGTTGGGATCTTAAGTCTGTGCCTTTCGCATTGACAATCCTTTGGGTTATTTCTGACGAAATACATTTTCACATCAGATTTACCTTTCTTTTTAAATTTAGGAAAATCACTCTGATGTTTAAAAAATCTTGTAAAAGCAGTACATCCATCTTCGATAGACTTTTTTACGGCTTTTGAATACACTTCCCTGATCCATGTTTTGTCAGGATTATCTGGAATGTATTCGTTGTTAAGCCATAGACTAAAGCTCTTACCAGTCATAAACTTTTCACCATTATCATGCAGGGCTTTGTTGTGACCAAGGTAGAAGTTATAGACATATCGGCAAGTGCCTATCGTCCTGCGGATCCTGGCTTTCTGTTCTTCAGTTGGGTTGATTTCCGTCTTGAAGCTCTTTAGCAATCTCTTCATCCCTTTCTATTTGTTATTAATACTTACGAAGTCCGTACAATCTGCAGGAAAAAACATGAAGTATAGATACAATATCCTGTACAAGTTCTTCTTGCGGTGATAGTTCTTCATTGTTCACTATAGTTGTGTTGAACTTCATACAGAATTTTTCAAACCAGTCATATCCAAATCTGATAAATCTGTCTTTATGTGTAACTATGATGGTTTTAATTGTTTGTTCCATCACTTCATCTAACAGCTGATTCCACTTTTTGCGATTATAGTTTAAACCACTGCCATACTCTTCAATACATTGGTCTACAATCACTCCTCTGGCATTACAGAATTGACGTAAAAACGATACCTGATCCTGTAAATCATCCTTTTGATCTCTTGTAGAAACTCTTGCATAAATAACAATTTGTCGAGTATCATTCTCTGTATCTATGCCTTTGAATTGAAGATATTGATTGTAAGTATAATAACGCCTGTCAGTTGGAGTTCGATTTGCTTTTAGCGTTCCTTCCCTGTCCCAACGCTGTAATGTTTTCACAGAGACACCTAATAATTCAGCAAAATCTTTTGGTTTATAATTAGTGATATTCGATGTGTTCATAGCAATACCTCCATGAGCACATTTCAACACATTTAATCACTAATATCAATATTATCGATCACTTAAAAATCCTCCTATCTGTCTTTATTATATTCATCAAAAATCTCATCAATAAGCTGATGTACTTCCTCTCTGGTCACACTCTTACAGCATCCTCTGGCAAGAGCTACCATAAGATTCTGCTTTAGTTCTTCTAAGGCTTTTCTTTTATTTACATCAATGGAAATCACTGCACCACGTCTGCGGTCGATAGTGACAAATCCCTCCTGTCGCAACAGTGAATATGCTTTATTTACTGTATGCATATTTATCCCAACTGTATCTGCAAGCTGTCTCACTGATGGCAGTGTATCTCCCTCCTGCAGTCTTGACGTAGCAATCCCCATGATGATCTGATTGGTCAGCTGGATGTAAATGGCTTCATCACTGCTGAAATCTATTTCTATCATCATACGTTTTCTTCTCCTTTTTGTGTTACACATATCCTAGCACAAACCAACATTTTTTGCAACAGAAAGACGTATTGCTGTATTATTTTTCAAAACAAAAAGGGGTGTACTGCCATGTTCTCACACAGCATGCACACCCTTTATCTTCTTTCTGTCAACTGAATTTCATCTACATGACTTGATTATTTTAAGCCAATGATCTTATTGAGCTGTTCTCTGTTCAGAACAAGGTTAAAGCCTAATGGATTAACTGCATAAGCCATTGCCTTATCGATTAACAGCTCCGGAAGTTTTGCAAACGGTACTTTCGCAATACGCAGCTTCTGACCTTTTGTAAACTTCTCAAGTTCCATAACGTCTGTAAATACAGGCTGGAGAATTTCTTCTTTTTTATTTTTGAGATACGGAATATTGATCTTCTTAGGATCTTCAGGGTCTACATTCATAGCAACCAGATATTCGGATTTCTTCAGGTTTACGATCAGTTCTTCCTCAAGCTCACGAAGATTTCCATGCTGATCCTTCTCTACCGGACGGCGGAGTTCCTGCATAAAGTAAATGCCGGAAAGCTCCAGTGTAGGATTCAGAAGCGGTCTCTTAGCCGGCTCAATCTTGCTCATATCTGCCTGTTTTGCAATATCAGTAAGATCAATCTCAATCTTATCTTCACCATCTACCCATACAACTGTATTTACGCCAATTGCATAGAAAGTTCCATATAATCTGGGATAATCCTTCTTGGTAAATTTCATACCCATAAGAAGAACCTTTTCTTCCAGCATTTTTTTGCCGAATTCTTTGATTCCTTCTTCTGTTGAAAAAATCCATGCCTGATCATTAAATGTCTCTTCATCACATTTCACATACGGAAGCTTTGTAGCCTGTGAATATGCCACAAAAATCTCCTCTCTGGTCTGTAATTCTTTGATTGCTTCTTCTTTGCTGATTCCCATGCTCTTATCCTCTCTGTCTCATTTCTTTTATGATCTTCTGTATTTTCTTATCTACATAATTTCTGTTCATAAATTTTCCCCTGCTGTCCGGAGTTCGATTACGTTTCTGTTTTACAGCACTGTTTTATTTTATAACAGATTGCATGAAAAGTAAAGAAAATAGCCTATATTATTTATGCAAAAACATTTACAAAAAAATCAGAAAACAGTCCGGTCTGGTTTTAAACCTTTCTGTTTTCTGATCTGTTTTACAGTAATCATCCAAAATACATTTTTTCTGAAACTGCAGCACCTCAAAATTATTTATGCTTCATCAATTGCCTTACCAATATCATGGCGCATATATTTATTTGCAAATGTGATCCACTCTGTGGCTTCATAGGCATTTTTTCTTGCTTCCTTCAGGTCTTTTCCTGTAGCTGTGATTCCCAGGACACGACCTCCGTTGGTTACGATCTGACCATCTTTTAATTTGGTTCCTGCGTGGAAGCAGTAATATCCGTCTTTGCCTTTGAAATTTTCAAAGCCGTACATCGGAATACCTTTTTCATATTTCACAGGATATCCGTCACTTGCAAGGACTACACATACTGCCGCATTATCCTCAAACTGAAGGTCTACCTGGTCCAGTGTTCCATTTACGCAAGCTTCCATTACTTCAATGATATCATTCTTCATACGTGGCAGGACTACCTGTGCTTCCGGATCTCCGAAGCGTGCATTATATTCCAATACCTTCGGGCCATCTGCGGTAAGCATAAGACCAAAGAAAATGATTCCCTTAAACGGGCGTCCTTCTGCAGCCATTGCGTCCACTGTCGGCTGATATACATATTTCCTGCAGAATTCATCTACCTCTTCTGTGTAGAACGGACTCGGGGAGAAAGTTCCCATTCCGCCCGTATTCAATCCCTGATCACCGTCCTGAGCGCGTTTATGATCCTGTGCGGATGTCATTGTACGGATAGTTTTTCCATCTACAAATGATAACACAGAGACTTCACGTCCTGTCATAAATTCTTCGATGACCATGGTATTTCCGGCATTTCCGAATTTCTTATCTTCCATGATCTCTTTTACGCCATCTTCTGCCTCTTTCAGATCCTGACAGATCAGTACTCCCTTGCCGAGTGCAAGACCATCAGCCTTCAGGACAATTGGAAATCTGGCTTCTGTGCGGAGATATTCCAGTGCTTTCTCAGGATCATCAAAATTCTCATATGCCGCTGTGGGAATATTGTATTTTTTCATCAGATCTTTTGAGAACGCTTTGGAGCCTTCAAGGATAGCTGCATTCTTTCTCGGGCCAAAGACTTTCAGGCCACGTGCTTCAAATACATCTACCACACCGCCAACCAGAGGATCATCCATACCGATAATGGTAAGATCGATTGCTTTCTCCTGAGCAAAATCAGCAAGTTTCTCAAACTCCATAGCACCGATATCTACACATTCTGCAAGTTCTGCAATCCCTGCATTTCCAGGTGCACAATAAATTTTATCCACTTTCGGACTCTTTGAAACACTCCATGCAATGGCATGTTCTCTTCCACCGCTGCCTACGATCAAGACTTTCATTTTATTTTTGCTCCTTTATCTACTCTTCTGTATCAAATTCCTCTGTTTCTACTCTTCCATCCACCACTTTCACTTTGTCATTGGCAATAAGATTGATAGCTTTCGGAAGAATCTTCCACTCCGCTTTCTCCATAACACGTCTCTGAAGAACTTCCGGGGTATCATCAGATTTAATCTTTACGGCCTTCTGAAGAATGATCGGACCTGTATCTGTACCTGTGTCAACAAAATGTACGGTCGCACCTGTCACACGTACGCCTCTTTCCAGAGCTTTCTCATGTACATGCAATCCATAATAGCCCGCTCCACAGAAAGACGGAATCAGTGACGGGTGGATATTGATGATCTTATTTGGATACGCTTCCACGATCATTGGAGGAATAGCCACAAGAAATCCTGCTAGAACAATAAGCTCTACGCCACTTTCTTTCAGCTTCGCAAGAAGTGCCCTGTGAAATTCTTCTCTGTTCTCAAACTGTTTTGGGGAAATACATACAGCTTCTATGTTGTGATTCTTTGCTCTCTCTAGCGCATAAGCCTTCGGATTATTGCTGATAACCAGAGAAACTTCTGCATTTGTAATCTTTCCACAGTCAATGGCATCCAGGATAGCCTGCAGATTCGTGCCGCCTCCTGAAACCAGTACACCGACTTTTAACATAAAGTCACTCCCTTTTCACCATCTTCGATACGTCCTACTACGTACGGAGTGTCACCTGCTGCTTTGATCGCTTCCATTGTTTTGTCCACATCTGCTGCATCTACAGCAAGGATCATTCCAAGTCCCATGTTATAAGTATTGTACATCATCTGTTCATCAATATTGCCTTTTTCAGCAAGAAGTTTGAAGATTGGAAGTACCGGATAGCTGTTCTTTTCCACAACTGCACGTGTTCCCTCTTTAAGCATACGCGGAATATTTTCATAAAAACCGCCGCCTGTGATATGACTGCATGCGTGCACACGAACTCCGGCATTTTTAATGCTCTTTAATGCTTTTACATAGATTCTGGTTGGTGCCAGAAGTGCTTCACCAAGTGTTGTTCCAAGTTCTTCATAATAAGTATCAAGAGATTCCTTTGTCATATCAAAAACTTTACGGACAAGAGAAAATCCGTTACTGTGAACACCTGTGGATGCCATACCGATCAAAACATCTCCTGCTTTCAGTTCTTCACCTGTGATCATCTCTTTTTTATCGCAGACACCTACTGCGAAACCAGCCAGGTCATATTCGTCTTCCGGCATCAGTCCCGGATGCTCTGCTGTCTCACCGCCGATCAGAGCTGCATCTGACTGCACACAGCCTTCTGCAACGCCGCCTACGATAGCTGCAATCTTTTCCGGATAATTCTTACCACATGCAATATAATCAAGGAAGAATAATGGTTCTCCGCCTGCACATGCAATATCATTGACACACATGGCAACTGCATCAATGCCAATGGTGTCATGCTTGTCCATAACCATAGCAAGTTTTACTTTAGTTCCACATCCGTCTGTACCTGATAATAATACCGGTTCTTCCATTTCTTTGATCTTAGCAAGAGAAAAGGCACCGGAAAATCCTCCCAGTCCTCCAAGCACTTCTTCACGCATGGTTCTCTTTACATGCTCTTTCATCAGCTCTACTGATTTATATCCTGCTTCAATATCTACTCCAGCGGTCTTGTAATCCATGATAATCCTCCGTTTTTACCCCTGATCCTGTTTATGGACCTGAGTTATCTTAGTAATTTTTATATCCGACTTCCTGTAATCTTGCGTCTTTTGCTTCCACCTGTTCTTTTAATTCCTGGCTGTAAGCCTTTAATTTTGCAAGAAGTTCCTCATCTGATGTTGCAAGTATCTTAGCTGCCAGAAGTCCTGCGTTTGCGCCTCCGTTGATAGCGACTGTTGCAACCGGGATTCCTGACGGCATCTGTACGATAGAATAAAGGGAATCTCTTCCTCCCAGAGAAGTGGTGTGCATAGGAATTCCGATAACCGGCATCGGGAAGATTGCTGCGCACATTCCCGGCAGATGAGCTGCCATTCCTGCACCTGCAATGATTACTTTAAAGCCTTTTTCCTCTGCTGTTTTTGCATATTCAAAAAAGACATCCGGTTCCCTGTGTGCGGAAATGATCTTTATCTCGTAATCAATTCCCAGTTTCTCCAGAATGTCTGCTGCTTTGCTCATGATCGGCATATCTGAGTCGCTGCCCATCACAATTCCTACTTTTGCCATGATTATTCTCCTTTTCTTCTCAAGTATTCTCAGACAGACCAGATTTTATCTGTCCGGGACTTTGTTTTTATTTTATTGATAAAAAAAGTACGGTCAGAAAAGATTTTATCAAAACCCTCTCTAACCGTAGATTCTACTAAGATTCCCTTTTTCTGTCAATAAAATTAATGCAAAGAAATATTTTAACGAACTAATAAATTTTTTTGTATTCCGAACTTAATAGGAAAATGCCTTTATTCCCCAAACGGCTCGTTCAGAGCTTCCGTACCCGGAAGGACAAATCTTCCATCTTCAATAATAGAGATCATATCCCCCTCATCATCAATCGTACGGATGCTTCCCAGTTCGTCATATGGAATCGTAATATCTGTGTGACATCCATAATAAGCAAGGCTGACGTCTTCTTTTCGCATCTCGGAAATCTCATTGTCCCTTGCGATGATCTCTTTACCATCCGGATTATAGACCGGAGTATCTTCTGACCAGCTGTAACAGGTATCACCAACTGCAAAATGCGGTCCCATTTTCTCCGCGATCAGAATCGGAAGTTTGTCTGCGATATTATATTTCTGCGCTGCCACATAAGCTGTTGTATTAGTTCCGATCGCAAATTCTCCCATTGCAAGTTTCGGATGATGGAACAGAATATTATCTTCAATATATTTACGGTTCTCTTCCTCTGTCTCAAAATTAGAACAGCTGTAATCGATCACCTGTCCGCAGTCAAACACAAGCTTCAGGTCACAAAACTGCAGTCCGTTAAGATATACTTTTGAAACATGAAGCATTCCGCCTGTTCCTGCAAGCACCGGTGAAGTAAATACTTCACCCAGAGGAATATTTACATCTGCCACACAGTTCTCAAAATTTGTCTGTGTTTTCGCATCTGTTAATGTATGAAGATGAATGAGCAGATCTGTCTCATTCTCTCCCTTTCCCTTGATTTCCACCCATTCACAGGTATCAAGAGTATCTATGATCGTCTGCTGGATCTTCTGATATTTCTTATAATCCAATGTATTGATCTTTACGATCTCGCGGAAAATTTCCGGAAACTCCTCTCCGATCTCAGGTATCGGATAAGCAATGATCGTAAAACTTCTTTCCTCACCTTTGATATAACGATTTGTGATTTGACCGGATTCATTGTCCAGTTCCAGCTGAAGCTTCTGCTGTGCTTCTGTAAACGCCCAGCTTTCCGGTTTACTTACCGGTGAAAACGGCTTCTCTCCAAATGTCTCGATCACAGCCGGTCCGCCATGTACATCTGCCAGATCTGCATATTCATCATAAGAAGTCTGCATGGCACGAAGTTTACGCTTTACAAAATCCGGATCCAGAAACAGCGCACTGTCCTGTCTGTGGTCATAATCAAACTGCGGATTTGCAATTCCTCCTGTAAATCCATTTCTGAACTGATTCCGTCTGTTCACCGCATGAAGTGCATGGCGGTAAATAACCGTCTGCAGCCCCATCTCCCGGAACTGAAGAACAGCCGCTTTTACCATACGCTCAAAGCCAAGATGATAACGTATATTAACCGTTTTCTTCTTTGTAATATCTTTTCTTCCTGTGATGAATCCCATCCGATAGCCTTCTGTATAAGTACGTGCCATCTCATCAATTTCCCTCTGGGAAAGTGAATTCATAAATTCTGCTGTTTTCAGTTCATTTTCCGATACATATTCGCCGGACTGATACAGATAACTCAGATCACTCAGATCAGAATCCATGATCATTTCAACCACAAAATTATTCTCAGGATCAATCGCCTCTCTGATCCGATTTTCCACCATATCCTGGCAGTAGTCATTCACGTAGGAAACGAGAATTTCTTTCACCTGTTTCTCAGCAGGAATTTCTTCCTGCGTAAATGCAGAATAGATTTCCAGAAACAATTCAAGTACAACCGTAAGATCCCATGCTTTTTTTTCAAACGCATAAGCAATCGTGCCATGAAGTTCTGTATAAAGAAAGGTAAATACTTTTCCGTATTCTCCCAGCATTTTCTGTGCATATGCAGGATTTCCATAAGAATTTTCATAATTTTCGGGCAGAATATCCTGATATAATTCATGATTCTGTTCCTGAAGTTCTTCAAGATTTTTCCCCGCAATTCCATGGTCCATCACATGAATCACCTGCTGTAAAAACATTGCTTCTTTTGTAAAAAAATCGCAGTACGGTTCTTCCACCATTTTCTCGTCCGGTATCTGAGCGATTCTTTCTTTCGCCAGTTCATACCGTTCCATAACCCATTCGTCCAAACTATATTTCTCCTTTTTCTATCAGACTTCCCTGTTAATCAGCCGGAAATTCCCATCAGAAAGATTCCCAGCCATCCGATCATTATGATTCCGTTTGCAATAGAGCCGATCATACCTGCTTTGTGTGTCCGGTTTTCTTCTGAAAAGCTTTTCAGTCCCATCGCAAATCCATATACAGACAGAAGCATTGCGCAAAGACTGATCCCGCCTACAATATATCCGTATTGTCCCTGCAAAAAAAATGCCAGCAAAACTGCAGTCACAAATAAAACCAGTGAAACAGCCGCCAGCACTGCTGACAGTTTTCCCTGCTGTGCCTCTCTTTTCTTTGCAAACGCATATCTATATCTTTTTGCCATAAATTTTTCTCCTCAGGTGATCGCAGATAAAAAAAAGCAGATATCCAAGAGCCGCCCCTGCTGTATTCAATATCATATCATCTACGTCAAAGCACCCAACCTTTGTAATAAGCTGGATGACCTCTACCGTAACACTAAGCCCAAATCCTGCCAGTACGATCAGCCATCCGCTTCTCATTTTGTCCAGAATAACCGGCAGTATAAATCCAAATGGAAGAAAACCAATTACATTTCCAAAAAGATTTGTAACTACCGCCATAAGTCCAAGCTGTTTTCTGTATACCCAGAAACGCCTTATCTCAACAAACGGTATCAGATTATATCTGTACTGTCTTTCTTCCATTGCTGCTCTTCCGTATTCTTCTGAAAAGAACAGAAAATAAATCAGTGCCAGAACATACAGGATAAACAAAATGGTTCCCAGTGTCCGTATGATATGCTTCGTTTCTTTTTTCAATGTTTTCTCCTGTTTCTGAAGCCTTTTATATCAATATCTCTGATTTCTTTTTCAGCAGTCTTGCACCGTTTACGATCATCATGATCCCTGTTACGATTCCCGTTGCCAGTACAATGATCCCGACTGTCAGACTGCAGGCTCCTGTGGAAGACATGGTTTTATAAATTTTTTCGTTCATAATCGTCCTCATCAGTATCATGATCTGCTTTCGCAGATCATGATATCTTATTTATAAATCGCTGTTACCTGTATTTGCTTATTTTGCACCGTACTGCTCATAATATGCGTCGATTGCGGCTTTCAATGTATCGTCAATGATTACTTTTCCTTTATATTCTTTATTATAAAGATGTTCAATGACCTCTTTCATTGTAACAATCGCATTTGTTTCAAACCCATAAAGGTCATGGACTTCGTCAAGGGCACACTTCACGCCGCCTTTTCCGACTTCCATGCGGTCCAGAGAAACCATAAGACCGACGATTTCCACATCAGCCGCACCTTTTACCTTCGGTACTGTCTCTTCCATGGATTTACCGGATGTTGTTACATCTTCGATCATCACTACACGATCGCCGTCTTTTAATTTACTTCCGAGGAAGCTTCCCTTATCTGCACCATGGTCTTTTTCTTCCTTACGGTCTGAACAGTAGCGGATTTCTTTTCCATATAATTCGCTGAATGCAATTGCAGTTACAACACTTAACGGGATTCCCTTATATGCAGGTCCGAAAAGCACATCGAAATCATCGCCATATTTATCATGAATGGCATGTGCGTAGTACTCACCCAGTTTCTTTAACTGAGAACCTGTCACATATCCGCCTGCATTCATAAAAAACGGGGACTTTCTTCCGCTTTTAAGGGTGAATTCTCCGAATTTCAGAACTTCACTGTCTACCATAAATTCAATAAATTCCTGTTTATACTGTTCCATCTTATGTTATGCCTCCTGTATCTGTTTTATTTTACAATACCAACCATCTCTTTTACGGAATTGAATCCATTCTTCTTCATGTACGCTTCAATTCCATCGATCACTTCCAGTGTCACTGCCGGATTGTGGAAATTTGCCGTACCCACAGATACCGCGCTGGCTCCTGCAAGAATAAACTCAATTGCATCCTCTGCGCAGGAAATTCCGCCCATTCCGATGATCGGGATATTGACTGCCTGTGCAACCTGATAAACCATACGGACAGCAATCGGTTTCACGATCGGTCCGGAAACACCACCGGTTTTATTTGCAAGCGCAAAAGTCTTCCTGTTGATATCAATCTTCATTCCTGTCAGTGTATTGATCAGGGATACCGCATCTGCACCGCCTGCTTCCGCACCTTTTGCAATCTCTGTGATATCTGTGACATTCGGTGTTAACTTCATGATCACAGGCTGTTTTGCAATCTTTTTGATCTGAGCGGTAAGTTCCTCTACATGATGTGCATCCTGACCAAATGCAAGGAATCCTGCGTTTACATTCGGGCAGGAAATATTAATCTCCATCATATCAATTGGCTGATCTGCCAAACGTTCCACCACTGCCAGATATTCTTCCGGCGCATGACCGCATACATTTACAATGATCTTTGTATCATACTGTTTCAAAAAAGGAATATCCCTCTCACAGAAAAGATCGATACCAGGATTCTGCAGACCAATCGCATTCATCATGCCTCCGTAAACTTCAGCCACACGCGGAGTCGGATTTCCGACCCACGGGACATTGGCTACGCCCTTGGTTGTCACTGCTCCCAGCTTATTAATATCTACATAATCAGCAAATTCTGCTCCTGAACCAAAGGTTCCGGATGCCACTGTTACCGGATTTTTCCACTCTACGCCGGCAATATTTACACTCATATCCATCAGATTTCCACCTCCGTAGAAAGAAATACCGGGCCATCCTTGCAGATTCTCTTATTATTCACATTGCTATGTGCATCTTTTTCTCTGGATTTGCACACACAGGCAAGGCAGGCACCGATTCCGCATGCCATACGTTCCTCCAGGGAAATATAACATTCAATCCCATTTTCTTCGGCATATTTCTTGATTGCACGAAGCATCGGAGTTGGTCCGCAGGCATAGATCACGTCCGCTTCCAGAGCATTCTCTCTGATAGCATCCATAACATTGCCTTTTGTTCCCACACTGCCATCCTCTGTGGCAATATAAAGTGTTCCCGCCGCCTCAAATTCCTCTCTGAGGAACGTATGACAG
>OJOK01000612.1_pt1 | contig 20016 bp, 20 predicted proteins | sample 1598051 | NCBI WGS metagenome assembly OJOK01 (sample SAMN01915205, study PRJEB22387) | human gut metagenome | isolation source: stool | host: Homo sapiens | place: USA
TCTTACAGGGGATTCCAGTGGTTGGTGCTGTAGGCGGAGCTTATGATGCAGTCTATATGAAACGGATCACAGAGTATGCAGAGCTGAAATACCGGCACAGATATCTGGCGGGGCGGAAAAAGGCAGAGAATAAATTGTTGTTTTGATGTGTGTGGAGTATAATGTGTTTATTAGTCAATGCTTAACACTGATGAAAGGAAAAATATGGTTTTAGAAAATAAGCTTAATATCACAGACTCCACAGAACTAGCAAGGATGGAAGAAAAGATAAGTAAGAAAAAAGCAGTGGAGTTGTTTGAAAATGGATATTTGAATAAATATAAAGCAGGATCTTTTGAGATACTTGCGGCAATTCACAAATATTTATTTGGTGAGATATATGATTTTGCGGGAAAAGTGAGAAATGTAAATATTGCTAAAGGCAACTTCCGATTTGCTCCGGTGATGTATTTACAGGCTGCAATCGAGAATATTGAGAAGATGCCACAATCAACATTTGATGAAATTGTTGAAAAATATGTTGAGATGAATATAGCGCATCCTTTTCGAGATGGAAAGGTAACATTGAGATACCAGCAAAATGTGGCATAACAGCGGCAAACTTGCTTTGTATATAAAATTTAATAGTGTATAAGCCAAAGGGCGTTTCACTTTTATAGGTGGACGCCCTTTTTTCATACTCATTTTCGAGAGAAAGGAGATCCACATGGAATTAAACGAAATGGAAAAAAAGCTGCTCTTTCAAGTGGAGGGCGATTATCAGACAAAGATCCTGAATGAACTTTATATGACCGTGCGGTATTCAAATAATTCCGAACAGCGGGAGGCGGCAGAAGGTCTTATGGCAAAACTTCGTGTTCTGTCAAATGCAGAGTGCATGGACTTGGTAAAAGATATTCAGAAGAATTACCGTCTGCCCTATCCAGCCCGGACGATTGGAGAAAAGATCGCCGAGGCCAGACAGCAATCAGGTGCAGAAAAATTGAAGGGGCATGACATCATGGCGCTTGAACGCTTTGACCCGGAGGTAAGGCACATGATCGTTTTTGATGTATTGTCTTACGATTCCCCTGTTGGCGACAAAGGCGATAAGATGCGCTTGTTCCTTACAGATACCGGCTATCAGAAATTTTTAGAGAGTCAGGAACGGGGCGAAGTGAAACTGAAAAACCATGCGAAGGTCTCTGACGGTCATCTCCATTATGACCGCAGGGATCATGCCTTGTAACGGAATAGTCGAAGAAAGGAGGCGGTACAATGGCAGTATTCCGTGTAGAGAAAACAAAGGACTTTACGATAATGAGCAATCACCATCTGCGCAATACGGAGTTGTCCTTAAAGGCAAAGGGGCTTTTATCACTTATGTTGTCGCTGCCGGAAGATTGGGATTATACCACAAAGGGACTCGCCCATATCTGCAAGGATGGTGTGGATTCTATCACTACTGCCCTGAAGGAACTGGAGCGGCATGGTTATCTCACCAGACAGCGCCTCCGCTATGATAACGGGCAGTTGGGAGACATTGAATATACGATCCATGAGCAGCCTGTAAGTACCGAAAACACAGGGCTTTCACCTAAACGGGAAAATCCAAGACAGGTAAAACCTGAACAGGCAAAACCTAAACAGGCGGAACCTGAACAGGAAAATCCGGCACAATTAAATACTAATCCATTAAAAACAAAAAAATCAAAAAAAGATAAATCAATAACTTATCCATCAATCTATCCAGCAGAGCCGGAAGCGGCAAGCCGCACGGATGGGATGGATCGGATAGAGCTGATAGAAGCCTATCGTGAAATCATCAAAGAAAATATCGAATATGACTTACTGGTCTTACGGTATGGCAGGGAACGTCTGGACGAAGCCCTTGAACTTATGCTTGAAGTGATTTTGTCTAAACGCCCTTACATTCGCATTGCCGGAGATGATTTTCCGAGGGAGATCGTCAAGAGCCGGTTCCTGAAGATCAATTCCGGTCACTTAGAGTATGTCTTTGACTGTATCGACAAGAACACGACGAAGGTTGGAAACATCAAAGCCTACCTGTTGGCGGCGCTGTATAATGCCCCGGCTACAATGGACAGCTATTACCGTGCCGAGGTCAATCACGACCTGTACGGCTGTTAGGCACCTTTGGGTGTCTTTTTTCATTTCATCACAGGAAGGAGGCAAAGCACAATGAAAAGAAACACTGTGCCGGTACTATGCCCGGCGTAACCAAAGAACAGATTCAGGCAGCGCGGGAAGCTGACTTGTTTACTTACCTGCAATTCCATGAACCCGGCGTGCTGAAACGGGATGGACCTAATTTCCGGCATAAGGAGCATGACAGTCTGGTATATGTGACCGGGAAAAGGTACTGGTACTGGAACAGCCGTGGACGGAGTATCAATGCGCTGGACTACCTGATCCAGATTCGGGGATATGGTCTTGTGGATGCGGTTCATGCTCTGGTAGGTGGAGAAATCCGGCAGGAACCGGCCTACCGAAGTACGGCAGAAATACAGGTATCAAAGGAGCCGGAAAAGAAAGCATTCTCTCTCCCCTGGGCCAGACGTTGCGCGACCGCTGCGGTCTCCTATTTGCAGAAACGGGGGATCAGCTCAGAAGTCATTCGCCAGTGTTTACAAGCCGGGATTTTTTACGAAGCCCGGTATCATGGAGAACCGGTTTGTGTGTTTGTAGGGAAAGATGATTCCGGGAAAGCGAAGTTCGCCTGTATGCGCAGTATCGGCGGCAATCTCAAAAAGGATGTCTATGGCAGCGACAAAGGATATAACTTTTGTTATCCCCCGCAAAGTCCGGGCAGCCGGCATGTGGCAGTTTTTGAAGCTCCTATTGATGCGCTTTCCCATGCAACACTTCAAGAGTTGGAGGGATGGAAATGGAATGGTTATCGCTTGTCTTTGGGAGGTACTTCCCATGTGGCGCTGACTTCTTTCCTGGAACGCCACCCGGAGATCCGGCGTGTTACCCTTTATATGGACCGCGACCTTGCCGGATTTGTCAATGCTCGGAAAATCAAGACCATGCTCCACGAGGATAAACGTTTCCGTCATATCCGGGTAAGTGTCAACCCTCCCCGGATGGGAAAAGATTACAATGAGAAATTGCTGCTGGTTCGGGAACAACTGCAAACCAGCCAGCACCAACGCCGCCCAAAAGAGGCGGCTGTTTCAATTTAGGGAGGATTTCAACATGAATGGATCTCAACAGATCTGCTTTACAGACAGTGCCGGAAAAGCGCTGTTTTCCATTCCTGACAATGGTTTACTTTGTCTGTTCTATGGAAACGGGGACAGACACTTTGCTGTTTGCCATCGTCTGGATGATACCCATGCAGAAATTGACGGGGTAAATTATTCGATGCCGGACTTTGCCAAAAGGATGAAACACAACCAGATCAGCTTTGCCCCGGCATAAGGCTGGAAAACAAATAACAGGAGGATTTGAAAATGAAAAAAATTGAAAATACCGCTTTGCAGATGATTGCCGAGGCTTCCCGGTGTCCAGACTACAGCCCCGATATGGTTAAATCGCTGATGAAAAAGCTGGACATGAACGAAAAGGGCTTTGCGCTTTTGATGAATGTTGCCCCATCCACAGTGCGTCTTTGGACCAGCGGAGCTGCACAGCCCTGCGGCACAGCAAAACGCCTCATGCAGATTTATGAAACCGGTCCGGAGATTGTCGGCAAGATTGCCGGCGGGCAGCTACCGGCAGATGGGAGGGATTGATGAATGACGGAGACAGATAGCCAGCCGATTGCGGAAAATGAGCAGGTCAAAGAGCTGCTTCACATGAAAGGAGGAATTTGATTGAATCAGGAACCACTACCGCAGATTCATTTGATCCGTGATACAGACTTATCCGTCTTTGCGTATGAGCTCCATATTTTTGCCGGAGATTTTCTTAGGGAATGCGAATTTAATATGCGTTCTCTGGTGACAAATACCGGGGCTGATTCCATTGCTATCATGGGGAAAAATCACATGTGGCTTTCCGACACCTTGTTTGCTTATTGTTCTACGGCGGACCTTCATCAAATGATCTCAACAACGGAGTTCATCGGAGCGAGGGCTTTCCTGTTTCATACGGATCGCAGCGAGGGCGGTCACTTGTACGGGGATGTCCTGATGATGGATTTAGACACGCTACGGCAGGATATAAAAAGAAATATCCTCTATCCTTGCGGCGTCAATATCGAACGCAAAGATGGTTCAGCGGCCACGGTCAGCCTGAAAGAATGGACTGAAATGGAGCTTTACGAAAAAGATGCTCTGAAAAGCTGGGGATTTTCTTATGCCACGAATCAAGTTACGGAATGGCAGTACCACTATTCCACGATGTTCAGACAGTGGATGGATCAGGCATTTCGTTATATGCCCCAGGATTTAGAAGAACGCCTGAATATGCAATATATGGAGGCAGCCCAGAACCCGGATATGGATAAGTACCGCATACCACAGGGAACGGCAAAGCAGATGCTTCTTTATGACGAAGCCCCTGTGTATCGCCTTCTTCCATCCGGTTCGGAGAAAATTGCGCCCATCGCGGCAATCTCTACGGGCCTGTGGTATGAAAATTACCGGGAGTTTGCCATTGCACCGGAGGATTTAGGCGCTCTGGACAAACTGATCCGCAGGGAAACTGACCGGCTCACAGGAAACCTCCCACAACTTCACAAAAACGAAGAACGCCGCCCTGCCCCGGAGCGATAAGAATTTTACACTGACTGGAGGTGATGAAGATTGGCAGGAGTGCATGAAGATTTCGGCGAAAAGATCGGCGGTGCGAAAAAAGACCTGTGGAAAGACCGCGGGCTGTATGCAGATGATCTGGAAGCCATGAATGAGCGCGAAGCCGAAAAATTTGTGAAAAAGGATAATGTTTGGAAAAAGCCGGACTATGCAGCCATGCTGGAGGAAGGGATTCCTCTTGGCGTGGTCTATTTTATTAAAAAAGCAAGAGACGGCTTAAACGCTTCCCCTCAGTATTACCGCACGGATGACACCCCGGAAAAACGGACCGCGAGACAAAAGGAATATATAAAAACAGTCCGGGAATTGCAGACAGTGCTTTCAGATGTCCGTACTGTGGAGGATGCTGTGAGAGCCTATGACCGCTTTTTCGTTGACAATGGATATTTAGAAAAGGTACAGGGCTGGGGAAGCGGAATCCATTACCGGGCAACGAAAAAGGGACAGGACAATCCCGTGATCACAAACAAATTGTCCAATACCATGCTGATCCGCTCAGCTGAATATTTTGAGCGCAACTTTACTCAGGAAGCAAAAAAGGAACAGTTTTGTGTTTCCAAAGAGCAGAAAATACCGAAAGGTTATGCGATCCACTTCAACGACGGGAAACAGACCTATTCTAAAAATGGGGACTGGAAACCCGGTACCTACTATGTGACAAAAGGCTATTCGATCCTGCGGACCAATTTTGGGACCAAAGAAGCTGCCCTGAAATGGGTGCAGGAACTTGCCAAAGGCAGGAACAAAAACGGAAAGATCCGTTTTGTCCCTCCACAGCTTGCCCATGTCAAACGTACCGGACCGGATTATCGGAATGGCGTGGAGATCACCGGACAGCATTATCTTGATACCTTTGGGTTCCGCGGCGGTGAGTTTGGAAACTGGATGAACCAGAACGACCGGCAGACCTCCCTTAACATGGGATTTGAAGCACTAAAGGATCTGGCGTCAGCCCTTAAGATCAGCGATAAAGATATTGCTTATCAGGGAACACTTGCTATCGCTTTTGGTGCAAGAGGCAGCGGCAATGCTGCAGCTCATTATGAACCTTTGCGTACAGTCATCAATCTTACGAAAATGCACGGGGCCGGTTCGCTGGCACATGAATGGTGGCATGGACTTGACGATTATCTTGGTACAAAGATGGGCGCAAAAGGGATGCTGTCAGAACAGCCCCGCCTCTATGCACCGTTCCAAAAACTCATTGACACCATGAAGTATAAACCGGAAACACCGGAACAGGCAGCAAAGCGCACGGAAGCACAAACAGAACGCACCCGGAAAAATGCGGCAAGCTGGCTGGATTCCTCGGTTCTTGCCTCCCTGAAACGGTATGGCAATGAGGAACAGATGGAAGCCTACGCAGTCTTGCGGGAAGCATTTTTGTCCGGCGAACCCGGCTCTGTGGAACAGATCAGCGCATTTAAGAAGAATGTTACCGGCCGGGTAATTCCCAAAAGTGAACGGGAACGGCTGGAAATTTTTGAGCGTATGCTTTCCGGGATGCAGGCACAGGAAGCTCCGCAGATTGGACGGACGGAAACTGATTTTTACCGTAATTCGGTACGTATGGGAAAAGAATGTGAAAAAGACGGCGGTTATTGGGACAGCAACGTGGAAATGACAGCCAGAGCCTTTGCCTGTTATATCAAGGACAAACTGCCCTACACATCGGATTATCTGGCAGGCCATGCCGACTGTGCCCTTACCCTGGTTTCCGGTAAAGACGGAGAAATGGAGGTATTGAAAGCCTTCCCTGTGGGGGAAGAACGCCGTGCGATCAACGCTGTTTTTGACGAGATCATTCAGGATTTGAAACGGGAACAGCTATTGACCCATGCCGATGTAACGCTTCCCCTCTCTGTTTCTGAACTTCGTGAGGCGGCGGACGGGCAGCTATCCATGTTCGGCGTCGGCCGTCCTTCCGTGATGGATCAGCTTGCGGCAAACAGACCGGCAGATAAAAAATCACCGGCACAGACGATTTCCAGAAAAAACCATGAGCCGGAAATATAGCAGGAGGTGAACAGCATTTTGGAAGAAAACAGGGATTACCATGCCTACCGGTATGGCGACCACTTAACGCCGGGATCAGATCTTAAAATTGAACACAGCGTAGTTTGTGAAAATGTGGATATTTCTACTCTGATCACAATGGGAACAGATAGCCTGGAAGCCATGCGCCAAGAAAGTATCGACGGGGAGCAGAAAGCCTATGAAATCGTGGTGGCTGCCGCAAAACAGTGGGAACAGCAGGCAGCGGCAACACAGACGATCAACCGGGCTTTGGAATATCTTCGTACACCGGAGATTGAACATACCGGCAACCAGTGGAAAGACACCGATAACTGGAGGGCGGATCAGAAAATCAGCAACCGGGTCTATCAGATGACCTGCAGTATTTGGGAAGATACGAAATATGACAGAGAAACCAAACAGAGTGTTCCGATTGCCTGGTATGTGACATGGGAAGTCCGTATTCATTCCCCGAAGCAGGGATATGGAGCAAAGATTGCCGGACAAAACCAGAAACGATATACAGATAAGAACGCAGCCATAAAATACCTGGACGGGCGAAAGAAAGCCTATTCCCATTTATTCACGGAAATTTCCCCGCCAATCCCGAAAGAATATGAGCACCATTTTATGGTTCACGGTACTCTTTTACCTGGCTATACGGTTGAAGGACTGGAACAGGCCAAAACGGAACATGCCGCCGCCGAGGTTTCGGAGGGCGGTATTTTTACACCCGAAAACCAGGAGAAGCCTTCCGTCCTGGGGAAGCTCTCTGTGGCAAAAACTCAGGAAAAAACGCCAACCGCTCCCGGTACGACAATGAAAAAGAAGGAGGATATACAATTATGAAAGTGTTAATGGTAGAGCCGGGCAAGTCCCCTTATGCTGCGGAGATCGAAAGTGGTCTGAAATCCTTGCAGGCGGCAGTGGGCGGAGATATTCAGGCGGTCTATCCGTATGAGGACCCGGTGGCTCTGATCTGTAATGAAGAAGGCAAGCTGATGGGGCTGCCTCTGAACCGGGCTCTCTTTGATGATGACGGCCACATCTATGATATTGTGTCCGGGAATTTTCTGATCGTTGGTCTTGGCGAGGAAAATTTTACAGACCTTTCCCCGGATCTGATGGAGAAATATGGGGAGCAATTCAAGTACCCTGAAAAATTTGCAAGGCTTGCCGGCGAGATCATTGCAGTCAAGCAGCCTGCAACCAATGAGCACCGGGAAAAACCGATGATGCACCATTCCGGCCCGGATTTGTAGAAAGAAAGGAGCCAATTATGTTAATGGCAGTAAATGAACCTTATGCCCTTATGGTGCAGCCGGACGATATTCTGATCTCTCCCCGTGAGGTAGATGAACATTTTGGGACGATGGTATGCTTTCATCCCCGCTATGCGCTGGGCGACCATCACAACCATATGGACAAAGATGACTTCCTGCGGGAAATGTATTTAGATACCGTAGGACATGATGAAGCCGGCATGAAACGCTATGAACGGATGGTAAACATTGTAAGCAGCCGTTTCCGGCATGGACCAAAGACAGAGGAACGGGCGATCGATGAAGCAATGCAGAACGTAATTTCGGAAAAGTATCTGATGCTCCCCCTTTATCTCTACGACCACTCCGGTCTTGCCATGAGTACAGAAAGTTTCTCAGGCAGGGCTCCTCATGCAGAATGGGACAGCGGACAGGTTGGCTGGATCTATGTTTCCAAAGAAGATGCCCTAAAGGAATTTGACGCTGACAAGATGACCGGCGCCATCCGGCAGAAAGCGGACGCACTGATGCGCAGTGAAGTCGCCGCTTATGATTTCTATCTGCGTGGCGAATGTTATGGGTTTGAGCTTTATAAAAACGGGGAGTTGTCGGATAGCTGCTGGGGCTTTATGGGTAACTTTTCCGATGTGTTGAAAGATATGGCGGAATACCTCCCGGATGAGTGCAAAGGGATGGTCGATCATCTGGAGGAACAGGAACGCCCGGCTACGATCATCAAGACGCTTTTGAAACACGCTAAAATTCAGGTCGATCAGGCAGCAAAAGCCTTTGAACACGCTTCCCGACAGCAGGTTCTTGGGGAAAGCCGGTAAAAAGTTATTTCCATATTATAAATACCGATTTTATCAGAAAGGAGGATGCTCTTGCAGGAAGATCTCGAACAACGAACGGTTTCTGTTTCTATACAGGCAGCAAAACTGTCAGGGCGGGTACTGCGTGCGGCTATTGCTGCGGTACTCCAAAAGATGGAACAGGAACGTACAATGCCAAGAGTCGGACGCAACAGTATGAAGCGGCTGACTTATAAAGACCCCGGAGCTAATACCATTGAAGTTTCAGGACGAATCCGCTCTTTTGAACGGTATGCCAGGAAACATCAGGTACGCTACCATATAGAAAAGGAACTTGGGACCGATCCCCCAAAATGGACGGTATATTTCAAGGCAAACCAGGCGGATGCACTGACGGCAGCATTTAAGGAATATACAAAGAAAGACCTTACACGCAGCACCAGACCGTCGCTGCTTACACAGCTTCATAAGTTCAAAGAACTGGCGCAGTCGCTTGGCCGTGACCGTGTAAAGAACAAAGAACACGGAGGACCGGAACGATGAAGATCGATGCAGAAACAATGAAAAAACAGGTCATTCTCCATCTGCCTTATGTTCTGTTCCTTCTGGTATTTGCCAAGCTGGGCGAAGCGGTGCGGCTGGCTCCCGGAGCAGACGCTTCCCAAAAGCTGTTAGGACTGTCCGAAGGCTTTGCCCTTGCGTTTCAGAGTATGTGGCCGGGGGCGGCAATGGACTGGCTGATCGGTTTATGCGGTGCAGCCATTATGCGGCTGGCAGTCTATCTTAGAGGGAAAGACGCTAAGAAATACCGCAAAAATGTGGAATACGGTTCAGCTCGTTGGGGAAATAAAGCCGATATTGCCCCGTTTATGGACCCAAAGCCGGAAAACAATATCATTCTTACCCAAAGTGAAGGACTGATGTTAAACGGAAGGCCCAAAAATCCGGCCAATGCAAGAAATAAAAATGTACTGGTAGTCGGAGGATCAGGTTCGGGAAAAACGCGCTTTTTCATCAAGCCCAATCTGATGCAAATGCACAGTTCCTACGTCGTCACCGATCCGAAAGGTACAGTCCTTGTGGAATGCGGAAAGATGTTACAGCGAGGCACGCCAAAGCTGGACAAGGACGGAAAGCCTGTGCGGAATGAAAAAGGAAAGATCATCTATGAGCCCTATAAAATACGGGTATTCAATACGATCAATTTTCAGAAAAGTATGCACTTTAACCCATTCGCCTACATTCATTCCGAGAAAGATATTTTGAAAATCGTCACGACTCTGATCTCCAATACCAAAGGCGAAGGAAAAGCCGGAGACGATTTCTGGGTCAGTGCGACTCGTTCGCAGACGGTAAAAAGTCTGCGCACGAGCAACGGTTTTCCGTTGTTCGGAGAACTGGTAGTTTGATAGGTGGAATGACGGGGTAACGCCCTGAAACGCCTACCCTTGATGGGCGTGCATTAGCTGTAATGGCTGGTGTACGAAGCCCCATGACAAAGGCTGAGAGTAACCGTAACCACTGCCTAAAGTGGTCGAAAGCGGTCTGGAGGCAGACTGTGTTACCTATAAGCCGAGAGTCTATAAGATACCTATGGTTAGAATGTTCGCTTTGGCGGGCGGACTGACGAACCTGCGAATGTACAGGTCTAAAAGAAGACCACGCAGAAATGTGTGGGTGCGTTAATGCGCAGTCGGTGTGGTTTAGTAGAAATTGATCCTACGAACGACCATGCTGTGTTACAGGCACAGGCAAGCCGACAGGTCTATAGCAGGAACCTATGGGTATGTATGAACAGATAGAACTATCGGAACGAGGAAAGGCAGCAGATTCCGCAAGGAATAGTCTGACGAAAAACAATAAGCAGACGAACTGCTGCTGAAAAGTAGTGGTCGAACCTATGATGTGCTTGCGTTATGTGAGCTACGGAGGAATGGCCACAAGTCGGTTGAGATAAGCAGGCATTATTCAATCCAACATAAGGATTCGAGTAAGACCAAAAGGGTCACTTTCGCAAAAAGGAGGTGATGCCTTATGCCAAAGAAAAACAAAACTCTATGTGTAGATGACTTACGTCATGCCGAGTATTACGGTATGCAGCCAGTTTTTGATGAACTCTATCATCGAAGTTTGGAGGGAGAAAATTTTACCGACCTTATGGATTTAATTCTGAGCCGGGACAACATTCTTCTGGCATATCGGAACATCAAAGCAAACGGAGGAAGCTACACAGCAGGAACAGACAACAAAAACATCAGTGACATCGGGTGTTTACCGCCCGAAACAGTTGCAGAGAAAGTGAGGTTTATTGTCACAGGAAGTCAGCACGGATACCGCCCAAAGCCGGTAAGACGCAAAGACATTCCGAAACCAAACGGAAAAACCAGACCGTTAGGTATTCCCTGTATCTGGGACAGGCTGGTACAGCAATGTATCAAACAGGTCATAGAGCCAATCTGCGAAGCGAAATTCAGCGACAACAGTTACGGCTTTCGCCCGAACCGTTCCGTGGAACACGCCGTGCAGAAAACTTACACCATGCTTCAACGCATGAACCTGCATTATGTGATTGAGTTTGATATAAAAGGATTTTTCGACAACGTAAATCACAGCAAGCTAATGCGGCAAATATGGGCAATGGGAATACACGACAAACAGTTGATTTTTATTATCAAGCGGATTCTGAAAGCACCGATTAGAATGCCAGACGGCACTACACTCATTCCAGACAAAGGCACTCCGCAAGGCGGTATCATTTCACCGTTGCTTGCCAATATCGTGCTGAATGAACTGGACAAATGGGTTGAGAGCCAATGGCAGAACCACCCTCTTGTAAAGGAATACGGGTATGAGAGGAAAATCAGAAACTCGATTACTTTTGACCGGAGCAAGGCATTCCTCAAAATGAGGAAAACAGGGTTGAAAGAAATGTATATCGTGAGATATGCAGATGATTTCAGAATTTTCTGCCGGAATAAAGAGGACGCTTTGAGAACGAAAGAGGCTGTAACGGCATGGATAACCGAGAGGCTGAGGTTGGAGGTATCGCCAGAGAAAACAAGGATAGTCAATGTTAGAAAACGCTATTCAGAGTTTCTTGGGTTTAAGATACGAGTCAGACCGAAAAGCAGGAAGTACATCGTGCAATCTCATATCTGTGACAAAAAGTTGGAACTGGAAAGGCAAAAACTGGTGGAACAGGCGAAACGAATTGCCCGACCTCCAGAGGGAAAAAGACCTTTGGACGAAATACGGCTGTACAATTCAATGGTTCTGGGAATACAGAATTATTTTCAACTTGCCACCTGCATCAGCATTGATTGCAGGAAAATCCACAGACAGGTCATGACAGTTTTAACAAATCGGCTCAATACAGAAACCGGGTGCAGACTTGTTCGAGAGGGCGGCGCAATGACCGAGAGCGAAAAAGAACGGTTTGGAAAGTCGGCAATGATACGGTATGTATCTGGAATCGACCAACCTATCTACCCTATCGCATACATCAAGAACAAGATACCGATGGCAAAGAAAGCGGCGGTTTGCAGTTACACGGTAGAGGGACGGGCATTGATACACACGAACCTAAGTATGAACTCATCTGTTCTATCAGGTTTGAGGAATCAACCGTCTATGGGGCGAAGCACAGAACTTACTGACAGCAGGATTTCACTATTCTCGGCTCAACGTGGAAAATGTGCGCTAAGTGGGGAACTCTTTGAAAATGCGGCTGACATAGTATGCTGGCTGAAAACACCGGCAGAATTGGGCGGCAAGGAACGCTATCGAAATATGATTTTGTTCCATAATAGATTTCTTCCACTCCTGCAAGAGTGTCCTAAGAATGAGCTAAAAGAGATAGCCGACACGCTCAAGGCAACAAAGGAACTGATGTTAAAAGTGAACAGTCTGCGCCAGCAGGCTGGTTTGTCCGCAATAGAAAACTAACATTTCATTTGGTGATTGATTAAATGCTTGTGAAAACAACCGATGGAACGCCGGATGCGGTGAAAGTCGCACGTCCGGTGTGGAGTGGGGGAAAATCCGGCGATAACTTCAAAGGATTACCTATCACTATAAGCAGAAACCCTGCTCTATACGGCACTGATCGGATATATCTACTATGAAGCCCCGGCAAACGAACAGAATTTTGCCACACTGGTAGAAATGCTGAACGCAATGGAGGTCCGTGAGGATGATGAATCGTTCAAAAATGCCGTTGACCTTCTCTTTGACGCGCTGGAACAGAAAGACCCGGATCATTTTGCCCTGCGTCAATATAAGAAATATAAGCTCGCTGCCGGAAAAACAGCAAAGTCGATCCTTATTTCCTGTGCTTCCAGACTGGCTCCTTTTGACATTAAAGAAGTCAGGGAAATTACCATGTATGACGAACTGGATCTGGATATGCTGGGAGATGAACGGACTGCTCTTTTCCTTATTATGAGTGATACGGACGGGACCTTTGCATTTTTGATCAGTCTGATCTATTCCATTTTGTTTAACCGCTTGTGCGAACGGGCAGATGATATATATGGCGGAAGGCTTCCCATCCATGTACGCTGCCTGATCGACGAGGCGGCAAATATCGGGCAGATCCCGAACCTGGAGCGTCTTATGGCGACCATCCGAAGCCGTGAGATCTCTGCCTGCCTGGTGCTGCAGGCGCAAAGCCAGCTCAAAGCCCTGTATAAAGACAACATGGACACCGTCATCGGTAACTGTGACGCCTCTCTTTTCTTAGGAGGCAAAGAAGAAACCACCTTAAAAAGCTGGAACTCCCTATTGGGGAAAGAGACCATCGACCTGTATAACACCAGTGTCACAAAGGGCAATCAGGAATCCCACGGACAAAATTTTCAAAAGCTGGGAAAGGATCTGATGTCGGTGGATGAACTGGCAGTTATGGACGGGGGCAAATGTCTGCTGCAGATCAGGGGTGTGCGGCCGTTCCTCTCCCGGAAATACGATATAACCAAACACCCAAATTACAAACTGCTTTCCGATTTTAATGAGAAGAACGCTTTTAATATCGAAAAGTTTCTTTCTACCCGGATGCCGATGCGTCCCGGTGAACGATACCGCAATTATGAAGTCACAGCCGAAGATCTGGCTTCCCAGACTTTATAGAGTTGTTCCTGCCTGTCAAAGCATGATGCCCCGGCAGGCTTTGTTTTTGTCACGATGAAAGGAGGATTTTTTGAGGATTCGTGATTCTCCCTGAAAAGTAAATAACCGCAGGATTCTTCCTGCCCCATGCCGCCGTGCTGTTTGAAACAGATTTTTTTCTAAAAACAGTGCGGCGACTTTTTTTGTTTCCGGCCTGATACGGCCATATCACAAATTAAAATTTCTGAAATTAAAGGAGGAACATTATGGCATTTTTTGCAAGCGCGATTGATACTTTGAAGATCCTTGTGATCGCCCTGGGCGCAGGTCTGGGCGCATGGGGTGTTGTAAACCTTCTCGAAGGTTACGGAAATGATAACCCAGGTGCAAAATCCCAGGGGATCAAGCAGCTTATGGCAGGCGGAGGTATCGCTCTGGTTGGTGCAACGCTGATTCCGCTGCTTTCCGGCCTGTTCGGTTAAGGGCTGATTTATGGGCAGTCTGTTTGAACGGATAACAGACTGGATTAAAGAGGGCTTGATCGATGCGATCACCGGACAGTACACCAGCATTTTCAACTCCGTCAACAATCAGGTTGCGGATGTGGCAAATCAAGTAGGACAGACCCCGCAGGGCTGGAATGGCGGCGTATTTTCCATGATCCAAAATCTTTCGGAAACTGTCGTCATTCCCATTGCGGGCATGATCCTGACCTTTGTTCTGGTGTATGAACTGATCCAGATGATTCTCGAAAAGAACAACATGCACGAATTCGATACATTCAACATCTTCAAGTGGATTTTCAAGACTTTTGTTGCCACTTACCTGCTCACCAACTGTTTTACGATTGTGATGGCGGTCTTTGATGTGGCCCAAAATGTGGTGTCGCAAAGTGCCGGTGTCATAAACGGGAACCTGGATGTGCAGGCGGCGTTGTCTGATCTGGAAACCCAGCTTGAAGTAATGGGAATGTGGGAACTGATTGGACTGTGGCTGGAAACCAACATCATCAATCTGTGTATGTGGGTACTGTCCATCGTGATCTTTGTCATTGTATATGGCCGTATGATCGAGATTTATTTAACCGTGAGCCTTGCACCGATCCCGTTTTCCACAATGGCAAACCGGGAATGGGGACAAATGGGAACCGGGTATCTGCGTTCCCTTTTTGCCCTGGGTTTTCAGGGTTTTTTGATTCTGATCTGTGTTGCCATTTATGCAGTGCTGGTCCAGTCTATCCCATCGTCCGGCGACGTGCACGGCGCGATCTGGGGAACGGCGGGTTATACGGTACTGCTGGCCTTTGCCCTGTTTAAGACAGGTTCGTTATCCAAATCCATATTTAATGCAAGATAGCATGAACAAAACCAATTCTAAAAAGGAGGATTTTATATATGAGTAAAACCAATACAGAAAAAATGGCGCCGGAGACACAGACGCCGGAAATGACAAACGGCATGAAGCTGGATGTCCGCGTGCGTCCGATCGCCCCAATGGGAAACCTGCTGGCGTTTGCCAATGTTACGATTGGCGGATGCTTTAAGATTGACGGCTTCCGTATCTGTTCCAGTGAAAAGGGGCTGTATGTCAATATGCCCGCAACCCAGGATAAGGGAGGCAACTGGAAAGATGTCTGCTGGCCGGTTACGGCAGAGTTCCGCAAACAGCTTAATGACGCTCTGATCGATGGATATGGGCAGGCTATTGAAAATTTGCAAGCAACTCTTGAAGCAACAAAGGGAGCTGCGGAAAAACCTTCCCTGACCGGTGCATTGAAGGAAAATGCCGGTAAGGTCAAAGAACAGCCGGCCAAACCTGCCCCATCTAAGAATGAGCAGGCTCGCTAATGCCGGAAACGAAACAGTACGGCATTATCTATGCCGATCCGCCCTGGCGCTATGATAGGAAACATGGAAGCGGCGTTGCGGAGAACCATTACCCCACAATGAGCATTGAAGAAATCTGTGCCCTGCCGGTATCGGAACTTGCCGCAAAAGACAGCACCCTTTTTCTGTGGGCGACCTTCCCGCAGCTCAATGAAGCCTTCCGGGTGATCGATGCCTGGGGATTCAAATATAAAACGCTGGCTTTTCTATGGCTCAAACAGAACCGGAAAGCGGATAGCTGGTTTTATGGCATGGGCTTTTGGACCCGCTCAAACGCGGAGGTCTGCCTGCTGGCAACCAGAGGCCGTCCGAAACGCCAGTGTGCGGGAATCCATCAGTTTGTGATCTCCCATATTGAGCAGCACAGCAAGAAACCGGACGAGGTGCGGGATAAGATCGTAAAACTCATGGGCGATCAGCCCAGAGTGGGACTGTTTGCAAGACAAAAGACACCCGGCTGGGATGTATGGGGCAATGAAGTGAACTGTACGCTGACTATGCCGGAGCGAAAGGGGTGATTTTGATAGAACAAGATGCAAAGCGGCTGCTTATGGAACGGCTGGACGAGTGTTTGAAGGTTCATGCGGATATGCTGGATGCACAGAACATCGGCAGTATTTACGAGTTACAGGGACTTTCGGAACTCCACTATTATCTGAAGGTTGAGCATGTATTTACTCCGGCGGAAGTAGAGGCGCTTCTTTCTTTTCAGGACCCGTTGGATGTAGCCCGATGGTGCTGGGAAGAAAATAACCATGAACACAGTTTCCCGATCTGCGATCTTCTCAAAGAAATTGATGCAGAGCAAAAATTTGAACATTTCACAAGCGAGCCTTCCGCACAGGACAAATATACGCTCCTGATGAAACGACTGGGACAGAATTACTTTGCCTACCGGGAAAGCCTTATGTCAAAGGATAAGGAATCCTTAATTGAAAAAGCTGCTGAAATTACAGCCATGCAGGAGGCGTATTCCTATCTGACAACAAAGTTTGAGTTCGGGGATGAAATGCTGGATGATGTGCTGGCGCTTGAGAATCCTTTGAAATACTTTGCAGACCGTTGGCTTTTGCCAGTTTCGGATGTGTTCGACGTGGATATGGATATTCGTGAAAATATTGCCGGAATCCGAGACAGCCAGGAATACCTGTGTCAGAGAGGACCGGCTGTTTCTGTCCTGGCACGGCTGCAAAATGCGGCTCAGGAAGTGCGGGAATGTCCGGCTGCGGAGAAAGCGGTACGCGATTTTGGTGCACGCTAATGGACCGGAAACTATATTACGATGGGAGGTGTATAGATGCCTTATGTACCTGTACCAAAGGATTTAACCAAAGTTAAGACTAAGCTGGCCTTCAATCTGACGAAGCGCCAGCTTATTTGTTTCAGCCTTGCCGGACTTGTCGGCCTTCCGGTGTATTTCTTTACCCGCGGGGCGATCGGGAACTCGGCGGCTGTACTTTTGATGATCGGGCTGATGATGCCCTTTTTCTTCTTCGCCATGTATGAGCGTGACGGGCAGCCGGCAGAAAAGATTTTGAAGAACCGGCTCCGTTATAAGCTCTGGCCGAAGGACCGTCCATACAGGACGGATAACCTGTATAAATCTATGTCAAAGAAGGAGGTTACAAAGATTGCCAAAAAACAAGCAGCAGGAAGCTCAGGAAAAGCGTCTGCAAAAAAACATCAGGCAGGCCAAAAAGACCAGAGCCGATGCAAAGCAGGGCAAAACTAAGTCTGCCCGTTCCAAGCCGTCTAAAAAAGGCGGCTTTTTTGCCGGGCTGAAAGCAGATGCCCCGCAGACGGTCCAGCAGAGCATCCCCTACCGTGAAATGTACCGGGATGGGATCTGCCGGCTGACTGATACCCTTTACACCAAAACGGTGCAGTTTTTTGATATTAACTATCAGCTTGCACAGGCAGATGATAAAGCACAGATCTTCGAGGGTTACTGCGATTTCTTAAATTACTTCGACGCCTCGATCCATGTGCAGCTTACCTTTATCAACCAGCGGGCCAATATGCAGGATTTTACCAGAAGCATTGACATCCCTCCCCGCGGCGACGAGTATGACGGAATCCGCAGGGAATACGGGGATATGTTAAAGAACCAGTTGCAGAAAGGAAATAACGGTCTCACCAAACGTAAATACATTACCTTTGGGATCGAGGCAGATGACCTGCGTACTGCTAAAATGCGTCTGGAACGCATTGAAACGGATGTGCTGGCAAATTTCAAGACCCTTGGAGTCCAGGCAAGATCCTTAAACGGACTGGAACGTCTGGAGCTTCTTCACAGCCAGCTTCACCCGGACGGTCAGGAAAAGTTTCATTTCCAGTGGTCGGATCTGCCTAAGACCGGTCTTTCTACCAAAGACTTCATTTCCCCATCCGGGCTGTCTTTTTCAAAGGATGGAAAGACATTCCGGGTAGGCGATCATTCCGGTGCTGTCTCCTTTTTGCAGATTTTGGCGCCGGAGCTTACCGACCGGCTTTTAGCGGATCTTCTTGACTTAAACGACGCCGTGACCGTCAACCTGCATATCCAGTCTATCGACCAGGCGCAGGCGATCCGAAACATCAAGCGTAAAATGTCGGACCTGCAGAAAATGACCATTGAGGAACAAAAGAAAGCGGTCCGATCTGGGTATGACATGGACATCATTCCCACCGACCTTGCCACCTATGGAGAAGAAGCCAAAAATCTTTTGCAGGATTTACAGAGCCGCAATGAGCGCATGTTCCTTGTGACGGTACTGGTGGAAAATATCGCTGCCAAACGTCAGAAGCTGTTCAATGATATTTTTGCCGCTTCGGGTGTGGCACAGAAATACAACTGTGCCTTAAAACGGCTGGATTACCAGCAGGAACAGGGGCTTATGTCCTCGCTTGCTCTTGGTACGAACCAGATTGAGATTGAGCGCGGGCTTACGACCAGCAGCACAGCGATCTTTGTACCGTTTACCACCTGTGAACTGTTCCAGGAGGGCGAGGCATTGTATTACGGCCTGAACGCCCTTTCCAATAACTTGATCATGGCGAACAGAAAAACGCTGAAAAACCCCAATGGGCTGTTTCTCGGTACCCCAGGAAGCGGCAAATCTTTCTCTGCCAAGCGTGAGATCGTCAATGTGTTCCTTCTGACGGAGGACGACATCATTATCGCCGACCCGGAAAATGAGTATGGGCCGCTGGTACAGCAGTTCGGTTCCCAGGGGCAGGTCATTGATATTTCCCCTACTTCCACGAACTACATCAACCCGATGGACATCAATCTGGACTATTCCGATGATGAAAACCCGATCACTTTGAAAAGTGATTTTATCCTGTCGCTGTGTGACCTTATCATCGGCGGCAAAGAAGGACTTTCCCCTATCGAAAGGACGATCATCGACCGTTGTACCAGACTGGTGTACCGGGAATACCTGCAGGACCCATGCCCGGAAAATATGCCGATCTTAGGCGATCTTTACGAGCTGCTTTTGAAACAGTCTGAACCGGAGGCACAGAATATCGCAACGGCGCTGGAAATCTATGTCAATGGTTCCCTTAACGTGTTCAACCACCGTTCCAATATCCAGATGGATCAACACCGGGTACTGTGTTTCCAGCTTAAGTCACTGGGAAAAGCCTTAAAGGAAATCGGGCTTTTGATCATGCAGGATGCGGTGTGGAACCGTGTCACGGCCAATCGCTCCAAACATAAAACAACCTGGTTCTATATCGACGAATTCCATCTTCTTTTGAAAGGGCAGACAGGAAGTTTCAGCGTGGAGATCTGGAAACGCTTCCGTAAATGGGGCGGAATCCCATCAGGTTTAACGCAGAATGTCAAGGACCTTCTGGCTTCCCGTGAGATCGAAAATATTTTTGAGAACTCGGACTTTATCTATATGCTCAACCAGGCCCAGGGAGACCGTCAGATTTTGGCAAAGCAGTTGGGGATCTCCCCGCACCAGCTTTCCTATGTGACCCATTCCGGTCCCGGCGAGGGGCTTTTGTTCTTTGGAAATGTGATCATCCCCTTTGTGGACCACTTCCCGAAGGACACACTGTTGTACAGCGTGCTTACCACAAGACCGGATGAAGTAGCGGGGACCAAAGCGTGAGACAAAAATTAAAATGGATCGGAGGTGAGAACAATGGCACACGACAGGGAATTTCAAAGGAAGCG
>OJOK01000699.1_pt1 | contig 18240 bp, 9 predicted proteins | sample 1598051 | NCBI WGS metagenome assembly OJOK01 (sample SAMN01915205, study PRJEB22387) | human gut metagenome | isolation source: stool | host: Homo sapiens | place: USA
AGAGCCTTCACATAACCTGAATCCTGACGAGTGCGAAGCACTCGGTGCAGCAGTACAGGGTGGCAAGCTCGGTGGAGCAATTGTCGCAGGCAGCAGTGCGGCAGAGATTATACTGATGGATGTCACACCGCTTTCACTCGGAATTGAGACAGTTGGTGGTGTCTCAACCAAAATTATTGACAGAAATACGACTATTCCTACGAGATACAGCCAGATTTTTACAACTGCAGGAAGCTTCCAGACCTCTGTGGATATAAAGGTACTGCAGGGTGAGAGGCAGTTTGCAAGGGACAATAAGCTGATTGGAAACTTCAGGCTAAAGGGCATCAAGCCGGCTCCGGCAGGTGTGCCGCAGATAGAGGTGACGTTTGATATAGATGCAAACGGCATTGTGCAGGTTTCTGCAAAGGACCTGGGCACAGGAAAGCATCAGGAGATTACGATTACCGCAAGCTCAAATTTGTCTGATTCTGAGATTGAGCAGGCAATCCGCGAGGCACAGGAGTATGAGGCAACAGACGGACAGAGAAAGGCTTATATTGATGCAAGAAGTGAGGCTGATACGCTTGTGCGACAGGTGGAAAATGTCATGGCTGACAAGGAAAAAAGAAAGGCTATGGACAGCGCACAGAAAAAGAGTGTGAAATCGTCACTTTCATATGTGAAGAAGCTTATTTCAAGGACAAAGCCCGGAAATGTGAGCGAAGAGCAGGCTGCCGAGATAAAGCATGCGGCAGACGAGCTGAGAAATGCGGCAGCGGGATTGATTTAATTATAAATGAGGGGCAGAATACCTTTTGACCATCATATCATTATTATTCATTTGGCTATTTACGAGAAGCGGATTTTCATATAAAATATGGGTAAGTGGTGAGTATTCAGAAACACCCTGAATAGTTATAATGTTAATTTAAATCCGAGGAAATAGAAAATGAATGCGAACGATAAAACAGAAAAGGTACTAAGAGAAATTCATATCATGCTCTCAAAGGCGGAGCCGTATAAGCCGGAGCCGAGCAGGGTGATCATAAACAAGCAGCAAATGATAGATTTACTTGCTGAGCTGAATAAGTGTATATATGCAATGCAGGATGAGTATGAGCTTACTGAGCAGAGTCGCAATCACGCAGAGAGAGAGTTCAGAAAGAAGGGGGATCAGATAGTCTGGGATGCAAGCAGAAAGGCTGAGGATGTGTATGCAGCATCGGTTATCTATACGGATGAGGCGCTTTCAAGAGTGCGTGATATCATCAATGATACCAACGAGTCACTTGAAAAGCTGTGCAAGAATATGAAGGATAAGATTGCAGAACAGGAGAAGATAGTTAAAACTAACCAGTATGAGCTCAAGGGACAGCTTCAGGATTTGTCCGATACGGAGAAGTATCTTAAGATTATCGATGACAGAAATAAGGAGATAGAACGTCAGAAAAATGCAGGTAAGCCAGTAGAGGAGCGTACTATTGACAAGGAAGAGAAGTCTATCTATGCAAACAGACAGACTGAAATCAAGGTAAATATGGATTATATCAGAAAACTGGGACTTGCTGAGGGCGAGGACCTGGGAGATGGTGTAGTGGGTGAAGTGAAGCTTGCAGACGATACACCTGATGCCGGATCAAATCATGGCAATGATAAGGATGAAGCCAAGGATGCCGGCTCAAAATCGTCTGTTGATGAGGATTATAAGGCAATAAGCAGAAAAGCCGGCAATCCACCTGTTATCAACACAAAGGAAGGGAAGGAGCTCACAGACGGTATCCACAGAATGTGGCAGAGCATCACCGGAAATAAAGGGAAATGAAACACGCCTATGTAATATAAAGCAGCAGTTCAAAACAGAACGGCTGCTTTTTGGCTTATATTTAAAAGTAGGTAATATTAAGCAGATTTTAAGAAAAACAAAGTGGATAATCTGATAAAATATAGCTGACTAACGGCAGGAGAAGGTTTCTAATCAAAATTCATAGAAGGAGGATAATATGACAATATTAGTTTGTGATGACGACAAGGAAATAGTTGAGGCAATTGAGATTTACCTGATGCAGGAGGGCTACGACGTGGAGAAGGCTTACGATGGCATACAGGCGGTTGAAATTATGAAGAATAAAAAAATAGACCTCATGATAATAGATGTCATGATGCCAAAGCTCGACGGGATAAGAGCTACTCTGCAGATACGAAAGGAAAGCAGGGTGCCGATAATCATTCTCTCGGCAAAGACAGAGGATGCTGACAAGATTTTAGGCCTCAATGTGGGAGCTGATGATTATGTTACAAAGCCTTTTAATCCGCTTGAGCTTGTGGCAAGGGTAAAGTCACAGCTTCGCAGATATACCACTCTGTCAAGCAATGATGCAGCCGGAGACAAGGTTTATGAAGCCGGAGGTCTTTTGGTAAATGATGATTTAAAAAAGGTGACTGTGGATGGTGAGGAGGTAAAGCTCACACCGATTGAATACAATATACTGCTTTTACTCCTTAAAAATAAGGGAAAGGTCTACTCAATAAACGAAATATATGAGAGCATATGGAACGAGGAGGCGATAGGCGCCGACAATACAGTTGCTGTGCACATCAGACATATCAGGGAAAAAATAGAGATAAATCCTAAGGAGCCACGCTACCTGAAGGTGGTCTGGGGAGTAGGCTATAAGATAGAGGACAACAAATGAAGCAGTATACGATAGGAAAAAAAGCGGCGGTCATAGTCTTACATCAGCTATGCATGATACTTATGGTGACAGGAGTGTTTGCCACAGGCTATGCATTCAGGCACGATGCGCATGAAAATATTGATATATATACACTAATATCGCTTGCGGGTCTGGTAGGCAGCTTTGTGAGCCTTGCATATATGGCAAACGTGGCCGGCAGAAAATCAGAGGATGATTACACAATATACTATTTACCGATTGACAAGGTATACTCTGATGTGATGCTGGTGATATTTACACTGCTCATGGTATTTATGGGAAAAGTGATTTCAGGCGTAAAAAACCAGCATTTTGACTATGCATCACTCATTATGACGGCCGGCACATTTACTTTTTTGTTTGATCTGGCTTTTATTATTTTATACCAGAGCATTGTAAGGAAGATAAAAGGCAATATACTTTACACACACAGCCTGATGTACAAGGGCTATGAGCTTTTGAAAAGAGTTATTGAGAAAAAGGATATCCACACACAAAAAAACAAAGAGATAATGCGCATACAGGAGGCACTTGAAGCTATCTCGGAAGGAGCGCTTGACACTACACTCAATGTCAATGAGTTTCATGGGCAGCAGAAAAAGGTGGCGGAGGCTGTCAACCATATACGCCAGGGTCTTATGAGCTCGGTAAATGAGAGTCTTAAAAATGAAAAACTAAAGGCAGACCTAATAACAAACGTATCACATGATATAAAGACACCTCTGACTTCAATAGTCAACTATGTTGACCTGCTTAAGAGGGAAAATCTGGAAAATGAAAATGCCAAATACTATATACATGTGCTGGAGGAAAAGTCACAGCGCTTAAAGCAGCTTACAGAGGATTTGGTAGAGACATCAAAGATTACCTCGGGAAATGTGAAGCTCAATATGCAAAAGCTTGATCTGGTTGAGCTTTTATACCAGACCGGAGGTGAATTCAATGAGCGCTTTGAGTCGAGAAATCTGACAATAGTTACAAAAATTCCATCAGAACAGATATTTATCTATGCGGATGGGCGTCAGCTTTACCGCTCTATTGAAAATCTGTATACTAATGCCGCAAAATATGCACTGGAAAATACCAGAGTATATGTAGAGCTTGAAAAGGCAGATACAAAGGCAGTTTTTACAATAAAGAATGTGTCTAAGAACGAGCTTGACATAGTAAGCAACGGAAATGTAGACCTGACAGAGCGTTTTGTGAGGGGAGAGAGGTCGAGAACCACTGAAGGAAGTGGACTTGGACTTTCGATTGCAAAGAATCTGACCCATTTGATGGGAGGAAAATTCGAAATTAAGGTAGATGGGGATTTATTTAGTGCCACAATTACCTATAATATTATATAATAGTAAATAAAAGAATTTTGAAATACACATACGGAGGTAGAATAAGTGAAATTATATGAAAACGGTGCTTACCTTTTAAACGGTAAGGAAGTAATAATTGATGGACCGGAAGCTCAGGCAGCTGTCAAAAGCAAGACCGGCATGGACATCGATAAACAGACAGCTAAGCAGGAGACAATTGCTTACGGTATTTTAAAGGAGCACAATACATCCGGCAATATGGACAAGCTTCAGATTAAGTTTGATAAGCTTACATCGCATGATATCACATTTGTAGGTATCATCCAGACAGCACGAGCTTCAGGACTTGAGAAATTCCCTATCCCGTATGTACTTACAAACTGTCACAACAGCCTTTGTGCAGTTGGTGGAACAATCAATGAGGATGACCACATGTTTGGTCTCACATGTGCAAAGAAGTACGGCGGAATCTATGTACCACCTCATCAGGCAGTTATCCATCAGTTTGCACGAGAGATGCTTGCCGGCGGCGGAAAAATGATACTTGGTTCTGATTCACATACACGCTATGGTGCACTTGGTACTATGGCAGTCGGCGAGGGTGGACCTGAGCTTGTTAAGCAGCTTCTCGAACAGACATATGATATTGATATGCCTGAGGTTGTAGGTATTTACCTGACAGGAGAGCCAATAAAGGGCGTTGGACCACAGGATGTCGCACTTGCAATTATCGGAGAGGTATTCGGAAACGGATTTGTAAAGAACAAAGTTATGGAGTTTGTAGGACCGGGTGTGTCTAATCTGAGCGTTGATTTCCGTATAGGTGTCGATGTTATGACAACAGAGACTACATGTCTTTCTTCTATCTGGAGAACAGATGACCAGGTTAAGGAATTCTTTGAGATTCACGGTAGGGCTGAGGACCACAAGGAGCTTAATCCGGGTGAGGTGGCTTACTACGACAGATTCATTGAGATTGATTTAAGCCAGATCCGCCCAATGATAGCTATGCCATTCCACCCAAGCAATACCTACACTATCGATGAGCTCAATGCAAACCTCATGGATATTCTCGATGACTGTGAGAAGAGAGCGGAGGTAAGCTTTGACGGTAAGGTGAAGCTTGATTTAAAGAGTAAGGTAAGAGACGGAAAACTGTATGTAGACCAGGGAATCATCGCAGGCTGTGCAGGCGGTGGATTTGAGAATATCTGCGATGCGGCTGACATATTAAACGGACATTCAATCGGAGCAGACGAGTTTACACTGAGTGTTTACCCGGCATCTACTCCAATATACATGGAGCTTGTGAAAAACGGAGCTGTAGCAAAGCTTCTTGAGACAGGTGCAATCGTAAAGACTGCTTTCTGCGGACCTTGCTTTGGTGCAGGAGATACACCTGCCAACAACGCATTCTCTATCCGTCATTCAACAAGAAACTTCCCTAACAGAGAGGGTTCTAAGGTACAGAACGGACAGATCAGCTCAGTGGCACTCATGGATGCACGTTCAATCGCTGCAACAGCAGCAAACAAGGGCTTCCTTACATCAGCAGCGGATATTGATGTCAACTTTACAAAGCCAAAATATTTCTTTGACAAGACTATATATGAGAACCGTGTATTTGACAGCCATGGAGTGGCAGATCCTTCAGTTGAAATCCAGTTCGGACCAAACATCAAGGACTGGCCGGCAATGAGTGCGCTTCCTGAGAATATGCTCCTTAAGGTGGTTTCAGAGATTCATGATCCTGTTACTACAACAGATGAGCTCATTCCTTCAGGAGAGACATCTTCATATCGTTCAAACCCTCTTGGACTTGCAGAGTTCGCACTTTCAAGAAAGGATCCTGAGTATGTAGGCAGAGCAAAGGAAATCCAGAAGGCCCAGAAGGCTATAGAGAGTGGTGAGTGCGCAGGAAAGGCTGTTCCTGAGGTTGCTGAAATCATGGGAGTAGTAAAGAAAAAATTCCCTGAGGCAAGCCATGAGAATATGGGCTTCGGAAGCACAATTTTTGCTGTTAAGCCGGGTGACGGCTCAGCAAGAGAGCAGGCTGCCAGCTGCCAGAAGGTACTCGGAGGCTGGGCAAATATCGCAAACGAGTATGCCACAAAGAGATACCGTTCAAACCTTATCAACTGGGGAATGCTTCCATTCATCATCGATGAGGGAGAGCTTCCGTTCCACAATCTCGACTATATCTTCCTTCCGGGAATCAAGAAGGAAATCGAGGATGCAAAGACGGAGTTTGAGGCATATGTTGTCAAGGATGGTGAATTAAAGCCATTTACACTGAAGATGGGTGAGCTCACAGATGATGAAAGAGAGATAATATTAAAGGGATGTCTCATCAACTATAATCGTAAATAAGGAGAGTTTAATCCGATGGAAGAAACCGGAAAAGCTGGTAAAAAATCAAACATTGAGATAAATGCAGATAAGGGCGCGAAGCAGAATTCGCACCCGGGGCGTGAGGAATGGCCACATCTGATCAGAATAGGTGTCATGGTATTTGTCACGTTTGCAGTCAGTATACTGTTTTTCTTTGCACTGTACAGATTTGAGGGCTTTGCAGGCATATGGAACAAGCTGCTTGCGGCAGCAATGCCTATTATAATGGGACTTGTGCTTGCATACCTGATGAATCCTGTCATGCTGTGGCTGGAAAGATGCTTTAAAAAGCTTCTTTCCAAAAAGATGAAAAGCGAAAGCAAGCTGCGAAAGGTTTCAAGAGCTCTTGCAATTACAGGCTCGGTTATTATTCTGGTAGCGATTATTTCGCTCCTCATTGCGGCTATTGTGCCTTCTGTCATAGCAAGTATATCAGGACTTATGAAGACACTGCCAAATGATGTTGCGGCATTCATCAACATGATAAAGAACGGCAATTTCGGGGACAGCAAAATTGCTGAGCTCGCGAGCACAGGTTTACAGAATGCAACCGACTACATTGAGGATTATGCCACAGAAAAGCTGATTCCTGAGGCACAGAAGTATGTTGCACAGATTACAACCGGTGTGATTTCGGTAGTCAGAGGCTTATTTAATTTTATTATCGGAATAATCGTGATGGTCTATGTGATGAGTATTCAGGAGACTCTCGCAGGACAGAGCAAAAAGATAATATATGCTGTCTGCAAGCCAAAGACAGGCAATATCATCATTGAGACGATCAGAAAGACAAATGAGATTTTTGGAGGCTTCATAAGCGGTAAGATTATAGATTCACTGATTATAGGTGTGATTGCATATTTCGGATGTCTGATTTTAAGGATTCCATCATCGGTGCTCGTTGCAGTGATTATCGGCGTCACAAATGTGATTCCGGTATTCGGACCGTTTATCGGTGCAATTCCATCGTTACTCATAGTAGTAATTCAGAGTCCGTGGCATGCGCTTTATCTTCTGATATTTATTGTCGTGCTGCAGCAGGTGGATGGCAATATAATAGGGCCTAAGATACTTGGCTCATCTACCGGTCTTTCGACCTTCTGGGTTATGTTTGCCATACTAATCGGCGGAGGAATGTTTGGTTTTCTTGGAATGTTACTTGGTGTTCCAACCTTTGCTGTGATATACTATATTGTGAAAAGAGTTGTTAATTATGCTCTCAGGAAAAAGAAGCTTCCTGAGGACACAAGGGATTATACAAAGACAACAGGCGTAGATACCAAAAATAATAAGCTTAAATACGAGTAGGTGAAATAAGTGGATAAATACGAATACAATCTCAAGCTGGATCAGATAAAAGCCCTAAGCGCCGAGGAGGGCTATATGAGCGCAGCAGAGATTGCGGATAGCATAAATTGGAACAAAATTAAAAATGTAAATACACTCGTTAAAATCGGCGAAATCTACGAGAAGGCCGAAAGATACCAGGATGCAAGGGACATACTTTTAATGGCCTATGACCGTTCACCAATCGGCAGGATGATTATATACAGACTGGCTGAGGTCGCCATCAAGATGGGGGATTATGATGCTGCTACAGAGTATTATGATGAGTTTGTTGAGATAGCGCCTCATGATGATATGAAGTATGTATTAAGATATGCCATCAAAAAAGGGCAGGGAGCTTCATTTGATGAGCTTATCACTATTCTTGAAGAGTACAAGGATGAAGAATACACTGAGGAGTGGGCATATGAGCTTGCATATCTATACCACAAGGCCGGAAAAGCCGATAAGTGTATAGATGCCTGCGATGAGCTCATTCTGTGGTTCGGAGACGGACCATATGTGGAGCGTGCGCTGGAGCTTAAGATGCTTTATCAGCCACTTACCAAGGCTCAGGAGGAAAAGTACAGACGATTCAAGGCAGAGAAGGAAAAGCCGGCTAAGATAAATGATGAGGCTGAGGTCACTGAGATAGGTGCCATGGAGATGGTAAAGGGCGGAGAGATAGTGCATGATGACGTAACTATTCCGCAGATTACTGTAAATCAGGAGAAGTTCAATACTGTAAATTTACAGCAGGAGATTGCCAAGGGTATGCAGCAGATCATGGAGGCCAAGGGCAAGAATGAAGTTGCTGATACGATGGATACCATCAAAAAGATAGTTGAGGATATTCCTTATCTCAAGCTCGAAAAGGAGCAGGAAGAGTATGCACAGCAGCCGGAAGAGACAGAACATATCGCTACAGATGAAGAGATAGATGGTTCACTTAAGTTGAATTTCAAGGAGCTTTTGGGTGAAGACGCTGACGGACAGATGTCTATGGTCATGAGTGAAAAGACTCAGCTTGAGCATCAGATTACAGGACAGATGTCTATACATGATGTGCTTGAAGAATGGGAAAAGACCAGACATGCGGCTGAAATTGCACTTAAAGAGGCTGAGCAGCAGAAGCTTGAGTCAGCTAAGGCAAGAGCACTTCAGGAGGCAGGAGACATCATGGAGAGACTAAATGATGTCATTCCAAAGCTGGATGCAGGTGTCACTCCGAAGGAACTTCTTGAGGAGGAGTATTTGAAGGTGCCGGTTGATACTATAGAGCAGAAAGCTGCCGTGAAGGAGCCTGAAGAAGAGCAGAAACCGGATATGCAGGAGCTTTATGCAGAGGAGACTGTGGATGAAGTACAGGAGCCGCAGGAAGCACCAGAAGATACTATAGACGAAGCACAGGAGCCGCAGGAAGCACCGGAAGAGGCTATAGAAGAAGCTATAGAAGAAGTGCAGGAGTCACGGGAAGTACCTGAAGAGGCTGCAGATGAAGCCAGGGAACCGGTTGGAGAGCCGGAGGATATAATTATGGCAGAGGAGTCTGAGAAAGACGAGATACTCATGCAGCCGACTACCATGATGCCTGAAATAACAGATGATATGTTAAATGTCGATGATGATACATCAGATGATGAGACTTCACAGGAGAAAGAAAACGTTTCTGAGAAGAGAGATTTTGATCATGTGACATCATTTATCGAGCAGGAAATAGCCAAGATGACAGCAAAAAATCCGGGACTGGAGAAGAAGCTGGATATGGCTAAGACAAGAAAAATGCCGGATATTTCATTGCCGGAGGATTTAGACAGCGAAGAAGATGACTCGAAATTGAAAGAAACAAAACATATAAAAGAGCTTACAAGCGAACAGAAAGCTATATTTTCATATTTCATACCGGTAAAGGGTATGGAGGATCAGATCTGCAAGGCATATAATGCAGTGCTTGATCATTTCAACAGGAAAGAAAACGCATCCACAGGCAACCTCATTATACAGGGAGAGCAGGGTTGCGGAAAGACAATGCTTGCTACAAGCTTTATAAAGGTATTACAAAAAGATGGTGAACAGCTTACAGGAAAGATGGGCAAGATTGATGCTGCCGCACTCAATAAAAAGGATGTGCAGCAGGTAGTCAGAAAGATAACAGGAGGCTGTCTCATCATAGAAAGAGCCGGTGATATCGACCGCAGCATAGCTGCCCAGCTATCATTTTTGATGGAGCATGATATTACAGGAACACTCTATATACTTGAGGATACATCAAAGGGTATAAAGAAGGCTCTCTCAATGGATGAGGGCTTTGCATCCAAGTTCACGGAAAAGATATCGGTTCCTATTTTTACAAATGATGAACTCGTATTGTTTGCCAAATCGTACTCTGCAGAGCTTGGGTACAAGATAGATGAGATGGCTATTCTGGCATTGCATAACAGAATCAGCAATATTGAGAGGATAGACCAGGCTACCACTCTGACAGAGGTCAAGGATATAATTGACGAGGCCATAGACAGGGAGGCTCACAGCGGACTTAAGAAGGCTATAAGTATTCTGACAGCCAGGCGATATACAGATGATGACCGAATTGTACTCAAAGAGGATCATTTCAGGGAAAAATAAATACTTATGGGGGGTATATATATGTGTAATTTTACAGCAATGGATTGTTACCTGTTTGGTCAGGCAACACACTATGATATCTACAAGAAGATGGGTGCTCACTTAGCTGAGCGTAAAGGAAAAAAAGGAGTGTGCTTTGACGTCTGGGCGCCACATGCGAGGGAAGTATACGTGTTTGGTGAGTTTAACGACTGGAATGAGACCAGTCATGAGATGAAGCGTGTAGAGCCGGAAACCATGGGAGTGTATGAGCTTTTTGTACCGGGAGCGCAAAAGGGTCAGATGTATAAGTTTATTATAGTCACTGAACAGGGTGATAAGCTGTACAAGGCGGATCCATACGCAAACTACGCAGAGCTTCGTCCGGGAACAGCGTCAATCATCACAGATATCGAGCACTTCACATGGACTGACAAAGAGTGGATGGATAAGAGAGCAGCAAAGTCAGATGCTGATGTATATTCTTCACCTATGGCTATATATGAGTGCCATCCGGGCTCATGGATGAGACATCCGGGCAGGGATGATGAGGGCTTTTATACATACAGGGAGCTTGCAAAATCACTCATATCCTATGTGAAAACTATGGGATATACACATATTGAGCTTATGGGTATTTCAGAGTATCCGTTTGATGGCTCATGGGGATATCAGGTGACAGGCTACTATGCACCTACATCGAGGTATGGAGAGCCTGAGGATTTTGCATACTTTGTTGATCAGTGCCATAAAAATAATATCGGAGTAATCCTCGACTGGGTACCTGCACATTTCCCAAAGGATGCGCATGGACTTGCCAATTTCGATGGAACAGCCACATATGAGTATGCAGACCCAAGAAAGGGAGAGCATCCCGACTGGGGCACAAAGATATTTGACTACGGTAAGAATGAAGTAAAGAACTTCCTTATCGGAAGTGCACTTATGTGGATAGAAAATTACCACGTAGACGGACTCCGTGTGGATGCAGTTGCGTCAATGCTTTATCTTGACTATGGAAAGAACGACGGACAGTGGGTGCCAAACAAGTTTGGAGGAAATAAGAACCTCGAGGCAGTAGAGTTTTTCAAGCATATCAATACACTCATACTTGGAAGAAATCACGGAACTGTAATGATAGCCGAAGAGTCTACCGCATGGCCAAAGGTAACAGGCAAGGTAGAGGAAGACGGACTGAACTTCAGCTACAAATGGAACATGGGATGGATGCATGACTTCCTTGATTATATGAAGCTGGATCCATATTTCCGTAAAAATAACCACAACAAGATGACATTTGCGATGAGCTATAATGAGAGTGAGAAATATATTCTGGTACTGTCACATGATGAGGTGGTACATCTGAAGTGTTCTATGCTCAACAAAATGCCGGGCTTAGAAGGGGATAAATTCAAGAACCTCATGGCAGGATATGCATTTATGATGGGACACTGTGGAAAGAAGCTTCTTTTCATGGGACAGGAGTTTGCACAGAAGCAGGAGTGGAGTGAGGAAAGAGAACTCGACTGGTATCTGCTTGAGAATCCGGAGCATAAAAAGATCCAGAACTGGGTAAAGGAGCTGCTTCACCTCTATAGGAGAAACCGCTGTCTGTATGAGCTGGATTCAAGCTGGGAAGGCTTTGAATGGATAAATGCAAACGATGCAGACAGAAGCATCTTCAGCTTTATCAGAAAGAGTAAGGATGGCAAGAATAATATGCTCTTTGTCATCAATTTCACACCGGTAGAGAGACCTGATTACAGAGTCGGAGTGCCAAAGCACAAGACATATCAGCTCGTTTTAGATAGTGAGGATCCTAAGTTTACAGGCAAAACGGTACAAGAGCCTGTAAAGAAGGCTGCAAAGGGCAGAGGCAAGGCAGCAAAACAGTCATATAAGAAGCTGGACTATAAGGCAGTCAAATCAGAGTGTGACGGCAGACCATTTTCATTTGCTTATCCACTTGCGCCTTACGGAGTTGCTGTATTTAAATACTAATATACCGGTAAATAGCAGGGTAAAGGACCGCGCCAATTTAAGGCGCGGTCTTTATTTTTGCGTATTATATGTCGATATATAAAAAAAGATAACTATTCAGAACCACAAAAGTACGAAGTAAGAATATCCATAAATAAAGGCTGCAGAGATGGTACATATGCAGGGCACGGAGCAGGAAATATGCAGATAGAGAATTTGATTAATAAAAGCACAGATACGAAAAATACGGACACAAAAACCATAAATGACATGACAACGGGTATGCGTGTGTCAGACTACATAAAGACAGACAGTAGTGACAATATGTCAAAAAAGGCGGCTGTTGTCGGTTCGTCAAACTCTGTTGATATGTCGGATACGATATATGCAAGACCACAGGCTAAAAACGAAGCCGGGAACAACGATGGCACAGATATGGCAGAAAATCTGCTAAATGACATGAATCAGACCTCAGAAAACAGGCGAAATGATATGATTGTCACTGCAAGCACCACCACGAGTGATGATTACAAAGCTGCAAAGGATGACGGCTACGATGTCATTGTCACTGAGACCGATAAGATTAAAGCAGTGCTGGCAAAGGCAGGTGTAGATATAACCATATATGGAGATGATCTGAGCATGGAGCAGCTTACAGACATCACGGGAAGCCAGACTGAAGCGGCCATGCTTGTCAATCAGATGAAAGCATATGATATTCCTGCTACAGATGACAATATAAAGGCAGGTACAGATGCCATAGACCGGGCAAAGAGCCTTACAAATATATCCAATGAGACAAAGGCATATCTGGTCAGAAATAACATGAATCCGACGGTTTCCAATGTATACAAGGCTACGTACAGCAGCAGTCAGGTACAAGATTACAGGCAGAAAACCAAAATGACGGAGATATCAGATGAGCTGTTTGAGGAGCTTAAGCCACAGCTTAAACAGATATTAGAGGAAGCTCATATAGACAGTAGTGATGAGAATCTGAATCAGTGCAGATGGCTGATAGATGAAGATATAGCCGTTACACCTGATAATGTGCTGCTTGCGAATCAGGTAGACTGCATCAACGCAGCAAAAGAAAATGTGAGCAGTGATTTTTATGCAAGGGCAGTGACAGAAGCACTGGCAATGGGAAAAAAGGCTACAGATGCCACTATGTCACAAGATGGTCTGACATTTGACATGGCAAAGAAAGCCTGTGATGTATTAGGTGAGGCGACCGCAGATGACATTGTCACATTAGAGTCAGATAACATACCTGTCACGATAGAGAATCTGTCAAAGCTTATAGCTGCAAGGGGCAAGGATAGTGCAGCATCGCAAGCCTCAGCGAATAAAGCTGCGGATAATCAGATTACAGACAGCCGGGAAGCAAGGCTTGTGACAGCTCAAAGAAAGCTTGAGGAAGCGAGACTTTCCATGACAGCAGAAGCCAACCTTTCACTTATAAAAAAAGGAGTTTCAATAGACACAGAGCCTATTGAACGTGTAGTGGAGCTGCTTAAGCAGCAGGAAAATAAATACTACGGAGCGCTGTTTGGTGAGAGCAGTGTAGAGGCATCTGATGATAGGGTACGTATGTACAATAATGTCTGTGATATTTTCAATCAGATGAAGCAGCAGCCGGCGTATGTACTGACCTTGGAATCCGCTGATGACACAGTGTATGAGCTGTATACAGCAGGCAAAGCAATGAAGCAGTCATTAGAAGCAGCAGCCTCAGGATATGAGACTCTTATGACATCACCGCGGGCAGATATGGGAGACAGTATATCAAAAGCATTTCAGAATGTGGATGATATACTTAAAGAGCTTCAGATAGATACATCTGAAAGCAATCGCAGGGCTGTGCGGATACTTGCGTACAACAGTACCGAGATCACAGAGGACAATATAAAGCAGATAAAGTCTGTAGATGAGCAGGTGCAGAGAGCATTCAGCGATATGACACCGGCGGTGACGATTGAGATGATAAAAAGAGGCATATCACCGCTTGATATGAGCATGAGTGACATAAGTGAAACTGCCAGACGGATAAAATCAGAAAATCCTGACGAAAGGGATGAGAAATTCAGTGAGTTTCTCTGGAAGCTTGAAAAGAAAAATGAAATCTCAGAGGAGGAAAGAGACTCATATATAGGCATATACAGGCTTATTTCACAGGTGGAGCAGTCAGATGGTGCTGTGATAGGCTCACTTGTTAATCAGGGAGCAGATATTACAATGAAAAATCTGCTTACAGCGGTCCGGGTACGAGGAAAGAGTGCCATGGACTATAAGGTGGACGATACCTTTGCCGGAGTGGACAGTGTAAGCAGTGGCATTAAAATTGACTCACAGATAGAAAGCGCATATCATACAAACTGCCTAAGGGATGTGCTTGATACACTTTCACCTGAGAAAATGGAGTTTGTGCAGTATGACAGCTGGCTTGATATGACTCCGGAGCAGTTAAGGCAGGCTGTATATGAGGCAGACGAGGATAACGCACTGTCAGAGCAATATGCCACAGAACAGCTAAGACAGTTCAATCAGGCAGTTTCGGTGCCTGAGAACGTATATGCTTTTCTAGAGAAATATGATGTAAAAACAACCGCGGTAAACCTCATGGCTGCGTCACGGCTAATGAAAAATCCGTCAGAGGCAGTAAGAAATCTCTGGGAGCGTGGAGACAGTGCTACGGCAAGGGCTCTTTTGGATGAGACTCTCAGACGGTTTTCTGAGTCGGTCAAAAATCCAAAGGAGCTTGCGCAGGCGCAGGAAACGCTGGCTGATACAGCAGAGCATGTTATGGATTCGATGATTATAGAGGATAGGCACACCGGTTCAATAGACCTCAGACAGATGAAGCTATTATGCAGTCAGCTAAGGATAGCTTCAAATATGTCGAGACAGGAAAACTATATTGTACCAATAGAGACTGCAGACGGGGTCACAGGTATGAAGCTTAGTATAGTAAGAGGCGAGGATAAAAAGGGCATGGTTGACATATTCCTTGAGGATAAAAAATGCGGCAGAGTAGCTGCATATTTTGAGGCAAAGGAAAACTCAGTATCTGCTATGATAGTCACAGACGATGAGCAGACTAAAAAGCTGTTTGAAGATAATATCACTATGTTTGAGGCAGGAATAAGTGATGGTGAACAGCGTGTGCGCATAGATGTGGCACTGGAGCATGATATATCTGCAAAAGAGTCTAAGATGTCAGATATGAAATCGAATACTGAGTCAGATAATGAGACTAAAAAGCAGCTTGATGGCAGTGAAAGTGTCCAGACAACCAGACTATATCACATCGCAGAGCAGTTTATTGTAAATGTCCAGAGGGTGATTGCGCAAGATAGTCTGTAACACCGATATATATTGCATGTGCCAGGTCATCCTGATAGTTTTTGTCAGTAAGAAGAAGTGTCTCAGCAGGATTACTCAAGAATCCACATTCTACGATTACGGTCGGGGATGTGGATTTTTTTAGTATAAAGTATTCTTTATTGGGCTTAATGCTTCGTGGCTTTGCGACACAAAGAGAAGTGTTTAAAGCTCCAAGAACAGAGGATGCGAGCTCTTTTCCTGCATCAGAGGCTTCATAATAGAATACCTGTGGACCGCTGCTTGAATTGTCCTCAAAGCTGTTTTGATGGATACTGATGCTGACTGCCACATTGCTTCTAGACATCAGGGCAGTTCTCTTTGTCAGATCATCTGTCTTTGGATGCTTGGAATTATCCGGGGCGAGGTCGCAGTCGGTGGTTCTGGTCATGACAACAGTAAAGCCTCTGTTTTCAAACAGCTGTTTAAGAGCCATTGCAATACTCAGGTTGACATCCTTTTCCATGACGCCGGAGGTGGAAATCTTACCGGGATCACTTCCACCATGTGCTGGTTGTAGTTTACGCAAATTGTGATATGTATTCCCCAGTATATATGGGGAGTTAGAAATGTATTGAGATTAGATAGCCTTTTTCTCCAAGTCCTCACAGTAAACGCTTGAAAATAAATGTTCCAGTTCATTTCCGAAGTTGTATGAGATTTTAAGTTTGCGGTTTTCATAAACTGTTATCTGGTCTATCATTTCCACAATAATATCTCTGTCTAATTCTTCAATGTCTTTCAGTTCCAACAACCGCCTTAACCACGGTGTTTCAAAAACATCTTCTGTTACACTTTCTTTTTTCTTTTCTTCCAGCGTTTCAATCTGTTTGGAGTAAAGCGTTTCTTTTTGTTGATAGTCCTCTCGATAAGAAAGAAATTCTTCTTTAGAAATCAGTTCGTCTTTGTAATCTTCATAAATTGACTTTTTCAACTTCTTCACTCTTTCAAGCTCTGCTTTTAACTTTGTCAGTTCTATGTCTGTTGATTTTCTGATTTTTGTTGCTGTGAAAGATTGTGATTTTACAAGTTCCTGCAAGTTCTCTACATTGCGGATAATCTGCTTTAAATCTCCCAGCACAATATCATTCAATACTTGAAACGGGAGCGTGTGCGGAGTGCAATAATCTTTTCCACTTCTTTTGTAAGTTCCACAATAGAATGAATAGGACTTACTTCCGTCAGCACGTCGCCAGAAATTTTTCATCATTGCCCGACCACAATCGCCACACTTGATAAAACCTGCAAAGATATTTTTATTTGTTTCTAAATCAATATCCCTATGCTTTTTCGTCAGCAGTTTTTGTACCTTATCCCACAGTTGACGGTCTATAATCGGTTCATGTGTATTTTCAACCCTTATCCAGTTTTCTTTCTCAACTGGACGCTGTTTGCTTCTCATACGTTGATGTTTCTTTCCTTGCACCATGTTTCCAATATAAAGCTCATTTTGTAACATCACTTTAATCGTGGAATACGTCCAATAAGAAGTTTTCTCTAAACGATTGCAATTTTTGTAATTTTCGCCGTTGAGCTTTTTATATTCCGACGGACAAAGGATACCCTCTGCATTTAGTATTTTTGCAATGCTTTGTTTTCCTATTCCTTGTGCATACATAGTAAATACTCTTTTTACAACTTCGGACGCATATTCATCAATCACAAGTTTATTTTTATTTGCAGGAGATTTCTTATAACCATAACTTGTAAAAGCTCCGATAAATTCTCCTGCTTTCTGCTTTGATTTTACAGTCGCTTGAATTTTATTAGAAATATCTCTGGCATACTGTTCGTTGAATATATTTTTAATAGGAAGTAACATATCGTATGCCTGCTTCATACTATCAATATTATCTGTTACAGAAATAAAACGAACATTAAGCTCTGGAAATATTCTTTCCAAATATCGCCCCGTATCAATGTAATCTCGTCCGAAACGGGAAAGGTCTTTTACAACAACACAATTTACCTTGTTATCTTCAATGTCAGCAATCATTCTATGAAAGTCTGGTCTATCGAAATTCGTTCCCGTAAAACCGTCATCAATATAAACATCATATAAGATAAAGTCATCATGCTTGTTCACATATTCTGTTAAAAGTTTTCTCTGATTTCCTACACTATCGCTTTCTTCCTTATCTCCGTCCTCTCGTGATAATCTGATATAAATAGCTACGTTAAATAAGCTTGAACCTTTTTGATAAATCATTTTTCCACCTATTCAACTGCCGTACCTATAATAATATCATACAATAAAGTACGGCTTCTTTCCATGATTTTCAAAGGTTTTCCCCTCTTGATATGCGTTTTTAATATGAGATTTCACGATACGGATAAGTAATTCTTCTACAGAAAATTTACATAAAAATTCTCGTTCTACAATATATTGTGCAGGTTTTTTTTTAGTCAATGTATCAGCTCCCTTAATCAACTATCTATTCTCAACATACGCACATAGGCTTATCCAATATGCGTATTTTTCACAATGTTACAGAAGCAGACAGACGGCTTTGGAAAGCTCCATTAGTATCTCAACTATTCCCATTCTT
>OJOK01000705.1_pt1 | contig 18148 bp, 26 predicted proteins | sample 1598051 | NCBI WGS metagenome assembly OJOK01 (sample SAMN01915205, study PRJEB22387) | human gut metagenome | isolation source: stool | host: Homo sapiens | place: USA
AGATGCACAGGGGCATTCTAGATGCACAGGGGCATTCTAGATGCACAGGGGCATTCTAGATGCACAGGGGCATTGGAGGTTGTAACGCTATGTGGTGGAGAACTTCCAGATGATTATGATATTTCAAAAGCTGTTATAATTGATGGCGATATTCATTGTCGTAGTATCAGTTGTAACGGCATTATTGTTTGTACAGGTTCTTATACCGTTATAGAGGGAGGAAATATATATGGCTCACTCTAACGGAAAAATTACTGCACCCGTCGGATTGGATAGTGATGTATATCCTACCCTTGGTATTGGTGCTACTAGTGACGGTTATGATTTAGGATATGCTTGTCTTAGCGAAAAAATTAATATGTGGAGTTATATAAAACCCAAAGAAGCGTCTAGCCCTTCATTTGACAACGCTAGTTTACCTGGTATAATTTATGATTCTGTAAATAAGAAATTAGTATATGATAGACCTAAAACATGGGCCAGGCTTACTGATTTTGATGGATACGATCATGGGGCTAAACCTCTTACAATAGATAAAGATATTCTAACTAATCCTGTAGATGCTACAAAGACAACGTTTGTACTTACAATTTCACCATATTGGGCTGATTCTAGGTATAATTGGGGTAAAATACTTGGGGGATTTACTTGGTCTAATATGAAGATAAAGGTGGAAGTATATAATCAATTAAAGAAGTTGGTGGATTCTGGAGTTTTCGTTGTAAGTAGTATTGATAGTACAGGAAAAATTTCAATTACCCTTAATCGCAATAATCTCATATCTATGGGGGATACATATATTTATATTAAGGGTTATTTTTGTGATTACAGTGGAAATGTATTATGCTTAATCCCTACTACATCTGACGGATTTATTCGTAAGCCGATAGTGGTTACTCAAAGTCTTTCTATTACACTTGGAGATACAACAGCCAACGCTTCTGGATTCTCTGTTTACGGACAGTTGACAAATGGGTCTACTTCTTCTGAATGCAGATTAAACATTACAAATAATACTTCTAGTGATTACGTTGCTTCATCCGGCAGACCATACGCTAGATATAGATGGAGAGCGAAAGATGGATCTTATACAGGTCAATGGTCAGGTAATATATTGATGCCTTCGTGCACAAATATTCCTAAATCATTTACCCGTAATGACGTGGTTGATGCTGGTAATCCCCCATCTTATGGTAATGTTACTCAATGGTATGTTGATTATCAAGTTATTATATATTAAACACTGGATACAATATACACAAGCAATGGGCATGGAACGGCAGCTTAGGTCTGTCTGTGTGTATTCTGTATTGCTCGTCAATGCAGAACTGGCATGGATTTTTAGACGTTACTGCTGTCCTCCATCCCTTGAAATTTGGAATGTTTTTCCATGAGTTGTAATTTGCTTCATTGAAAATTCCTAGAATCATCTGTTGTTCTATAACATACAACTGGCTTATACCGTTTGTAGCATATCCTCTCCCATAGTGTTTCTGTTTGCTTGGTGGAATAAATGATACGTTATATGGTGATGATATGTTGTTCCATATCTTCTTTTGAACCTCATCTGTTATTTTTTCTATATTGTTCGTTTTTATTGATAGTAATGTATTGGCAAGATATACTTCAACAACAGCGCGGAATCTGTTTGTATTTGTGTTTATTCTCTGCTTTGTCGTTTCTCCACCGTATGTCCTTTCCATATATTCCTTAATGCCGTTATCCGTCATTGAAATATACTCCCATCCAAGATCATCGTTTAGTTCTAGTGACAGTTTATTGCTTTCCAGTACATATTGGTATATGTCGTTATATATATCTTCACGGAACTTTTTGGTCAGTTCCATCACTTTTTCTTTTTGGATATCCGATAGTTTTGATATTGACTTGAACGATTTAGCCCCTGCCAAAAGGAATATGGCTAGAAGGTCTTTAGAAAACTTCTCCGCACGCTCTTTGGTTGACGATTTTATACCGTTTGCAAGTCTTTTTACTTGGAAGTAATAGTCTGCAATCTTAGATATTTCTTCTTTGTTGATCATTGGCTTCTACTCTTTCTGTTATTCCGTTTGCTACCATGTTTATCATCAAACTCTTGAAATCACTTTGGCTTTGACATACTCCCACAGCTAAAGCAAGTGGGATTCTTGGGTACAAACGCATGATGCTTCCGAAGAAGTCTTACCCATGCTCTCCAATTCGGAAATGCCCTTCCGAAGTATATTTTTAGCAGCATTCAAATCCCTATGGTTTATACTACCGCACTCTGGGCAAACCCATTCACGGTCTATTAATTGTAGGGATTTGTTTACATATCCACATTCACAAGTTTTACTACTTGCGTACCATCTATCAATCTTATGTACGACTACTCCATACTTTGATGCTACATATTCTAGCTTATTTATGAAAGCAGCGTGCGCAAGGTCATTCATCTTTCTGCCCCACATCTTTGTTATACCAGTTAAACACAAGTCTTCAATGAAGATGTAGTCATACTTTCTGCAAAGTTCGTGAGATAATTTGAACTGATAATCCTCTCGCTTGTTATGCAAATGTTCATGTAGTTTCGCAAGTTCAATTCGTTTTTTCTTACGATTATTGCTATCATTCTTACATTTTGATAGGTTGCGGGATTTTTTGCGAATCTCAGATAGATGCTGTTTGAGGAATAGTGGGTTAGAGTATTCTCTACCATCAGATATAGTTAGATACATTTTCAATCCAAAATCAATTCCTACCGATGCACCATTATGTGTCTTTCGATATGTCTTTGGATTTGCATCCGTCACTATGACTACATAGTATTCGTTTACTCTTGAACGCTTTACAATTACGCGTTTGATATTCCCTTCGTATTCTCTTGACTTTGAGAACTTGAAACGAAATTTACGATTAAGTATCAACTCATTCCCGTAGAGTTTATATCCAGCCTGCTTATATACAATAGATACAAATTCAGCGGTTTTTTTAAATTTCGGTGGTCTTTGTGCAAGTTTCTTGAAAAAACGATTATACGCAGTATCAAGTCTTTCTATTATCTCTTGACGAACTTGACTACCAAGATAATGTCTTTTATATCGTTTGTCAAACCACTTCTGTAAGTGACACCTATTAATGTATTTTCCATATAAAGAATAATATCGTTTCTGCATGGCAAGCGCCTTATTCCAGGTGAACGCAGCTTCTCTAAGCATATCATCAATATGCTTTGTGCGTTTTGTTTTGTATAACTTATACTTAAATGCTTGCATGACTCAATTATTATTTATATCTTTGCCACAAAGATAACAAAAACAAGTTAAACATACAAATTTTTGAATAGGAAGATGCAAAAAAGATGGAAAACAAATGTGGGTTGTGTGTATAATCTCGCATACCATATAATATGGTGCCCAAAGTATCGGAAGAAGGTTCTTGTAGGAGATATTGAAAAGCGCCTAAAAGAACTACTATTGCAAAAAGCAAAAGAGAATGATTGGCAAATAGATAACATGGAAGTGATGCCAGACCACGTGCATATATTTATCAAAACAACTCCTTCTGATTCCCCGGCTTTAGTAGCAGCACAACTAAAAGGGTTTACATCACATCAATTAAGAAAAGAGTTCACTTGTCTACGAAGCAAACTACCTACATTATGGACACGTTCTTATTATGCGGAAAGTGTTGGTCATATATCAGAAGATACAATTAAAAAATATATAGATGAACAAAAACTTAAATAAACGGATTTATCCCATTGCTAAAGCAGATGGGTTTTCTCTTAAAATTACTTGTAACAAAAAAAGGCAACAGTAAAGATTCACATCTGCCTGCTGCCAAAGTAAAAACATCGTAATGGTTCATTTAGATAGTGCAAAGTAACAGAAAATATGGTATGGTATTAATGTACATTTTCACACACATTTTAGAACGTTAATCCAACGCCCACTATCGGCTATCATAAATGAATTACCGAATACTTTATAATGGTGTAAATTTGTTCCTTAATGCCCATCTAAATATCAACTAGCCTAATTATTACATTGCAAATATAATACTTTTTTGTATATTTGCAATGTATAACTAAATAAAATATCATGGAACTATTAGTAGAAAGAAAATGGTGTAAGCCCGATTATACTATAGGGCGTTTGTATATTGATGGTGAGTTTTTCAGTAATACGCTTGAAGATCGTGTTGTTGACGTGAATAAGAACGGAGTGTTTGATGGAAACGAGAAGAAGGTTTATGGAGAATCTGCCATACCTTATGGAAGATACCAGGTTATATACAACTGGTCACCAAAATTCGGGCGTAATATGCCAAGACTGTTGAATGTTCCTCATTTTGAGGGTATTCTTTTTCACGCTGGGAATACAGCAAAGGATTCTGCCGGGTGTATCCTTGTAGGCAACAATACATCAAAAGGCAGGCTTACCGAATCACGCTATACTTCTGACAAGTTGAACAAATTGATTGACGATGCGATAAAGCGTGGCGAACAGGTTTGGGTTACGATAAAGTGATCAATCATACGTTAAAGGAAATATAGGAGCGATATTTTTGTCGCTCCTTGTTTTTTTAGTAATAATAGATTATGTACAGTGCTATACTATTCTCGCCAATTTTCCATCGGACGGTTTTCCGCCAAACAGGTGATTGATGTATGCAAGACCTTTTTGTGTGCATAGAACAACCATCACGACAAAACCTGGGTGATTCTCTCTTGGAATAGGCTTTTCTTTCATCTCGAAATACCCAGCATCAATATACTTCTGCTTTGGCTCATTCCTGTTAGCAAAGAATACTCCTGCTTCACGAAGTTTCTTGAACAAGGTATTTCGTCCGAATGGTAAGCCGAGTATCTTGGCAGCCTGTCCTATATCACATTTGCCTTCCATCGCAAAGGCTTTGTCGGCAAAATCCGCTTTGGGCTAGAGCTTCTCTATCTGTTTTTGCTGCTTTTCATTCTCCAAAGCCAAGCGTTCTTTCTCTTCTTCGGCTTGAATCACCATTAATGCAAGCTCCTTTCGGGAAAGCTCATGCTTTGCCACTTTGTGAAATACTTGCCTATAAACCTCAAAAACTGGACGTACTTTGCGAGCAATAAAAAACTCCATACAGGAAACGGTAAGTTTGTATTCATTTGTAGGTCTTCCGCCTTTTTGGTTTTCCGCATTCTTGCGTAAAACTTGATAATCAATATTTTCTATAAATTGTTCACTTGAAGTTAGTGCTCTTACAGCTTCCTCTTTCCTGCCATAAACAAGCATCCATACTTCATCAAGATTGATTGGGAACTCATTGTCAGACTTTGACAATTCAAGAACTGCGTTGAAATACGATTTGATTTCGCTTTCGCTACTCTTTTTAGATAAGATTAATTCTAACATAGCTATTATTTTAGACAATAAAAAAAACTGCACTACGTGTTGTCTAAGTCTTAATAGCAAAACTCCGAGAGTATTTCTACATCCCGACACGGTGCAGTATATATTTTGTAATGATATACACGTTATATATGGGCACAAAAAAAAGCCGATGTATGCGGCTCGTGCCTCTATTAAGTTTAGACACCACAAAGTAAATAATAATTTTTGATATATAAAAACTTTGTGGTGTTTTTTTACATCAATCCAAGCACCATACCTACTGCTCCCCAGAATACATCTCTCCATTCGGGCACTCCTTGTCTAAGCCACTTATCGTAGACGATTTCTTTTCCTACAAGAATGAACAAGGTTAGTGCTATTGCTGTCCATACGGAGAAAAACCATTGCGCCATGCTTACTACAAGTATTCCTGCAATGAGGTGCTCCATTCCGTCAACTCTCAAATTGTTAAGGCATATATAGTCTAATGCCCTTCTTATTTTTCTTAGTAAGTTTGTAAATTTTCCCATAGTTTAGCTGTTATCGTTGTTTTCATTGTTTTCATTATTTTCATTATTTTCCTCTATCACCCTAGCTTCCATATCGTTTAATCTTCTGTCTTGTTCGTCCATTCTATCATCTTCGTTATTTGCAGCGAAATCGCATTCCTCTCTTGCTGTCTGTAATGATATTATTCGGGCGTTTACAAGCTGAACGATTGTGTTGTTCCATTCAGAGAAATCTATGTATGAGTATGGCTCTATGGTAGCGTTTATTCTTAGGGCGTTATAACCTGTTGCGTCACCTTCCATTACTCCTACATAGTATTTGAATATATTGGCCATGTCATTTATGGCTGTATTCATCATTTGTGCATCACTTCTCGCCCATTCCATTTCAGGCTCGTAATACATTGCTGTTGTTCCAGTAGGTCTGTCACCTGACGATGATTGCATTGGCGGAACGACACCGCTTCCGTCAAGTATCCCGTTGTATATGTTATCTATTTCGGTGAACAGTGAGTTTGAAGCGTCCATTTTACCCATGAACTGTGCATCATCTTCTGCTCCTACACGTAAAATAGAAGTTCCTCCCAATCCGTTTCTTTGAATGTTTATTCTTCCGTTTGTCTTGATAAGTAGCATTTGGAACGCCTGTCGTGTGTTGTATTCTCCTATCATGGACATTAGGAACTCGAAATCGTCTATCAAGTCCTGTACTGCCCCCCAAAATGGAAGTTCAAGACGTAGATATACTACAGGTATAAATCCCAGGTTATGGAATTGATGCAGTTGTATGATATTTCCGTTTTCGTCAATATCCGTTGCTATATCTCCGTTGGAATCAAGCGTGTAAAACTCATCTTTAGTCCATACATCGACAAGTGTGTCTGTATGTTCTTCTCCATCAGCCGATATATATGTGGTTGTATATTCCCTTGCGAAAGCTATTCTTTCCCCTCTTCTGTTTTTATGTTCATACAGTATATCTCCTTTTGAGTAGCTGAAAGACCTGTATTTTATCTCGTCCTTATCCTTATATATATATATGGCAGCATCCCCTACCTTTCCGGCTTCGCTTATAAGTTCAAACTTGGCTGTTTCCATGAGAGAATCAGTCCAGTATTCCTTGTATGTTGTCAGCTTATCCCTGTTCTGCTGGTTTGACGCGCTTTTCTTTATCTGGAATTTAAGAGGATTGGTACACAGGTGTGATACCCTTTTCTTATGTATCATCCTTTGAAGAGGAAATGCTCGTCTTTGCAGTACGTATGGAGTTGATGCCAATTTCTTTTTTCTTTTCTGAGCACCTACATTCGCGCTTTCATCATCCGATGATGTGGCATCCTCGTCTGACGGGATACTGTCTTTCCAGTCGGGTCTGTTGTGTATATAATGTCCTGATGTATCCCATTGCGCTAGAAAATCATCTTGTGACATATATTTGTATATCAAAGTGGAGCGTCTTGGTTTTTTCTTTGTTCCTCCACCTCTCCCATCGTCACATCTTGACGGAAGTGCCACTTTGAACGGTTCTTTTCGTAATAAAACGTCTAATTTTAAAATTTCCATAGGTAATTATAAATATTTTAATTCATCCATTATATCGTTAGGTATGTCAATCATTACATCGCATATATCAAAATATGTCCTGTATAAAAATGTTCCTTCTATCAAGTCGGGCGAGCATCCTACAATCTTTTTTGCTTCCTGTTTTTTCAGCAGTCTTAGTTTCCCGTTTTCCCTTTCCACGTCACGTCTTATTGCTCTTCTCTGGTCCATCAGTGCTTCCCGTATTGTTTTGTTCACATACGGTTTTTCGAGAAGTTCCGGGTTTATACTGAATCCGCAATATCCTAGGTTTGTTCCTTTTATACGTGTTACCATCTCATCGGCAAGCTGTGCCCTTAGATCGAAATAGAATCTTACAGGTTGATCATCCTTGCTTTTGTCTAGTCTTTTCGGAACGCCTCTAAGTATTGCCAGGCTTTCGGGGAATGCGTCACGGAATGTAGGTGCTCCAAGACCGTCAAATGCCAGTCTGTTTTCGCCGATTCCCCATTTCCGTAGATTGTTTCTTACCCATCGGTTCAAATCCCTAGGCTTTAATGTGTTTGACCATTCTAGATCCTGTAAGTGATGCCCTATGAAATGACCCATTACACAAACGTCACCAAGGCCGTATGCTATATCCAGTGTCGCACATTCAAAGTAATCGTCAAACACAGGCTGTGATGAGAACATTTCCTCCATTTCGTCACGGGTTATCCACTCGTTTCCTCCTTTTATCAGCTTCCATGACCCTAATGCGTTTATTGATACTTCCTGTGCTGTTCCTCCAAGATTTTTCTGATAATCCGGATTGGAAGCCATGAGTATCTTGTTATCTTCCAGCCAGGAAGCTATAAAGGTTATGCTCTTGATGTATCTTTTACAGTTTGTTTCGTCAATTTTGGTATTTTTACCGAATCTTGCGATGATATAATCTTTTGCCTGAGCAAATACTTCTTGTGGGCTGTCACCCCATGCTGTTTCATGTATAGTATCTCCATATTGAAAGAAATATCTTACCTTTCCCGATCTTTCTGGAATTGCTATTCCGTCATCGTCCACCCACCATGATACCAGTGCTCTCCAGAAATCGCTGTACGGGTTTGGATTGCACGCGCCTGTAAGACCTGTTCTTAGTCCTGATGATGAACGCAATACCGTTTGAAGGTAGTTTATGATAGGTTCCGTTGCCTGTGAGCACTCGTCTATCGCCACCTTCACAACGTTACCACCCTGTTGTCTGTCCTTAAATTCATTTATGCCTTTTTCTCCAGACAGGCAGGCATCACCGAAATAATCGTACCGTATTTCACCTCCTGCGTCAAGTCTTGAAAGGCGTTTTGAATCAATATACTCACCATAAGGTTCAACCATCTTTGAAACCACTTTAAGAATACCGTCCGCTTTTTCTGCGGATGTCTTGTCCTTACGGAAAACAAGTGCGGAAAATGACGGATGGTTGCATGAACTCAGTATATCCATTCCAAGGCATACGGATTTTCCTCCCCCACGATTCCCGTGAAGTATCTTTATCCCTGCCCTGTTCCTTAGAAATGCCTCCTGTGAACCTTTCTGTGGGGCAAGCATATTTACCTTGTATCCCTTGCTTCTTCTGTCCTCTATATATCTTTGGACGAAATCAAGGCTTTTATATGGTATGATTCCCCTTTTGCCATATCGTTTCAGCGATTTGACAACATCCTTAGTCTTTAATCCTCTGTATTTTAAATCAATTTCTTCCATTGTATTATAATGATTCGCAAATATAATATTTTTTTAAATATTTTTTTGCTTATACACAAATTTTAACTACATTTGCATCGGTAAGAGGTACTTACTGTGCGCAAAGGTCTTGTGCATGAATCACATAAAAAATAAATAGTATATGGATGAAAATGTAAAAGTCATTTTTGAAGGTATCAAGAATGCGTTGGGAGAAAGTAGCTCCGTTATTACAGATCGTACAATCGAACAGACAATTAATGAGTTCTCAGCGTTTGCACCGCAGGAAAATGCGGAAAAGTTCTGGAATGAAAGTGTTGTTAATCATTTAAAGAACACCGTGGCAGGTCAGGTAAGAGCGTTTGCGTCTGATAAACGCAAGGAGTGGGATACAATCAAGGAACAGGAAATATCCAACTTGAAAAAGGAATGGGAAAAATCACATTCGACACAACAACCACCACAACAGCAACAACCACCAGCACCCGAAACAAAACCGTTTGAGTTGCCCGATGATGTCAAGGCTAAACTTGAAGAGTTTGAAAAGTTCAAGAAAGATTTTGAAGCTAAAGAGCAAGAGGAAAAACAGAAGCAGATTGTATCTGAAAAGCGTAAGAAACTGTCTGACTTGATCAAACGCCCGGAAGCTGGTATGCCTAACGAGTTGTTGCGCAATATTATTTTTGAGAACATTCAGATTTCGCCCGAAGAGGAAGATACAAGCATTCTTCTGAAAATACAGGGAAAGTACAATGAAACGTGTACTAAATACACAAAGGATGGCATTAATCCTTTCATCTCTGACAAGGGTGGTTCTAGCGATGTAAAGTCATTCATAGATAGAAAGAGAGAAGAAGATAAGGCTAACAAGGAAAACAACATTGTCAGCCGATATTACAGTAAAATTAACAAATAGTTTTTTTAATTATGAAAGCAGGAGTTCTTGCAACAAGTTATAGTAAGATTGGTGGCGCAAGACATATCTTTTCTAATGATACGTCTTTGCACGTACTGTTGGTAGGATGTAACGTTTCAGTAGAACGTATGCCTACAGTTGGGAACAAACTTCCGGCTGGTACCATGATTAAATGTGATTCCTCAAAGCAGAATGGCGGTGACATTCACTATTCATTCAGAATGTACGAGAAATCGGATTCTGGTGCTACGGTAAAAGTTGAAAAAATCATGGGTAATACAGTTGCCAAGGTTGGCATGGTTGTCGGTAAAGCACCTACTACTGCCGCAGGTACTACAACTGGTTATACCATTAACGCTATTGATTCGTCTCATGACGAATATGACACCCTTACATTGTCCTCGGATGCAGGTAAATTGGAATTGACCGATATTTTGGTTGAAGTTACACAGGCTGGTGCTAGCGCAAAAATCAAGGTTATTCCCAATGCTATCCTGCCTTATGATGTTGACACCATTCCCGGTGCCACTCTCTATCCTTTCAACGGTGCATGGATGGTGACAAGTGAGATTTTGGAAAAACGTATTCCGCCAGTAGCTCCGGCAATTAAAAAGGCGATGAAGGATGATGAATCATATCCTTGCGTTTTCCGTTACACATTGTATAATTAATTAAATTTTTTTGTTTTATGCAAAGATCGACATTTAGTTTCTATGATTGGCATTTTTCTGGGGAAATGCAGGAACTTATGGATTATGCCAATCAGAAATTTGATAACGAAAACTGGAGAAGCTACGGAGATTGGGATGTTCCTCAGATGAGTAAATCATGGAATGTCATGGTTGACGAATACACACAGGCTACCCGTCCTGTAATGCTGGCTCCTTTGGCTGAAAAGCCTATTATGGACACTACTGGATTTGAATGGTATTCTGGCCGTATTCCGAAGATGGGTCACGCCATTCAGTTTATGGAAACCGATATTCAGGAGTTCTATGAACTTGACATTCCGCAAGGTGCATTGCTTGACAAGATCCGTGAGAAGTGGTACACAAAGATGGAAGCGTGTATCCAAGGTTTCCATACCGAGTTGAACTGCATGACTTATCAGGCTCTTTCTACAGGTATGCTTAACTATACAGCTAGTGGTACCAACTCAATCCCTGTTCAGATTGACTATCGTGTTCCTGCAAAACACAAGTTGAAAGCGTTGAAGCAGAAATGGTTTAGCGATACAGACTGGACACCGAACGAGAATGCAGATCCTATTAAAGACCTTCAAAGAATGTGTAAGATTGCCGACAATGACGGTGTACCATACGACCACTTTGAAATGTCCAAGGATTTGTATGACAACTTCCTGATGCACCCGAAAGTGACAGCAGCAGTACAGGCTCGTCTTGTTCCTGCCGCAGCATCTACTACAATTTATCCTATGAACAATCAGGAGATTGTTGATGTGCTGATGAAGGTGTTCTCTATTCCTGTGATTATCCCTATTGAGGAAAAATCAAAATGGAACAAACTTGGCGTGATTGAGGAAGCCAAACCGTCTTTTGAAAAGAACACCGTTGTTCTTGTTCAGAGCGGTCAGTTCTTCCGTATCAAGAACTCACCGTCAATGTATTTGCAGGATACCAACCCGGCTGTACGTATTTCTTCTTTGGAAGGCGGACGTATTGCATTCTTGCATCAGTATTCTTCCGAACCGTATGCGGAGAAGAGTTCAGGTGAGTTGTGGGCATGTCCTGTGATGAAGAATTCGAACAACCTTATCATTATGAAGGTTGACGAACAGTCAAATACGGGATTGTAAAAGGTTGAACCATGAAGGTCATTATTGACATAAATGGCGAAGGCACAGCAAAGGGCGCAGGGGAGTATTTCATTGGAGATACTCTCACGCTCCAAGCTATTCCCGAAGAAAGTGTAGAGTTCGGATACTGGCTTATTGCCGACAATGAAACATTGAAGCCGGAGGATAGACTGAAAGTTTCGGATAATCCGTTCACTATTCAAGTTACCCCTCAGATAACAGCAAAGGGTAACATGAAGGTGGAAGCATATTTCTATATGTCTATGCGTGAATATCTGAAAGCACAGATTGACTATGAGTTGAAAAACACATCGTATATCAGTGTTGCCCAGAAATGGGGATTCCGTTTGTCTGATGATAGCCGTGAAACGTCTGAGATGAAGAAGGATCTGGCTTATGCTGATTTGTTGCTCATTGTTTGTACTGCCCCTTCAACGATACAGGGAAAGACAAAGAAAGCCGGAAACTGGTCAATTACCGACACAAGCAAGACTATTTCTATCAATGACAAGAAAAGATTGGAGCAACGCGCAAAGGATTTATACGCCAAATGGGGTTTGAATTTGGATGTTGGAACAGATGTTGAAATAACTAGATTAAGATGGTAGTATGGGAAAGAGTATTTTAGGTGAGGATATGTTTCCTGATATGGTGAGAATTTATCAGAACAAGAACAGTTCGGATAAATATCAGACTACCCCATATTGGGAGATGATATACGAAGGAAGGGCAAATATACAGGAAAAGGATACAGGTTCGGAAACGAATGATGTTGACAAATCAGAATATGCCGCCTACCTAGAAGATAACGATGTAACCATACCTTCCGGGTGTCTGTTGGATTGGCAGAATTTCAACCATCCGTTTTCGGACAACAGCAATAGTTGGCGTGAGATAAAGAAACCTCCATTTAACAATATGGAATTTGGTACGGTGATATACTTTAACCAAATAGAAAACTAGAATACTATGACAATCAATTGGACGGAAATAATACTTGCTTTGTTGGGTACAAATGGCATAACCCTTCTAACTTCAATGTTAATGTTTAAGCAGAAGAAGGAAAAGATGGAAACTGAAATTGATTCTTCTACCTTGGACAATCTTGAAAAGGGGTTTGCTATTCAGGGTGCTCAGTTGAAGAAGGCGCAAGAGGAAATTTTGAGTTATCAGCAATCTCTCCACGATGCTTATCAGAAGATACAGGAGCTTTACAATGAACTGAATGATATTAAAACAGAACTGAAATGCGCTAAAGATGATCGAGGTTTGCTAAAAAAGCAGATTGAGAAACTGAGTAAACCAGTAACAAGAAAAACAAGTACAAAAAATGCAGGCAAATAACAACGATAAAGTATTGAAAGAGTTTGGTAGTAATGTCCAGCTTGCCTTGGATGCTTCTATCATGCAGTTCATGGAAGATATCGCCACGAATATCATGGATGATATAAAAGACTTGGAGGGCTTTACCAACCAAACTTTCAATCTTGAAGATAGTTATGGATGTGGCATTTACAAAGATGGGGTCCTAAAGAAGATTGTGTGGGCAAATGCAACGAAAGTTGCAAATGAGCCTAGGAAACGTAACAATGTCGAGTATTGGGGGCGTGAACTTGCCGAAGATTTCTTCAACAGTTATAAATCCGATGGTTCTGAAAAATATGAACTGGTTGTCGCTGCTGTCATGTATTATGCCAAGTATGTTGAGAACTATCACCTGTTGAACGTTCTTTCAGATTCTTGGATTAAGACAAAGACAGATTTAAAAGGGGGTAAATATACTGTGGTTTTTAAGAAAATTGCAGCTAATATGTTAAACAAATATTTTAAGTGAAGTTATGGGCTACTTTAATCCTTCAACAATAAATACCACCTTGTACAATATTGTATTGGACAAGAAGATTGCTGACGATGTATATAAGGTGCAGCGTCCTGCAAGTGTTGATGATAAGGTAACTAGTTTTATTGTCGTAAACAACAATACAAGAATTGTCAGCAATACCGAGAGCGGCCCCTACGGTCACTTCGGGAAAGGCGAAACAATGGCTACGGTTACTCTGTTTGTAAGGGCATTGCCCGGGAACGTATATCCGTCTGTCATGGATGCGTTGAGTGAGAAAATGGTAGAACTGTTCCCGCAAAAGACTGTGCAGCTTCATTTCGAGATATTTAATGTTTTACCACCAATGTTTGACGGGGTTGGGTTCTATTATATGTCCGTCCTGTTGAATGTTGATATTTCAAAGGATTAGCTGCATGAAAAACGTGAGAAAAAACAGTGGAGGCGCATCGGTAGATACGCTCTCAACAATTAACAATAACTTTTTAAATACAGAAAATAGAATGGAACGAGTAAATTTAGACACCAGCCCTGCTTACTTGAACGGGCAGTCGGCTGCTTTGACATTTGATGCGATTGAGATTACCGATAAAACTCAATATTCAAGTTTTAAGAATCCGAAGATTCTTCCCAATATTGAATCTGGTACTACGGAATCCGCTGGTACTGACGCTGACACTTCTGAAACAAAGAACGAGCAGGGTGCTACCGTATTCCAGAATATCACACCGAGTACTATGGCATTTACCTTTACAGGTATGTCCACTTCAAAAGCCGCTTTCGCTTTCTTTACGCAAGGAAATGAAGCAAAGGCTGAGTTGGAATTAAGTAGTTTAACTGATACTGTTGATGCTTTCGGTAAGGGAACTTCTCAGAAACTGAAAGCGTTTGGTGCAAGCTCATTCAAGCAGTTTGTACGTCCTATCGGTATTATCAACGGTACTGGTGACCGTATGATCTTCTTCCCGAAGGCATCATGGGCTGTCAGCTTCACAGGTGCTCCAAGTAACGCTGGATATCTTGGATTCTCCGTTACTGTGACAGCATTGGAAGTTAACACTCAGTATTTGAAAACCATGATGGTTCTCGAACTTGACAATTCGGGAGTGGGTGCTTGATGTAGACGGGTGATGAATTATTAGCCGGGCGTTTTCGTCCGGCTTTTATTGTTTTTTAACTGATTGTGTTTGATTTTTGTTAACCTTTGTTGTATTTTTGCTGTAAAAAATAACACCATGACAGATAAAGAATTGTCTGATAAATTAAAGCTAAAAGCTATAAGCCTTGGACTGTGTAAGGAATGGACAAATGGATGGGGAAACCCGGACAAATATGAATTATGCGAGAAATATATCAGAGGCATTGACTTCTGCCTGTTAAACAGGTTCCCGTCAAATGAAATAATCAAGAAGGAGTTTGCTGGTGTTAGGGAGAAGTTTAATATCTTTGTTGATGATACCAATCTTTTCATAAGCAATCCTAAATGGTCTATTTTTAATGGTTCGTGTGATTGTGTTGTCACATTCAACGATTTCGGTATAGGAGAAATGTATGTCAAGGATAACAGCCGTGTAAGCCTTGTTGCGCTTGATAACAGCATAGTTCATGTTTCTTTGATTGACGATGCCAAACTTGATATTGTATCGTCTAAATATACAAGGGTATTCGTTTATACAAATACTCCAAAGAACATATCAAAGGTAGATGTGAAAGGAAAATTAATGATTAAACCGTTCAAGTTAGTTTAAAAATGGGAATATTCAACTGGAAACAACCTGACTTAGATGATCAGATAAAGATGCAGAAGTTTGCCACTCATAAATACAAAGAGGTTATGGTTGGCAATAAGAAATTCAAGGTGCGTGGTCTTAGACTGGGTGCATACGATTATATTGTAGACAAGCTGTTGATACGTGACATTATCAATCCCGATACAGCGAAAAAGGAAATGATTGCAATTATGAAAAATGACGCATCTATTCCGTACAAAGTTGCAGCGGCAGGAGTATTGAATAACTATTGGTTTTTTGAGATAATTCCTTTTGCAAGACGTATATACGCTTGGTGGTTAAGCAGGCACTATGACCATAAGGAACTAACTCCGTTGATAGAAGCCATCGTGGAGGGGGCTAATGTAAGTGATTTTTTTACAAATACAATCCGTTTAGCGTTCTTGATAGATACGACAGCGACATTAAGCAAGAAGGATGCCATGAAATTATCTCTCGATGCAAAATCGGCTCACGAGGATCTATCCAAAAAGATTTCCCCCAATTCAGAGGAGATTTAAGGCTATTCGGAGGATTGATGGTAATCAAGGACTGGGCTTTGCTATGGAAATATTCATGGAGTTATATACAGGCAGTAATAATGGACCAGCCTAAACTTGATTATCATTTTGAAGAGAAAGTTAAGTTGTACAAGGCTTCTCTTACAGAAGATTTATATGAGGAAGCTAACAAGGATGCAAGTGGCTTTATATATAGATTCAAAGAATCTAAACCTAAAGAAGAGCATCCCGATATATTACTAAAAGACATTTTGCGATGATAACAAAATACGATCCTAAAATATATCCCCTTAAACTGTATGTTGCAGTGGGGGATGATCAATGGGGAAAAATATATAGAAAATTCACCAAACCTAATCATGACCCGATAGATATATCCAAAGATGAAATTAAGAGATGTAATGGCATGACTATTTTTGTAAGGGAAAAAAGTACAAACCATTTAGGTGTACTTATTTGGTTATCCAACGATGGTATAGGGGTGAGAACTGTTGCTCATGAATCTATCCATTATGCTTGTAATGTATTTGGGTATTGTGATATTTCTATGGGATATGAAAATGGGCAGGATGAGCACTTTGCATACCTTTTAGGTTGGTGTGTTGAGTGTGTAATGGATAGTGTTGCGAAATATTTAAAAAAAAAATAAACATGAAAATTAATTTGTTTGTAAACGGAAATTTGGTGTGCGACCGAAGCGGAGCGAGGGAGCACAGAGGGGCTTTAGCCCGACAGAGGGGCTTTATGAGATAATAGCCTTAGATGGTAGTGATATACCAGAAGAGTTTGATTTGTCACAAGCTATCATTATTGATGGTGATGTACGTGTGACGGGTAGTTTGGCTTTAGGCGGCAATATCGTCTGCAATAAATTTGTGGAGGTGTAGTCTATGGGTCACTCTAACGGTAAAATTACTGCACCTGTCGGATTGGATAGTGATGTATATCCTACTCTAGGTATCGGTCCTACTAGTGATGGTTATGAATTAGGGTATGCTTGTGCAAACACCCACGGGAAAATAAATAAATGGAGTAAGAAAAAGCCTGTAAGATATGCTGATGTGGCTATAAACTCAAAATTAGATACTTGGTGGAAAGGTGATAATAATGCTAATTGCGGGTTGAACGTAAATGTCAATGGGGATGTATTGTCTAGTTACAAAAATAATACATCTTATGAATATGAGCCTCCAAGAGGTGGAAATAGCGAACCATTTAGGATATTGGATTTTGATGGGTATTATCATAATGCGGAAACGTTTTTAAGGACGCGCGTAATTAAAGATGATGTTGTTACAGTAAATTATCAAGCTCAGACGGTATATTTATATCAAGTACATTATACGAAAGTTTCAGATAATAGTATAGTCCTTAGTGATTTGGATTATGCGTTAAGCCATACAGTTTCTAAACTTAAATTAGCTGTTGATTTGTATTATCAAAATCCGCTTACTACTGTGCCTGTTCCTGCTGTTATAAGAACTATTTTGGCTAGTACGCCTATTGAAAACGGAGGAATGGGTGCTCAAATAGAATTTAGATTTTCTGTGTCATATGGAAATTCATATTTTTCAAATACTCTCTCATATTTATTATGTTTATACTTATCTCCGGTCAGTATATACACCCTGTGTCCTTCTTTTCGAAGTTTCAGGATCATACTGTCCATCAGGCTGCATGAGCCTCCCACCAACAGGATGTTCATTATTCTTCCTCTTCCGTGCTCGTTTTATTTTTCGTATGAAGATTTTTGGCCTAGTCTCTGTTCCAGTGCAGTATTGATCTCTTTTTTTGCCTTTTCAAAATCTATTTCATGGTTACTGTCATTAATACAGACCATCTTATTTCTGTGTTCGGTAATGGTACGAAGCAGTTTTTCATTGTTCTGCGAAACATCATAATAACTGCACAGTTTACGGATATTTCTTGGCACAAAATCACCTTTTAACTTCTGATACTCCCGAAGTACATACTGGCTGATATCTTCTTTATGCCGAAAAGCATGACTGCATACTTTTGTCAGAAGTTCCGGTTCCAGCTTCCACAGTGTTTCGAATGTCTGCTTCTTCAACGGTGAAGCACCATGAACCGTATAAAAACCGGTAAATCTCGGAAATGCCATCTCCAAAAAATTATAGAAAAAGTACATCGCAGGA
>OJOK01000720.1_pt1 | contig 17835 bp, 18 predicted proteins | sample 1598051 | NCBI WGS metagenome assembly OJOK01 (sample SAMN01915205, study PRJEB22387) | human gut metagenome | isolation source: stool | host: Homo sapiens | place: USA
CAATAAAAGTGCGTCTGACGATTATGGGGATGCCGTTCACTTCATTATGAAGCGGATACTCAATAAAACGACCAATCTGTCCGCAGAAGATTTTTGCAAAGTGGAGGCTGAGTTGTCACGGATTGCCGGGCTTGGTGTAATTAAAGATGTTATAAATAACACATCTACGATACAGGAAAAGCAACCGTTCGATATTTCAAAGTATACGGTAGAGCGCCTCGATCTCGCGGCTGTTCCCGGGGCATGCCGGCGGTTTTTCGAGCAGCGCCATATTGATCCCGGGCAACTGGCTCCGTTCAAGTCCGTGATAGGTATCCTTGTTAGCGACCGCGGGTTTAGGCAACCGTTGTTCTATTGGAAAAATATGGACGGGAATATAATCGGGGCGCAGTATAAATATATCAAGGACAATGTGTGTCAGAAAAGGTTTCTGAAAAATACCGATCGCAGTAATTCTCTTTGGATGACTCCTATCGAGGGTAGCAAGGCGCTGTTCGTTACGGAAGATCCGCTCGATGCAATCGCGCATAGCCAACTTTTCCCTGGCGCCCGATATGCTTACCTCTGTACCGGAGGAACATCGACCAAAGCCCAGCGGGAGATGATTCATAGCTTTTCTCAGAAATTTAAATTGCCTATCATCCTCGGAAACGATAATGATTTAGCCGGACAGTTGGAAAACTTTAAACTTGCATATCATACGGCCAATATTGAGTATGCCATCAATAGTAAAACGCAGCGGGTTCTTCTTACCGTCAATGGCGCGGAGCGGGAATGGGGAAAGGATGAAATAGTTGCTGCCCTACAAGCAGTAATGAAGCAGAGGCCGAATATGATCCTGTCAATACCATGGGCAAAAGATTGGAATGATGATCTACGGAGTAGTAAGAAGTCTATCTCCTTGCGAATTGCTGAAAATATGGTTCGAGCGCAGATCGAGACAACCAAATCAGAACAGCGGGGAATGATCGCCGGGAAATTGCCCTAATACTTCTGCTATACTGCTGGAGTTTCGGAACTGGGTTAAAAATGTTATAAATAACATTAATTGTGGATTATCGTTTACCGGAAAGTACAGTACAGGTTGGTCAGTTGCCATAATTATCTATATTATCTCACATTTCAATTTTGAAATACCGCATCACCGCCCGAAAGTTATCCTGAGCCGTGCGGCAGGTATCCAGCAGGTATTCGTGGGCTCGATCCCACTCGTGCAGCCCCCGGTAGTAAAACAGCTTGAGATCCTCGTCGATGATGAAGGGCACGACGCGGTTGGCAAGGCACTCCTTGAACATGATAAGCCGCCCCACGCGGCCGTTGCCATCCTGGAAGGGGTGAATGCACTCAAAAGCATGGTGGAACGCCACGATGTCTTCAAGAGTTTTATTCGTAAGGGCATTGTAGTGAGAAAGCAGCGCCTTCATTTGCGCTGCGACCTGCTCGGGCGGCGTGGTTTCCTGTCCCCCGACCTCATTGGGAAGTTTCTTATACTCCCCGACGCGGAACCACGTGCGGCGACTGTCGGAGGTACCCGCCTTGAGAATGCGGTGCAACTCCTTGACGAATGTTTCGGTCAGGCGTCCGGAAGCAGCCTTGTCGATTACCAGGTCAATGCAGCGGAAGTGGTTCGAAGTCTCGATCACATCATCAACGTTGACCGCCTGATCCGTAACGCCCAGCGTATTGGTCTCGAAAATATGACGAGTCTGCTCCTGCGTGAGCCGGCTGCCCTCGATATGGTTGGAGTTGTAGGTCAACTCGATCTGAACACGGTGGTAGATGCCGCCCCGGAGCTGCATGTCCTTCTGCTCTTTCAGGATGTTGAGCAGCGGATTGTCGCTGTGGGGTTTCTCCTTGCCGCGCCGCGGGCGCACGGCATCCTCCGGGATATTCCACGTCTTGCCCGTTAAGAAGGCCCCCTTAATCTTACCTACGGCGCACCAGTTGCGCACCGTACGCTCCGACACGACCCATCTTCGGGCGATCTCACTGACCGAAAAATAATTCATATGATTTCATTTCTGCCGTTATCGGCAAATACCTTACACCTCCAACGACAAAGATAGCATTTTTTTTGCCGATAAAGCAAATGCCCCGGGCTTGGACAGGGGTTACAACCGTGCAGGTTTCATCAGGAATCATCAACGGGTAGCAAGCCCGAACATAACCTAAGGCACTGGACATAGGCGCTTCTGTCTCGATAAGGTCTCAACTGACAAAACAACCAACAGGCTGCTTACACTTTTTATTTCCCCAAAACATGCAGATCGCAAAATTATATGGCAGATACAGCAGATTAGGATTTTTGACTATATTTTCACAACAAAAAAGCACATAAACAATTAAAGTACAATATGTTATAAAATAAAAATGCAGAATTGGTAACACAGACCGTTTTTATCGCAAGATAGATATTGGACAAATTACAGATAATTAACACTTTGCATAACTGAAGCGCAAAAATGGTAACACTGATGAGAGCAAAACTCAAAAAATACACATAAAAATATGTATATCAGTAAATTGCAAATATAATATGCAAAAATGGTAACACACAAACACCCCCAAATATCTTATGTTATTTCAAAAATATCAGCATGTTGCAATACAAAAAACGCAAAAATGGTAACACAGACCATAAAAAAGAGGGGAATTTGCCCCCGAATCAAAATTTCAAGCGCAAAAATGGTAACACACATTAAGAACAATTTTTGCCATAATAGCCGGTAGGCACAAAAAACTGTAACTGCAACACTCTTTTCCCTATTGCGAATAAACAAAATTCCTTTTCCCCTCGCGCGTACGCGTTACGCGCGCATACGCGTAAGATTTTGAGTTCATTTTGAGTTCTATTTTGTATAAAAGAAGAAAAATATATAAATATATTTTTCTGATTATATATAAGGTATACAAGCGCAAAAATGGTAACACAGAGCTACAAAATTGGTAACACTGAAAGGGGGTTCGCGCGCAAAAATGGTAACACTGAATTTGAAAAAACGCAAAAATGGTAACACTGAACTGCCCCAACTTACATTTTAGCATCCCGCAGGAGGATATCTTAAACGACAACAGCTCTGAAGCAATGCTCCAGAGCTGTCAGCATATGAGCGGACTGCCATTACGCCGCAAACCGCTGCGGCACGATGTTCAACTCGTAAAGTTTCGCCACCAGAGCTTCGCAGAGAACCCGCGCCATGTTCACTTCGACGGCGTTGCCGATAAATTTTTTCTGCTCGCCCTGCGTGCCGATCAGTACGTAGTTCTCCGGGAAGCCCATGATCCGCATCAGCTCCGGGATACGAAGCATCCGCATCCGGATGTCCACCAGTCCGTACAGCGCCATGAACTCCTTTATCTGCACCAGCATCGGCGTATCTTCCGGGTAAATCTCGTAAACCAACGTTTCGTCCTCCAGCCTGATGAACGAGGGCAGCGCCTCGCCGTCCGCTTCGGCAGTCACCAGCCGCGGCGGCCGCTTGTCCATGCGGGCGATCAGCGTGAAACACGGCCGATCGGTAGCGGCACCCGCCGAGGCAAACTGCGGGTTCATCAGGTATTGCCATTTGCGGTTGGCAGTCACGGTCTGGGCCGGAGCATCGAGCGAACTGCCGACGTTGCTGAAGTTGGTGTTCATGATCCACGGCGTGACGAGCCGCTGCTTCGGGTTCGTCATGACGGCCGGAGCCGGGCCGTCCGTTCCTGACGTCTGGCCGCCGCCGGAATAGTAGTTGGCGAAGAACGGACGCACCAGTTGAAAACGGTCTTTCGTCGTAACCGTCGGTGACGGCCGCTCGATCGACGAGTTGAACCCGTTGCCGTAGTAGGCCGAGACGAAGGCGTGGTGATCGCGGCAGGTGATCGCGCCCGCGGGCGCATCGACGGCAGTGCATTTCCCCTCCGGAGATCCGCCGAAGTGCTTGCAGAGGTAGTACACCTTTGCCACACCGAGACGGTTCTGCGTCGCCACGGTCGGGCACGGTTCGTCGATGCCGGGTGCAACATACTTCCCGGACTGGTTCATCGAGTTGTATTTGACGAGGAACGCTTCGCGCCCGCCGGCGACGAACTTCACCAGCCCCGCGTGGATGCGGGCAAGCGATGCCTCGACCAGCGGCCGCTTCCGGTCGAAGATCGACTCGCCCTCGTCCTCAAGGTCGAGGACTTCCCGCACTGGCCGCCACTTGCGAAGCTGCTGACCGAACAGGTCGCCCTGTGCCGGGTTCTTGGTGTGAGTCGGTTCCGGGAAGACGATCGGAAGGCCGCGGCGGGCGAAGATCCCGAAGAACCGCCGGCGGGAAGTGTACGCCCCGAAGTCGGCGGCGTTCAGGATGCGGTGGCCGAAGTCGTACCCGTAGCCCCGCACGTTGTCGATCCATTTCCGGTACAGTCGCCCGGCATCCCTGCTGACGGGCTTGCCCCGCTCGTCCAGATCACCCCACGACATAAACTCCTCCACGTTCTCGATCTGGATGTAATCGGGGTTCAGCGCCTCGATGTAGCGGAACAGGTGTTCGGCCAGCGTGCGGCTGTCGGCGTCGCGCGGAAGGCCGCCTTTGGCCCGCGAGAAGTTCGTACACTCCAGCGAGGCCCAGAGGACGACGAAGGCATCCGGATACTGGCGGCGCATCCGGGCCGCATGGGCCGCGAGCGGCCCCAACTCCAGCGTACGGATGTCCTCCGTGTAGTGCAGCGCATCGGGGTGGTTGGCAGCGTGCGACGCGATGGCGTTGGCGTCGTGGTTCACGCAGGCGATCACCTTGGCGCAAGGATCTCCGCCGTGCCGCGCAAGGTGTACCCCGGTCGAGGTGCCGCCCGCACCGCAGAAAAGGTCGATGTATATAACTTTAATTGCCATTTTAGAATAGTTCGGGATGTTCGTCTGGTAGCTGCACGCCCATCCGCCGAAGGGCATAGCGTAGCGTGTAGCCGTTGTTGGTGTAGTTCATTGCCATTTGGTAGAGTTTCGGATGCAGAGTGTACAGTATGTGAAACCCCCTCCCCCCCCCTCCGAGGTGTGCGCCGAACCCGCAGAATACGCAGCCGGTTCGGGTAATGCCCGGTATGTCGTAAATCGGGCAATAGGGTATGTCGAATCTGTGAATGTAGTCCCGGCAGTCCGCGGCAGTCCAGATCGACAGCGGGGCGCTGTGAACCTTGCGGGGATTATCCGAAAAGACGTTGCACCCGCCGCGACGGACATACATGGTTTGCCGCAGTTTGCTTTCGTCGGCCATCGTGCCGACCATCCCAAGGCTCTGTGTTTGGGCGTTGAATTTGCGGAAAGGCCGCTTTTTCAGTATTTCGCAACACTTTTCCGAGGTCATATAAGGCTCACTTATCAGGTAGCGCCATTTTTCTGAGAGTACGCCGGCCCGGCGTACTCCGTCGCCGTAGAGCCTATATGTCCGTAATTTGTCGCTGTTGGTCGTCCGAATATTTCGGACAGCTTGCGCCTGCTCTTTGCTTACAAGAGGAAACCCATATCGGGCCATGACCTCGCGTGGGGTCATGGCCGGGTGGATGATCTCGATGTTATCCGTATGCCGCACGAACCGGACGATTTCCGGGTATTCGTTACCTGTTGAGCAGAACACGCCCTTCATGTTAGGAGCGACGAACCGGCGAGCCAAGTCGAGCAGGACGGTTGAGTTTAGTCCGCCGGAAAATGATACGTAGGGCGTGCGGTCGTGCTCTTTGCAGTAGGCAACGAACGTTTCCGTGGCGTAGCATGTGTGGTCGATCTTTTGATTGAGCGGCCACGCCTGACGAGTGCGAAGGTCAGATAGAGTAAGCGGTTTCATGTAAAAATAAATTTTGATTTCGAACCGGTATTTCATAGTTGCACCAAATACACTCCTGCATGAGCGTACCGCTGCCATTGACGATGTTAGAGCGGATGTTGTTACGTTTCACCGGGAATTTGATTTTATGCCAATCATTATAGAGATAATCCATAAGCAGGCAATCATATCCACTGACCATTGCGAATCCTTTTATTTGATGAAGTTTCCAAGCCAGCCGTTCGTGATCTGCATCCGTAAAGTCGAACAGGTAGTCTCCACCCTTATGTTTACTCCCGCGGCTTTCCAAAGGATATGGTGGGTCGCAATAAAAAAATGCCTCCGGAAAGTCGAGCTTGTCGATTGCGGCAGAGAAGTCGCTGTTGATGATCTGGAAGTTGCGGCGGATTTCCTGCGCTACTTCATGAAGTTTCTCAACTCCGTTTTTCCATCGGCTGACTGTCTCTCCTCCCTGTGCGTTCACTTGTTGTTTGGACATGTGCCACCCTTTATTTTGTCGTTGCACACCCAGTCCGAAGAACGACTGCCGCACACGGACATAGAACCGTCGAGCGCGTTCAAGGTCTGTGATTCCTTCAGCCCCCCCCCAGCATTTCCGGTATTCGAGTTCAGAGCATGGAGTCAGTTCTAACATCCGGATGAGTTCATCTTCATGTTCGCGGAGCTGCTCGAAGAAGTTGGTTGTTTCGCCGTTTATTTCGTTGGCTGTCCGAATGACATTGCCTCGGTAGTTCAATGATACGACCATCGATCCCGCGAAGAGATCGACGAGGTGAGTGAACTTCGGTGGAAAATTCTCGTAGAGATATTCTATAAAAGAAAACTTGCCACCGAAGTAGTTGAAGGCTATCTTTTTGCTATTGTTGCCGCTCATTGTTTTGGAAGGTTGTAGTGCCGACGTTCGGCGGCTGTTAATTCTGTCGTAAATTCAAAACCGTAGACCCACACATAGGGATTTTTCTTCCATGTCCCCTCCCAGTATGTCAAATCGATAAGCGAAGCATAGGCATCGCGCCAGCTTTTACCTAAAACTGTTTCGAGGGCAGTACATTGAATGTTTGGAAGGCCAAAATTGCATTCCAGAGCATCAGAAAATATTCCTTCCTTTCTGCAACCTTCAGCCGTAATATCCTGCAACCGTTCGCCATGCCGGGCTGTTATCCGAAGGAAGTAACGGGCCAGTCGCGCCGACATGGATTGCTTATTTCGCCAGAATCCGGGTTTGTCGAGACATTCCCCATATCCGAGGTTCATCAGGGCTTGAATATCTACAGGGTCATATTTGTAGAATACTCTGTCGGGATCAATGTCGTCGACATACGGTTCTTTGATGTAGATAACTTCGCCGACTTTGTATCGGGGACGAACGAGACGACGGCGGGCCAGAAGGTCTGCGCGACTGCCATCTGGAAGGATGAAATCGCCGCGAGGATTGAGCAAATAATCGTCTGGCTGCGGGTCTGTCAGCCGACGTGTTTCCGTCTTGTGCCGCGCAACGACTTCGCGCTGCAATTCTTCGAGAAAACCGATGCTTTTCATAGTTTCTTTCGGTTAAAATGTTCGATGATTTCGTCTTTGGTAGCTTTGTGGGACAGTTGCTTCGGTGCTACTGCTGCCATCCATTTAGCCCGGATGTCGCTGGCCCGCGGTATCAGAACCTTGAACCATTCACCGGCCATAATCAGCCGTTCCCCGGTTTCAGTCTGTACGGTATCTTTCAGCCTTTCGAAGCGGATGACGGCGTGAGCGACGAACCATTGCTCGCGGTCGTTGTCTCTGTTCATGGCCGCCAGTGCCTTGAACATTTCGATATTTTCGTCGCAGTTGTAAAAGTCTTGGTCAAACAATCCCAGATCATTTTCGTCGAGTTGCAGCCAAAAGCATGTCTGGTCTGTGTCGGCCAGAAAAAAGTTAGACCAATCTTGCCTTCCTCCAATAATTTGCCTGCCGATACCTTTCACCCACTTTTCGAGTTTGATTTGCTGCTGCTCATCCCGAACGAGTACCATACACGAGGTTTGAAAACTCATTGTTCCCCTCCTTTCTTTGCAAGTGCCGCCATAAGTTTTTTTGCATGCTCCACGGCCATAGTATAGGGGTCGCGGCATTCGGGTTTATTCACTAACTCCGGGAGTATCAGCGCCGCCGCAAAGCCTATAAATGCCTCGCTGTTCGGCGTTCCGATATTCGCCCACGGCCCGGCGGGCGCGTCATCGCGGAGCATCTGTCCGTCGCCCGTCAGCAGCCAGAGCTTGTCGATTTCGGGGTAATGTTGGCAGATGCGGGTGGCTACATCGAGCGAGATTCCATTATTTCCCTTTTTGATCTGATAAAGGTTTTCACCGCGGGGCAAGCCGATGTGTCGTGCGAATGCGTTAGCGGTCATTTTCGATTGTTGGATGACCATTTCGATGCGCTGCCAGTTAGTCGGGGTTTCTTTTTCCGCCTGTTTCTGTTTTGATTTGTTGTTTTGCATAGGATTGAATATTAGGTGATTAAAATGATAGTTGCGTAGGGGTGAAAGGTTCCGGATCGTCTTGTTCGTCTGGATTGTCTGTGTAACTCCGTGAGGTGTCGAGGTCGATGCCGTAATTCTCGCAGATCATTTTGTAGTCGAAGAGCATTGCCGTTGTTGTTCGCCCTGTAGCTGCGTCTCCGGCCGGGACGAATCCTGTCGGGTTCTGGATGACTTTGAAACGCTCGGCCTTTTTTGTGCCGAGGAATTCCCGGCTATGTTCCAGATAGTATTTCAGCGAGTCACGGGGTATCTTTTTGCTTTCGGAATCTCGGCTTTCCTTGGCGTATAGCTGCGATATACGGAGGAATGATACGGATAGGTAGCGTGCCCCTTCCGGTAGCTCCAGTGGCGTTTTTGATTCTTTGATCGGAATTCCCTTTTTCGTGGACGCTTTGATGTGGTAGTCCACGCCGATCCATATTTTTCCGGATGATGCAAGGATATCGACCGTTTCCCAGAATCCGGCGAGTTCGTTGTTTTCGTTGGTCTTGAGATTCTGCGTTTCGCACATTCTTGTAACCATTGGGAGTATTTCGGTGTATGTGAAGGGCAGGTGAAGCAGATGCTCGATGCTGCGGAAAGCCGCGGTGATCGACACCCAGTTCCTGAAGGTGCGATCCTCGATGATTTTGCCTACGAATGCCACGGAGAAGTCGGCGGCGGTTTCGTCGTACATGTGGCGGTAATTGCTGCGGAACTGATTGCGGTGCTTGAGCAGCCCCCCGGTTAGGTGGGTCAGGCCGCGCTTTTCGATCAGCTTGAGTTCGTTGTACCTCCTTTTCTCGTCATCGGAAAAGGTCGTCTTGGAGAAGGTGAGAAATACCAGTCGGGAAAAAAGAGCGATGTCTGCTGTCGGCATTTCTTGCCCGCTCAGTATCACGCCGCAATCCACGGCCGTAGTTTCCCGCTTTTTATCGTTGTCCATGTTCATGCGGGAGCGGCCGGCACCGTCCCATAAGCCCTTCAGGAATTCCCGTTTCTCGATGTCGAGCGTGTTTTTGTACTCGTCGATGTGGACGATCGCATTAGACACCTCGGCCACGGCCTCGGCAAGCGCCGCTTTCGTCGTATTGTTGATGTTCGGCGCTATATAGGACGGGATAAAAAACGATGTCAGCGAATGGGCGAGTTCGGATTTCCCCGAACCTTTGGGGCCGAAGAGGTTCAGAATCGGGAATGATGTCGTGACATTCACGACGAGATCCCGGAAGAGCGACGCGATCAGGAAGCAGAGTCCGACCTTCGCATTATCGCCGAACACCTCGATGAGTCGTGTCGCGTAGTCGTTGAGCGTTATGTCATTGGTAATTGCATAGACGAAGCGCCGCTGAAATTGGTAGCTTTGCGGATCGTCTGCCGTATCTTTGGAACATCCCGGCAAATAGAAAAGCTGCCCGCGGACGTTCACCAAGCCGAAATCATTAGCTTTGACGAAGTGCCCTTCATCCATTGCGCCGTTTCCCCATGCGTATATTTGGTGCCGTTTCTGCCAGCCGAGCTGTTTGATTTCGTCGGCCGAGGGAGTCCCGTCGAACAGGTATTTTTTGAGTTTGGTCAGTTCGCCCTGTCCGGCTTCCCAGATGTAGTTGCCTTTCGATTCCGTACGGATGCGGAAGTCGGCAAACGATACGAGCGAACGCTGATCGAGTTTGATGACTGCTTCCTCTCCTTTGTCGTTCCGCATCCGGAACAGACGCCGGGCGTTCTGGTCGTCTTTGACATGGACGATCGGTTCGAGGATGAAGTTCGACCAGCGGACATCGGCATTTCCTCGTCCGGCACCGTAATAACTATTGTGTGAGATATAGAACCCGTATTCCGAAATCATGTCCTCGGAATAGCTTTCTTCCTTTTTTCGCTGCGCTCGTTCCCGTTCGAGTTGAATTTTTTGTAGCTCTGCCGTCCATATCTTGCGGTTCTTATACTCACGCGCGAACATGTCCAGATACATGTTGACCGTACTTTCGTCGCGGCATAGAGCCAAGAGCTGACAAACTTCGGATATGACGGCGATCTGCTCGGTCTGGGAGTTCTTGCCTTCCATTTTGTGAGCGCAGAGCCACGGGATAAAGTCTGTTGTGGAATTGCTCAACAATTCTTCGTACCCCTTTGAATATTGCCGGAAATAATCGTCAGGGTCTTTGTAGTTGTCTTTGATTTCCATGACCCGCACGGCCAGCCCTGCGCGGAGCATGGTTTCGGCGTTTTTGACAACGGCCTTCTGCCCGGCATCATCCATGTCTCCAATGATGATTACGGTGTCGGCGACCTTCTTTATGAGTTCGATCTGCTTTGGTGTGAGGGCAGTGCCGAGCGGGGCGACCGTATTGTCTACGCCGATCTGGTGCATGCGGATAGCGTCGGGATTCCCCTCGACGAGATTCATTGTGCGGACGGCCGCAGCCTGACGTGCCGACTCGAAGTATGCGAACAGATGCTCACCTTTTTTGTAGACCGCCGTGTCACCCGTGTTGATGTATTTCGGGAGCTTTTTGGGGTTCTCCTTATCCATAAGACGACCGGAGAAGCCGACGATGTTTCCTGTCCGGTCGCGTATGGTGAACATCAGCCGCCCGCGGAAAGTATCGTACAGGGAGCCGTCGCGTTCGCTTCGGCGGACGAGGTCTGCGTCGATCAGTAGTTGCTCCTTGTACCCTTTTTGTGTGGCATATTCGCGGAATCCGCCTTTGTACGGGGCGAAGCCGATCAGCATATTGTCGATCGTCTCCTCTTTGAACCCTCGCTCCTTTGTTGCGTATTTTTGGGCTGGGAGTGATTGCTTGTAACTTTCACGGAAATATTCGAGGGCAATCTGATTGATTTCAAAAATACGAGAACGGCGGAACCGGGCCTCTTTTTGCTCAGGAGTCAGCTCCTCGGCCTTATATTCGATGTTGAGTTTTTTTGCCAAATACTCCACCGCTTCGGGGAACGTCATGTTGTAGAGCATCATCACGAAAGATATGGCATTGCCTTTCGCACTACATCCGAAGCAGGTGAAGATTCCCTTTACCGGGGACACTTTGAACGAAGGTGTCTTTTCCTTGTGAAAGGGACAGCAGCATTCGTAATTGACGCCGGCCCTCTTCAGACTTACTCCTTCGCCCCCGATTATAGAGACGATGTCTTTGGATAGTATTTGGTCTATGACGTATTCAGGTATCATTTGCGCGGTGTTTCTGGCGGGACTTTCCCCCTTTGGGAAATCCCCCCCCCGATTTGGTTATAAAGATTCGATGTGTTCGACGATTATGCCGGCCCTATCGTACTGTTGCTGGAAATCTTCTTTGATTCGCGGGCGTTTTTCCTCTTGTATGCCTTCATACAGACCGCAGCGGTACATTGTGAGCGCGCGGCGTATCGTTTCTAACAGCTCTTTGTCGAGATCCATTATGGCGTAGTGTTCCCGATTGTCTTTGTCGCAATACATGGCTACCAGAGTTTGAGGATGAGCGCTACGGCGACGATTGTGTTCAGGATAAAACAGATGAGGGTGGGGATCAGTCCTTGCCGGTCATCTGCACGGGCTTGCAACAGTGATTTTGCAATGTAGAGCAGAATGAGGAAGTCGAGAAAACCCGTTATACAGGCGAGGATAATCAATATGATAGTTTGCATGGTTCTGTCGTTTAAAATGTTACGTTGATTTGGTACTTCTCGGCGATGAATTTTGCCAACGCCTCGCGCTTGGACAGCGGGATTTGCCGGGCGCCGCACCCATAGGCGTTGAAAGTCGAGGTCGCAACAAAGAGCATCTTTGCGCCTACTGTCCGGAGTTCTTCCCGACTGTGGATGTCCAGCCCCCGCCAGAACTCGATGAATGTCTTGGTTTGTTCCATATATTTTTTAAATTTTTGATTCGGTGGAAAAAGAGGGCGGCGAAAATCTAATCGCCAGATTAAAAGTTGGCCGCCCTCTGCGTCCGGTACTATCTCACGACAGGATGCGGACACGGTCAGGACTCCGATGCCCTATTGTCAGGGACAGACTTTCGGCGGCCGATGTTATACGCCGCATCTTTTCGATGTCTGTCCCGTTGTAGATGTCTAACAGACGACTGCCTACCATCAGGCGGCTTTCCTCTGTGTCGAGGTTCACGATCAGCCTCACGTTGTTGGGGTAGGTCTGAATCATCTTGGTTTCTTTCCCCCGCAGGTAGCGGGTTTCGCATTGCGGCATACTGTACGCCGGGGTTGCAGTTGATTTTCTGTTTTGCATAGGATTGTGTTTGAAATGGTGGAAAATTTCTCTACATTTGTTATTAACATTGTTATTTACAAATGCAAATATCAGTAATTATTAGGATTAATCCAAATAAAACCTAATAATTTTTACACTTAAAAATTAGCCTCAATGTATAGTATTGATATTAGGGAATTTAGACGTGCAAATAAAATGACGCAACAAGAACTTGCGGACTATTTTGGCGTCGTTCAGGGGTTTATCTCCAATATGGAAAATGGGCGTGAAAAAGTGCCCGACAAATACATTAGTAAAATATTAGGTGATCCGAATGTCGATTCTTCAATGGTGAAAGCGGTAGCACCGGAGAACGAGGTGAAGATGCCTCGTGAAGTATTCGATAAATTTTCCCTGCTGCTCGAAACTATTAGTTCCCAGCAGGGGACGATTGCGGATCAGCAGAAGGTGAATGCGGAACAGGGGCGGTTGATTGCTGATATGTACCAGAAAATCGACCGCCTGACATCATTGGGGAGTCGCACTGCCCGCACGGAAGACGATGCCGGATGTGCCGCTGCAAAATAGTTCTCTTTGGTCTCCAGACGATAGTCATCCCCAAATATTAAAAGTATGAAGAAAATTATCTTATTGGTGGTGTTGCTGTATGCATCATCCTGTGCTGTTCAATACAATGAAGCATATTATATGGCTGATTTTAGGCCCTATACAGAAGAGGGCTTTATTATTTCCCCTCTGTCATCGTATGCCGCACCTTATAAACCTTTGGCTACCATTTGCATAGAATTTACTCCCGGTTACGATCGAACCTATGTTAACGAAAAAATAGTAGAGAGTAAGGTAAATGACGATATGTACTTATCGGCAAATGGAAAAAAGCAGCAATGGCGGTGTCCGACGCAGGACGAAATGCTGAAGAAGTTGGTAGATTATGCAAAATCGATAGGTGCAAATGGACTGTTAGACTATCGTTTTGAGGCTGTTCGCCCTGTAAAATCAAATTTTAATCAGGTGCTTTATTATAGATTAACTGCCTTTGCAATAAGTATATAAAATGTGTTGTTCCGGGACAGATTCGGGACAAAAATGCTGTCGAGTGACCCCCGACCAAAATGTAAAGTGTTGATATTCACGGCCACAAAAAAGCGGGAAAAGGATACTTCAAATCCTCCTCCCGCTACCAAAGGGTCGGATTGAAAAATCCGACCCCTGTTTTTATGTTTGGCATTGGATGTAGTTGATTGATAACCAATGGCTGTTCGGATTTACTATGGGCCTGTACTAAAATCTTTTGTTTATGAATACGCTTGAAGATGCAAGGGCATGGGGATTTGTGGGTTTTAAAACGGTTGCGGCCCTTAAAAAGGAGGTGGACTGTATTCCGCAGACGAAAGGAGTATATCTGGTTCTCAGAAAAGAAATAAGTTTCCCTGAATTTGCCGAGGTAGGCCGCGGCGGTTTTTTCAAGGGAAAGGATCCCAATGTGGATATTACCGTGTTGAAAAACAATTGGGTGACGGGAACAAATATTCTTTATATAGGAATGACCGGAAGTTCATTGCGCCGACGGATAAAACAGTATATGCAATTCGGTGAAGGAAAGCCCGTAGGACACCGGGGTGGTTGCTATATCTGGCAGATGGAAGACTGTGACCGCCTGATAATTTGCTGGAAAGAATTGGCAGAAGAACTCCCCGGTGAATATGAAACGATGTTAATACGCTCGTTCAAGGATGCCCACGACGGGCGGCGCCCCTTTGCCAACCGTAATAAATAACAGGGATCATGAAAGATCGGGATACACGGTATATTTCCGGCGCCCGGTTTGTAAATTACGTGCCCCGGGATTTCCTCCGATGCTTAATAACCCCCGTATTCGATCGTATACAGCACATCGAATAGCGTATTTGTGAACTCCCCGCGACCTTCGTAAACCCGGCCGTCCCTGACGGAGTAGGCTATGTCGAGGATGAACGAACTGTCCCCTATGTAAAACTGTCCGTCCCTTACCGTAAACAACACGTCGAACCACGAGGCGAATCTGGCGTTGCCCCGGTATATCCGCTCTCCTTCGATGGAGTATGCGGCATCGTAGGGCCAGGTGTTGTTGCCCTCGAAAATTCTTCCGTCTCTGATCGTATACAGGGCGTCGAGCGACAGGGTGAACCTGCCGTCGCCTTTGTAGATTCTGCCGTTTTTGAACGTATATGCCGCATCCAGCGGGTTGGTGCCGTATCCGCGGTAGATCGTCCCGTTCCCGTCGCCGATATATATATGTGGCGGCGATCAGCAGCGCATCTGTATCGTCGCCTGCGTTATTTCCGAGGGCGGCTGGGGACAAGAATAGCAGTATTCCGAGTAATAGGACATTCGGTTTCATGGCCGGCGGTGTTTACGGGTGACGCGGGAATAACTCCGTGTCAGAACCCGCGTTCGCGCATCATCTGTTTGAAGAGGTTTTTCACGACGAGGACGTGGAACGGACGGATGAGGTTGAAATAGACCACTCCCAGTTTGTTGTGGTATCTCACGACCGTGCTCGCGAAGACTTGGCCGCCTTCGATGTAGACGGACATGTAGGCCACCAGGTGCTTGTCGTCCAGGGCGACGATCGTTTCGTCGGCCGTCCTTTCGGCGACGGACATGAAACCGCAGCTCTCGCCGTTGTTCAGGGCTTCTTCCAGTTTTTCCCGGCTGGGCCCCTCCCCGGTTTTCAGCCCGAAGGGCCTGACCAGCAGGTCGCGTAGCCGGAAGAGAAACTTCAGCCATGCCGGGCAGGTCGTCCAGAATGCCGCCATCACCTGGTTCGGGGATACTTTTCCCGGATTTTGCAGGCGGCAGCGGAAGCAGTCGCGGTAATTGGCGTCGGGGTAGCGGACGATCCGCGAATTTTCCGGGAGAGGCGATTTGCATACTTTCATGATTGTGCGGACGACGTCGGTTAGTGACGGCTCCCATGTCGTAAAGCTAACGAAAATTTGCGGGAATACCGCATTCCCGGAACGGTTTTAAACACTGGCGACCCGCCCCGATCCCGAGGCAGGCCGCCGGCTTGTGAAACCGTTGCGCCGTTATTTGAATTTCAGCGAGATCTTTCCGTCTGAAGGATGCAGGACGAATATGCTTCCCGTGGAGGTGCCGTCGGTCGCAATGGTGCCCTTCGTACAATCGAATGCGTAGGCGAACCCTTTTTGGACTGCGGCGATCCGCCTTGCCCCGAACGCCGTGAACGGCAACGCTGCACCGGGTGCTGCGGTCAGCTCCAGCATCCAGTCGGGGCCTTTGCCGGAGACGGCGATCTCCATCCCTTCTTCCGAAAGCAGTATCGTGAGCTTCCGTCCGTCGTCCATCGGCCACTCCACGAGTAATTTGCCTTTGCTCTTTTCCGTTACGGCGGGGGTGCCGCCATGCGCTTGGGCCAGGCTTCCGTCGGCATTGCGCCGCACGACCCGCAGCCCGGCCAGCTGCTCCCGGGTGCTCCACATGCAGCCGTCCACGACGGGCAGCGTCGTGTAGACGCACTGGTTGGTGGTGCCGGCTTTGCGGTAGTAGTCCGACTCCATCCGCTGATCGAACATGTGGATGTCGCGGATGCACAATGCGCCGCCTTCCCATAGCAGGTTGGTGCGGTAGTAACGGCTGTTGTACCATACGGTTTTACGATCCTTTTCACGGTAGTCGGTCAGTGCCGTGACGGCCGTCGGGGGCGTTACCGGGAAATTCTCCCGGAACCATTCGCCCGACCGGGTGAGCGTCTCCACACGGATTTCGCCCTTGCGGAAACGGTTTGCCAGCAGCGGGATCTGGATGTTGAGCCCCTTCTCTATACTGCCCCAGGTGAAGGAGTTTTCCTGCCCGGCCTGGGTGTAGGCGAATGCGAGGCAGGGTTCTTCGAACATCGACCGGAAGAACCACTCGACCCACTGGCGGCTGCCGCCGCTGTCGCCGTAGACGGGTTCCAGCGAGATCACCCCCTGCAAGGCTCCGCCCACGCAGTTGTCGTACTGGTAGATCGGGTCGCTGCCCAGCATGCGGAATACGGGGACGGGGATCTGTCCCTCGCGGGTCTGAGCAGGCATGTAGGCATTGACCCGGCTGGGATAATAAGCCTGGTTCCAGTAGCCGCCCCACAGCGTGTAGCCGTCGGTACCTATCTGGTCTTTGCAGTTGCACGAAGCGACGATGCCGTATTTGTCGTACATGTACCCGAGCGTATAGGCGTCGATGAACCATGACCCGATGGCCGTCGGGTATTTGCCGAATATCTCTTTGAATTTTTCCATGTAGACGTCCACCAGTTTGCGGCGTTCTTCGGGTGTGTACCCCGTTGCGAAGCCCACGTCGGCATGCCAGTCCCACGGGTAGCGGCCGCGCCACTTGAGCCCTGCGGCTTCCACGTGGGGCTGCGTGATCTCCCACCAGCCGCCCACCTCGGTGCCGGGATAGACATCCTGTGTCAGCAGTTTCCGGTAGCGGGGATTGATCAGCGCGTCGTATTGCAGCAGGAACGTGGCCGGGAGACCGTATTCGGCGAGCTGTGCCGCCTGCCGTGCGACGGTTTCGTAGAGTACCGTTTCGGTGATCTCTTCGCTGCGCGGTTCGATATTGCGGATGAAGTTGACGATGTTGACGATGCGGGGTGCCTCAGAGCCGGCCTTGCCGGCTGCGGATGCGGAGATGCATCCGCAGCAAAGTGCGAGCAGGAGTAGTTTGCAGGTTTTCATGATTATTTTGTTTCAGGTATACAAATATAATCGGCAGATCCGAACCGAGGCAATTCCGGTGTGCATTTTGCAGGGAAACGTACGTAATATGCCAAAATTCGTACCTATGGAAAACAAAGAAACGACCTGCACGCCCTGCGAGCAGAATTTCGAGGACAACATCAACGAACTGGTCGATCAGGTGGAGGATTACACCCGCAAGGACCGTATGAGGAAGGAACGCGAGGTCGAAGAGGCCTTCGCCGCGGACAAGGAGCCGAAGCGCTGACCCGCTCCGCCGCAGGGCGGCCGACAGCGGAATTTACCCTGTGTAATCGGGTAAATTCCGCTTTTTCTTCGTCTCTGCGGGAATGGGTATTTATACTTAGTGCTGCTTTACGATATTAATGTATATTTGCACGTTAATTCTTTGAACAACGAATGATTGATTTCAAACGGGTTCCCTCGCCCTGTTTTCTGTTGGACGAACGTCTGCTGGCGCGGAATCTTTCGGTCGTCGACCGCGTGCGCCGCGAGTCGGGCGCCGAGGTGATCGTCGCGCTCAAAGCGTGCGCCATGTGGAGTATCTTCCCCCTGTTGGCACGTCACA
>OJOK01000722.1_pt1 | contig 17807 bp, 13 predicted proteins | sample 1598051 | NCBI WGS metagenome assembly OJOK01 (sample SAMN01915205, study PRJEB22387) | human gut metagenome | isolation source: stool | host: Homo sapiens | place: USA
GCTTCTTGTCGGTGGTCAGCTCCACCTTGATGCCGGTCTGGGCGGTAAAGGCCTCGGTGACCTTCTTCCACATCTCAGCGCCATAGCCGGTCTCGATGGCAGCGACCTTGATGGTCACGTTCTCTGCTGCGGCAGAAGTAGCAGCAGAAGATGCCGCGCTGGATGCGGTGGAGCTGGAAGAACCGCCGCAGGCGGCCAGGCCCAGTGCAGCGGCACCCACGCCAGCCACTTTCAGAAAATTGCGACGAGAAATGCGTTTCATAGTGTATCCTCCATCATAAAGTTCCGTTCAAAACACAGCCGGGGCAAACAGGCTTCGTCCGAAGGGGCTGTGGTTTTTTCTGCTTCCAATATAGAGGTTTTTACGGTTCGCAACAAGGTCTTTGTTGTTTCATTTTTTAGAAATATTGCTTTTTTGGAAATTCTTTCAGCAAAAGCACTAAAATTGGTCAGATTGTTTTGGAACATTTCCCCATCTGTAACCAATTCGGCATATTTTTGCACGCCATCAAAGGCAAAAGTATTGAACCCGTCCAAAAATCAGGGCTTGCATTTTTTCTTCATTGCCTCTATAATGAGAAAAAACGCACGAAAAAACGCATCGTTTTTAGGCTTGCATTTTTAGTATCTTGCTTTTATTTTTATAGTTTTTGCGTTTTGCCTCAAAAGGAGCCATTTATGAGTACCGAGCGATTTGATATCCGCCATGCTCCCGCTCCACGGGAATCCTTCCGGCTGCTGTACATCAGCAAAAGCAAATTTGGCGGCGATTGGAACAGCACTGCCCACACCCATTCCTGCACAGAGCTGTTCTACTGTCTGAGCGGAGAAGGTCAGTTTTATTTAAGCGGTCAGCTTTATCCAGTCAAACCGGATGATATGATTATCGTCAATCCGCAGGTAGAGCATACCGAGTTGAGCCTGAATGCTTCACCTCTGGAATACATTGTATTGGGCGTTGCTGGCATCGAGATCTTATTTGGAAAATCAGATTCTTCCTACGCTATATTCAACTGCCGGAAAAATCGGGAGCGGATGGTGACGCTGCTCCATATGCTGCTGGCCGAAGCAGACCGCAGTCTGGACGGCTGCGAAACGGTCTGTCAGGATCTGCTGGAAGTGCTGCTCATCTGGCTGGTGCGGTGTACCACGCTTTCTTTGCAGGTAGAGGAAACGCCCCGCTCCGACAGCCGGGAGTGTGTGGAGATCAAGCGGTATCTGGACAGCAACTACCGCGAAGATATCTCGCTGGATGCCCTTGCCGAAATCGCCCACATCAACAAATACTATCTGGCCCATACCTTCCAAAAAGAGTATGGCATCTCTCCGATCACCTATCTGAACCGCCGCCGTATTGAGGAAAGCAAATATATGCTGGGCAACACCGGTTACAGTCTGGCGCAGATCAGCGAGTTGATGGGCTTTTCCTCTCCCAGCTATTTTTCCCAATGCTTCCGCAAGGCGGAAGGCTTGACCCCCAATGAATACCGCCGTCAGGTGCGGCAGGGACAACGCCCTGCCCCGTCAAAACGGCATGAAGCATAACGCGCGGAATTTATGATGAAATCCGTTACCCTTTCTCTGGTCCGGTCTGCTGCAAATGCCTTTGATTTTGGCGGGCCTGTGCTCTGCGATGCTCACCACTATGGTGAGGGGCACATCAACGACACCTTTGTGGTCTGGCGGGAAGATCATTCCAAACGCTTTATTTTGCAGCGCATCAACACAGATACCTTTACTAACCCGGTGGGCCTGATGGAGAATGTCTGCGGCGTGACCCGGCATCTGCGGGCGAAAATTCTTGCCGAGGGCGGCGACCCAGCACGGGAAACGCTGAATGTCATCCCAACTTTGTCGGGGTCGACTTGCTATCTGGATGCAGACGGCGGCGCATGGCGTGCCTACGACTTTGTAGAAGATACCATCTGTTTGCAGCAGGTCGGCAGCGAAGCCGACTTCCGCACCGTGGCCGAGACGCTGGGCAAGTTCCAGAACCAGCTGGCGGATTACCCGGCCTCCACCTCCACGAGACCATTGCCCGTTTCCACGACACGCCCAACCGCTATGCCAATTTTGAAAAAGCCCTCGCCGCCGATGCACTGGGCCGCGCAAAGAACATTGCGCCGGAAATCGAATTTATCCATGCGCGGGAGAAAGACTGCCATGTCCTGCTGGATCAGCTGGCAACTGGCGAAATTCCTCTGCGCGTCACCCACAATGACACCAAGATCAACAATGTCCTCATCGATGCCGCTACCGGAAAAGGCATCTGTGTCATTGACCTCGACACCGTGATGCCGGGACTTTCGGCCTACGACTTCGGCGATTCCATCCGCACCGGTGCCAACGACTGCGCTGAGGACGAACCTGACCAGAGCAAAGTCCATTTTGACCTGCATCTGTACGAAGTGTTCGCCAAAGGGTATCTCTCCACTGCCGGGGCATCCATGAGCATGGCAGAAAAAAAGAGCCTTGCATGGGGTGCAAGGCTCATGACACTGGAATGCGGCATCCGTTTTCTGACTGACTATCTGGAGGGCGACCATTATTTCCATATTGCTCGCCCGGATCACAACCTCGACCGCGCCCGCACCCAGTTCACACTGGTGCGGCAGATGGAAGAGGTTTTCGATCAGATGCTGGAAATCGTCTGTCCGGACAATCGCTGATTTCGCAATCTCCTCCATTCGGATACAGCAAGAAGCATGGACGCTCTCCTTTTCGGGGACGTCCATGCTTCTTTTTACAGCTTATCCCTACTGCGCCATGACCTCACACTTTGTGTGGGCGAGCCGGACAACACCGCTGCACAAACAGGGGCAGGAACTTCGTTCGGAGCAAACGGTGACCCCCTTACATGAGCAGGACCACCTCTACTTATTTTTTGCGTCTTAACAATTCGGAAACAATTACCCAGAAACGGTTTTGAGCGCAGCGGTAGAGGGCAAGAACCGTCCCGTGGCCACAAATTTTCAATTCTTGAAAATGTTCTGTCCATCCGGGACTTCACTTCTCAAACTCTTGCGAGTTTTCCAAGTGATCTTGTTGGGGCGTGCCTGCCCCAAACCCTGCCGTGCTTTTTATCATGCTGAATTTTCGATTTAATCATGTTATAATAAAAGCAAATACTTTTCAATTACGGATATATCGAGGAGTCATCATGGTTAAGCTCATTAAAGGCCAAAATGACCTATTATCACAATACCCAGACTGCATCAACGAATGGGATTTTAAGAAAAACCACCCACTTTCACCAGATACCATCACAGCAGGTTCTTCAAAAAAAGTCTGGTGGATTTGCAGCAAAGGGCATTCTTATGAACAAAGCATAAATCTTCATATTATACGTGGTTATAGCTGTCCCTATTGTTCGCATCAAAAAGTGTTTGCTGGTTACAATGACCTTGAAACGCTCTTTCCAGACATTGCAAAAGAATGGCATCCTTCAAAAAATGCAGAACTTACACCGTCCAACGTAACAGCGTACAGCCAAAAGAAAGTATGGTGGCTCTGCCCAATGGGACATTCCTATGAGCAAACTGTTGAACGGCGGGTGCGACGTGGAAGTGCATGCTACTACTGCTCAGGGCATAAAGTGTTAAAAGGATTCAATGATTTAGCTTCGGTCAATCCCAGCCTCGCTGTCGAATGGCATCCATCTAAGAATGCTCCGCTGACACCGTATGAAGTAACTGCTGGAAGCGGAAAACGTGTATGGTGGCTTTGCCCTATCGGTCACGAATATCAAGCTACTATCCATGACCGCAATACAGATAACACACAATGCCCTATTTGCAATTTAAGAGTCCAGACCTCGTTCCCCGAGCAGGCTACCTTCTTTTACGTTCATAAGCTCTATTCAGATGCCATCAACAAATATAAACCTGCTTTTCTGGGTTCTATGGAGCTTGATATCTATATTCCCTCTATTCATACCGGAATTGAGTTTGATGGTGCAAACTGGCACCAATCGGATGAGCAGTATGAACGGGACATCCGCAAATATAAATTATGTCAAGAAAATCACGTGAAACTCATCCGTATCAAAGAAAAGAATACTCGCAATTGGGTTGACAATGCGCAAACTGCTGATGTGGTTTATACCATTTCAAAGGTCAAAAAGACAGGCGAACTCGAAACTGTCCTTAAAGTCATTCTCGATTCTATAGATGCTTCCTCCAATATGTGGACTCGAACAGATCCTCGACATATTCACAGTCAAATCGATGTAAATATCGAACGTGACCGCCCGCAGATCTTAGGATATTTGACAAGTATTGATAATTCCCTCGCAATTTTACGTCCAGACGTTGCCTCAAAATGGGACTATGTGAAGAATCAGGACTTAACTCCAGACATGTTCACCGTCAGTTCAAATGAAATCATCTGGTGGAAATGTCCAGATTGTGGACACGAATGGAAATGTAGCATTAACAGCATGACACGAAAAGGGCGCTTTGGGTGCGCTGAATGTTCAAAAAAACACCGTGGAAGAAGTTTTACACAAGGTGTAGTTAAAAAGGTTGGTTCACTCGCTGAAACCATGCCAGAACTTGCCAAAGAATGGCATCCCATAAAAAATGGCGATTTAACTCCAAATGATATAACCGCCGGAAAATTCAAACCTGTCTGGTGGCTTTGTCCGAAATGCGGTTACGAATGGCAAGCAAGTCCCAATAACAGAAAAAGAGGAATTGGTTGTCCATGTTGTAGCGGTCGAGTTCCCAAAACAGGCGTAAACGATTTGGAAACACTTTATCCCGAGCTTTTAAAAGAATGGAATTATGAAAGAAATAGTTCTAATAATCTTTTTCCATCACAGCTTCTTCCTAAAAGTGGAAAGAAAGCATGGTGGAAATGCTCTAGTTGCGGACATGAATGGTATGCAGTTATTGCAAGCAGAGTAAAAGGGCATGGTTGTCCACATTGCTCCAAAAGGAGAAAGAAATAAATCTGTAAATCCACTTTATGCTGATGAGCACAATCGTTATGCAATCCTCCAAAAGCACCCAGAGATTTATTTCTCCACCATGCCGCTCCGATTTGAGAACCGCGAAGAAGCCATTGCGTGGATCTGCCGGAATCAGTTGGGACGGCGAAACCTGAGTCCTGAACAGAAACGCTATCTGCTTGGGAAGCAGTACGAAGCCGAGAAGAAAGCTGCAAAAATCTTTCGGGGCAATCAGTACACTTTAGCAAAGAAAAGTGGTGGTGATCACGGTGATAACCACCACTCTGGAAAGAAAACCTGTGACCGGATCGCAGAGGAAAACGGTGTCAGCCGTGCCTCCGTTCTTCGTGCCAGCCACTATACACGAGGCATCGACATCGCAGATAATCTCTCTCCCGGCATCAAGCAGAAAGTCTTTTCCGGCGAAGTGAAGTTCACCAACGAAGAAATGTCCAAGCTTGTGCAGGCAAGTGTCGAGCATCGTTCAGACGTCCTTGCTCAAATCCTGCATCCAGAGGCACTGGAAGTGTTGGAATCTGCCAGCGCAGAATTTGAACCTGAAAAAGCGGAACCCGTTCCCATGCCCACGCCACAAACAGAAGAATTTCGGTGCTATCATGTGCCGGACGAGTTTATGAAGGTTTACAAATCCTTGAGCCGTGCGACCGAAATGATGAAAAACTCATGGAAGAAAACGCTCAAAAACAATCCCAGCTATTTCACTGACCCGGAAAAGCAGAAGGTTCTCCGCTTCGCAATGCAGAGGCCTGCTAACTACCTGACTGAAATCGGAACCTATCTGGAAAAGGCTCTTGCAGAAGCCCTTGAAGGAGAAAAGACTGCATAACGACAGGCACTTGTAAGCCATCAACGAGCCACCAGCCGCAAGTGCAGGGCGGAAAGCATCCGCGCCCTTGCGCCTGATAAAAATTGGAACTTTGATTTTCTTGCCCGGCTTTGCTGCGGTGGGACGATCAAAGGAGCATGCGTTTGAACAAAAAGAAAAAGTCCACAAACACTTCCCCCTATCCCGATGAAGCCATCGAACGTCTGGCACGGGCGTTCTACCCGGCCATCCTTGCCTGCTGGAACAGCGAGGAAGGCCAGCGCGAGTTTGCCGCGTGGCAGGCGGAACAGGCTCATATCTCTGGCAAAGAAAAACAGGAAGTTCCCGCTGGGGAACTCCCTGCCTTACTTATCGTGTGTGGATTTTTGCAGGGTGCGTCCGGGTGGGCGCACCCTGTTTTTGTTTGTGCTTATTTCTTCAGAATCCGCATTGCGTTCAGAACAGCGATGATCGTGACACCCACATCACCGAACACGGCTTCCCACATACCGGCCATGCCGAGTGCGCCCAGAACAAGGAACACGCTCTTGATGCCAAGAGCAATCACGATGTTCTGCATCACAATCCGTTTCGTAGCCTTTGCAACATCAATGGCTTCTACAAGTTTCGATGGTTCATCTGTCATCAGAACAACATCCGCAGCTTCAATCGCGGCATCCGAGCCAAGACCTCCCATGGCAATGCCGACATCTGCACGGGCAAGAACAGGGGCATCGTTGATGCCATCGCCCACGAAGGCGAGTTTGCTGCCCTGCCGTTTCTGCTTATCCAGCATTTCCAGCTTTTCGACCTTCTGGTCGGGCAAGAGCTGTGCATAATACGCATCCAGACCAAGTTCGTCTGCCACCGACTTGCCGATTCGCTCATCATCGCCGGTAAGCATAACAGTTTTTTCCACGCCGACCTTTTTCAGCTCTGCGATTGCGCACTTGCTGTCCGGCTTCACTTCATCTGCGATCAGGATACAGCCTACATAGCTACCATCCGCTGCTACATAGAACTTTGTTCCGGCTGCATCGCAAGCGGCATAGGCAATCTTTTCAGATTCCATCAGCTTACTGTTGCCAGCCAGTACCTTCTTTCCCTGCACCATAACGCTGATGCCGTGTCCTGAGATTTCCTCAAAGCCAGAGAACTTCTTCTGGTCGATTGGCTTTCCATAAGTCGCAAGAATCGACTTTGCGATCGGGTGGTTGGAATAACTCTCTGCCTGTGCAGCATACTCCAATACCTGCTCTTTCTGGTATCCGGCTGCCGGAATGATATTTGCGACCTCAAAAACACCCTTTGTTAAGGTGCCGGTCTTATCAAAGACCACCACGCTCACTTTGTTCAGTGCTTCCAGATAGTTGCTGCCCTTTACCAGCACACCGCGCTTGGATGCGGCACCAATACCGCCGAAGAAGGTCAGGGGAATAGAAATGACCAATGCACACGGGCAGGAAACGATCAGGAACACAAAACCTCTGCGCAACCACTCAGACCAGCCGCCGCCAAGGACGAGCGGCGGAATGATCGCCAACACAGCCGCCATTCCAACAACGACCGGCGTATAGTATCGTGCAAAGGTCGTGATGAAGTTCTCGGTGGGAGCTTTTCTTGCAGAAGCATTCTCCACAAGGTCAGTGATCTTCGATACCGTGGATTCCCCGAAGCTCTTTGTGACTTTCAGCGTCAGCAAACCGCTCTGGTTGATGCAGCCGGACAGGGCTTCATCGCCTTTGCGGATGCTTCTCGGCACAGATTCGCCGGTCAGTGCCTTGGTGTCCAGCATGGATTCGCCATCCACAACGATGCCATCCAGCGGGATTTTTTCACCGGGTTTTACCACGATGATCTCGCCCACCGCAACGCTTTCCGGAGAAACGACCTGCAATACGCCATTCCGCTTAACGGTCGCCGAATCCGGACAGATGTCCATAAGGTCAGAGATGGACTTTCTGGAACGCTTTACCGCCAGCGACTGGAAGAACTCTCCGACCTGATAGAACAGCATAACTGCAACAGCTTCCGGGTATTCCCCGATGGCAAATGCGCCGATCGTGGAAACACTCATCAGGAAATGCTCGTCAAACACCTGTCCTCTGGTGATATTTTTCACTGCCTGCCATACGACATCCCAGCCAAGAATCACATACGCCACAATCAGAAACGCCAGTTCCGCCAGAGTCGGCAGCTTTGCGAATACGGTCAATGCCATACCGATTGCATAGACCACAGCACCCACGGCAAGCCGTATCGTGCGCTTCTTATCCTCATCGTTATAGACCGCCGCTTTTTCATCCTTTTTGACAGGTGCAGTCGCTTCCAGCTGCTTTTCCGACACTTCAACATCCGGCTCATGGCTGTGTACGATCGTGGTAACGGTATCCAGCAAGGAAGCAGCTACCGATGTTCCAGCCTGAACAGTCAGCGTCTGGTTCATCAGATTCACGGTCGAAGAAGTCACGCCATCCAGCTCACCGACTTCTTTCTCGATCTTTGCTGAGCAGTTCGGGCAGTCCAGACCTTTCAGGAGATAGACTTTCGTCACCGCAGGTTCGGTCTTTTCCGACACTTCAACATCTGGCTCGTGGCTGTGGACGATCGTGGTAACGGTGTCCAGCAGGGAGGTAGCCACCGATGTTCCTGCCTGAACAGTCAATGTCTGGTTCATCAGATTCACGGTCGAAGAAGCCACGCCACCCAGCTCACCGACTTCTTTCTCGATTTTTGCTGAGCAGTTCGGACAATCCAGACCTTTCAGGAGATAGACCTTCGTCACCGCAGGTTCGGTCTTTTCCGACACCTCAACATCCGGTTCATGGCTGTGAACGATCGTTTCGACCTGTTCCGCCAGTGTTGCATCCGCAGACTTTTCTGACTGAACGGTCAGTGTCTGCTGCATTAAATTCACAACCGAGGATTCCACTCCCGGCAATGCTCCGACCTCTTTTTCTATCTTGGCGGAACAATTCGGGCAATCCAGACCTTTCAGGATGAATACTCTTTTCATTTTGACCTCCACTACGTTTTCTTAATTGTTCAATCGCTCAACTTAAAAGACAAAAAGATAATCGCTTGCGCGATCATCCTCTTAAATGCTCAAATCCCTTGTCGATGATCTCCTTTACATGATCATCCGCCAGCGAATAATACACGATCTGGGCCTCTCTGCGGAATTTGACCAGTCCGGCAAGCCGGAGTGCTTTCAGCTGGTGAGAGATCGCCGATTTGGTGACGCCCAGCAGAACCGCAAGGTCGCATACACACATCTCGCTCTGTTCCAGAGCATGAAGGATCTGCACTCTTGTGCCATCTCCGAACAGCTTGAAAAGCGATGCAAGCTGGATGTAGTCGTCTTTCGGCTGCATTTTGCCTTTTACATCGTTCACGATGTCCTCATGGATCACATCGCAATTACAGGTGTATAAAGAATTTGACATCAGACGTTCTCCTTGTTTTGTAGTTGAACAACCGTTCAATCATATTATATCTGCTCTTCCTCCGTTGTCAAGAGGAAAAGTTAGCATCTGCTTCCTGCGATTTGTCGTCTAACAGACCTTGACAGCCTCCTTATTTCGCATACAATATAGTTGAGCGTTTACTCAACTGCCGTATTTTGCGCAGAAGATTTTTCATTTGAACAACCATGCAATAAATAAAAGAGGTCTGCCTGTGAAAGGAAAATTCATCACTCTGGTTCTGACATTGGGATTTCTTGCCGCGTTTGGCGTATTTATGCACTCGCCGCCCTCTATTCTGGATGGGCTGACCGGTGCGACCCCGAAAGCGAAACGTGCCGCACAGATGGCCGCACCGCTGGAGGGCAACTATCTGTTCTGCATCAACCCTGCGCTGGAACCGTTTTCCGATGCGGATTTCCGGAATGATCTGAAAGCATTTGTTTCCGGTGAGACAGAAGTCCTTTCCGATGCCGGACTGCCGCACATGACGCTTTCGGTCTGCGAAACAGACTATCCCTTGCTTTGCTATGCAACGGCTCTTTGTGAACGCCTGACTGCTGCCGGAGCAGATGTCACGTTGAAGCAGTACAGCGAAACCATGCTGCGTTCCCGTGCAATCAATGGGCGGTATCAACTGCTGCTGGTTTCGGAAAATACGCTTGATGCAACAGCATTGCCGGATGCAGACATCCTTCTGCTCTCCGCAGAAGAAATGGAGGACCCCTCATGCGAAAACTGAACACCATTCTCTCCGTTCTGCTACTTTTCATCTGTCTGCTTCATGGGCTGATGGGCAGTTTTATGTTGCTGGGCATCAGTTCCGGGGCAGGAAAGTTTCTGGCATGGATCGGCGTTGGCATTCTGGCGGCGCACACCGTCCTTGGGCTTTTGCTGACCGCACAGACATTCCGGGCTTCCCGGTCCGGCGGAAAACTCTACGGAAAGCAGAATGCTCTGTTCTGGGCAAGGCGCACCAGTGGGCTTGCTATTTTGCTCATGCTCTTTTTCCATATTGGCGTGTTCGGCAGAGTGCAGGACGGCGTATACATTCTGTTTCCGTTCACAACGGTCCGGCTGCTGACGCAGCTTTTACTGGTTGCTTCGGTATTTGTGCATCTTCTGCTCAATCTCCGACCCCTTCTGGTATCGCTGGGCATCGTCCGGGATAAGGAGCAGCGCGGCGACCTCTATCTGATTCTTTCTATACTGGTGCTGTTTGCTGCCGGTTCGATCATTCTATATTATATCGGGTGGAACAATGTATGAAACACACTTTGGTGATCGTGGGTGCAGGGCTGGCAGGGCTTTCCGCTGCTTTGACTGCTGTGAAAAACGGCTGGACGGTAAAGCTGGTGTCCTCCCTTGCCTCCGAGCGGGCGCAGTCTGTTATGGCAGAGGGCGGAATCAATGCAGCCTTGAATACCAAGGGAGAGGAGGATAGCCCGGAGCAGCATTATACAGATACCCTGACCGCTGCCTGCGGACTTGCTGACCCGAATGCAGTCTGGGGGATGACGCAGGCTGCGTCCGAACTGGTGCGCAGCCTGCACCATCTGGGAGTACAATTCAACGTGACAGATGACGATGAACTCGACCTGCGGAATTTTGGCGGACAGAAGAAAAAGCGGACGGCCTTTGCACAAAGCGATACGGGAAAGCAGCTAATGACCGCTCTGATTGATGCTGTGCGCCGGGAAGAAAGCGCAGGAACGGTCGAACGCTTTCCACACCATAAGTTCCGCACCCTGCTGCTTTCCGGGAACATCTGCGGTGGCTGCACAGTGCAGGACACCTATACTGGCGAACTGCTGCGGTTTGTATGCGATGCCGTCCTGATTGCCACAGGCGGGCTGCATGGCTTATTCGGTGATACGACCGGCTCTCTTGCCAATACCGGAGAAGTCACCGCAGAACTGTTCCGTCTGGGCGTTCCGATGGCAAATCTTGAAATGATCCAGTACCACCCTACCACGGTCGAACTGGGCGAAAAACGGATGCTTCTGAGTGAGGCCGCCCGTGGTGAGGGCGGGCGGCTGTTTGCATTACGGAACGGGAAGCTGTGGTATTTCATGGAAGAAAAATATCCGGAACTCGGCAACCTGATGCCGCGTGACATCACCGCGCGGGAAGTCTGGACGGTCAGCCGTGACTATGAGGTGTTCCTTGATATGACAGAGCTTCCTAAAGAAGTCATGGAGCATAAACTTGCCGGACTGGTGGATGATTGTCAGACCTATCTGCACAAAGATATTCGCAAAGAACCCATTCCGATTTTGCCGGGTATCCACTACTTTATGGGAGGCATTCAGGTGGACGAGCGGCACCGCACTTCGATGCGGAATCTGTACGCTGCCGGTGAATGCTGCGCTCAGTACCATGGCGCAAACCGTCTGGGTGGAAATTCTCTTCTGGGTGCGATCTATGGAGGACAGATTGCTGCGGAAACTGCCTGCCGGGAAACAGTCAGTTCCCCCAATATGCCCTGTGCCGAAGAATCCCTTCTGCCCGAACTTTCCCCGGACGCTCAAATGCAGATGAATCGTATCCTGCTGAACGCACTCGGTGTCGTGCGGGATGCACAGACATTGGAAGCGGGCATTCAGGAAATCCGCAAACTGTCTGGCACCCTTCCGCTTCTGGGCTGTGCCATGCTGGAAAGTGCCCTCGCCCGAAAAGAAAGCCGGGGTGCGCACTGGCGGGCAGATTATCCCCAACGCAACGATGCCGTTTACTGCAAAACCACCGTGGCACACTGGAACGGGCAGCATATCGCCATCAGCTTTGAATCCATCCCCGAAAGGCGGCATGATTTATGAACTACACCATCCGAATCAAACGGCAGGAAAACCCGCAGGCTTCACCCTGCTGGCAGGAGTTTTCCTTTGAGGGAAGTGCGGACACCTCGATTGCTTCGGTGTTGAACGAGCTGAATCACCGCAGCCCTCTGTGCGAAAAGAGCGGAACGGTCGTTTCCCCCATTGCGTGGGAATGCGGCTGCATGATACGCAAGTGCGGTGCCTGTGCCATGCGGATCAATGGTCTGCCTCGTCTTGCCTGTTCCGTTTTTCTGCGGGACTGTAAGGGAAGCGTTGTTACTCTGGAGCCTTTGAGCAAATTCCCACTGGTGAAAGATCTGGTCGTAGACCGTTCCGTGATCTTTGAAGCACTGAAGCGGACAAAGCTGTGGCTGGAAGGAGATGCGTTCCAGACCAGCTATACGCACAGCCAGCGGTATCGATCTGCTAAGTGTCTGCTCTGTGGCTGCTGCTTGGAGGTCTGCCCGAACTTTGACCCGAACAGTGAATTTGCTGGAGCTGTTCTGCCCGTCAACGCTTACCGTATTCTGAACGAAGAACAGGATATTGCCCATCGGACAGAACTCGCAAATGCGTATCGTCAGCTTTATTTTGAAGGCTGCGGAAAATCTCTTGCGTGCCAGGACATCTGCCCAGCCGGAATCCCGGTCGAAGAACTGATGTCACGTTCCAATGCCGCAGCGGTCTGGAAGCGATAAAGTGTAAAAGGGTATGCGGTTTATAGCCGCATACCCTTTTATGCTTAATCTTCTAATCCGTGACTTCCCGCCACATTCTTCAGATACTCCTCTGGTTCGCCGTTCAGAATCAAGTCTGCATAGCCAAGCGGGTCATTGTAGATGAGATAATCTAACTCCGACCTCTGCGCCATGGTCACGTCCAGTGCATCCTCGACCCCGGTGCAGTCGATGGAAATCTTTCTCCCATCCCGGAGCAGCAGCTCCACGCAGCCGGTGTCCATGTTGAACTTGCAGGCTCTTTCATTGTACTTCATATTTGTGTCCTTTCTGCCTTACGGCACCTTTACAGTTGTGACCTTTGTGATACGGTCTTTCTTCTGATAAGGTTTCGGACACACAGCCGTTTGGTGCGAGCCGGAGCTTGTCGGGAGGAGTCCCCTCCATCTTGCTGGCGCAAGACCGCTCTGCCGCTTAAAAGCCCCACTGGGGCTTTCATTGCTGCGCAACCGCGGCATTCTCATTTCCAAAGAAAACGAAAAATCCGAACCCTTCTCCTATCGAGAAAAGGTTCGGATTTTCATTGTTTGGTGCGGATAAGAGGACTTGAACCTCCACCGAGTTGCCCCGATTAGAACCTGAATCTAACGCGTCTGCCAATTCCGCCATATCCGCATATTCTGTTTTGTTCGCTGCCGTTCGGCTCGGAACGATAGTTATTATACCACGGAAAGCGGGAAAGTCAAGCGTTTTTTCAAAAAAGTTTTTGCATTCTTTTCCGCATATTTTATCTTGCGTCCCTGCGCGCAAAAACACAGGCATCTGCCCCGGTGATGCCTACTGCCGGGGCAGATGCCTGCCAGACCACGCTTCTTATTTTGCAGTTTTTCCTGAATTTTCTCAGATGCCCCAGAACAGCCAGAGGCTCCCCGCCCCCACGAGGACCGCTGCCAACGTGAACGGCACACCGATGCGCAGGAAGTCCCGGGTACGAACAGTCTCACCGTTCTTGCGGAGAATACCGATGGCCGCGATGTTGGCTGACGCGCCGATGGGGGTCAGGTTGCCGCCCAGCGTCGCGCCGGTAAGCAGACCGAAGTAGAACAGCTCCGGCTCAATGCCCGCGCCGCCGTTCATGAGGGCGGCGACGCCCTGCACCACCGGCAGCATAGCCGCCACATAGGGGATGTTGTCGATGAAGGCCGACAGCCCCACCGACGCAGCCACCAGCAGCAGATAAAGATGTAGCGGCTCGTCTCCGGCTGCGGAGTGGAACAGCTGCGCCGCCGCGTCGATGACTCCCGCCCTGCTCACTCCTTCCAGCAGAATAAAGAGGCTGAAGAGCAGCAGCAGGGTGTCATAATCCAGCGCCCGGAACGTCTCGGCCAGCGGCTTCAGGGAGCGGCTGCGCCAGCAGGCGCGGGCGGCACCGAAGAGGCACAGCCCCATGCAGACGAGCCCGCTGCGCAAGGTATAGAGCAGATGCAGCACGCCGCCAGAAGGCTCAGGCAGGAAAGACGCCGCGATGAGCAGACCTACCGTCAGCAGGAGAAGTGCCGTGGGGACGTCGTCCTCCACCTCCGTTTCCACCGTGACATGGACGGGCTGGCGCTGGTCCCGGAACAGCCAGAACAGCACCCCCAGCGAGGCCAGCGCTCCCAGCTCCACGCTCCAAAAGATGCCGGGCCGACCCTCCATCCAGAAGAAATCGAAGAAATTCATCCCCGCAAAGCCGCCCAGCAGGATGCTCGTGGTGTCCCCCACCAGCGTTGCCGCGCCCTGTAAATTAGACGACACCGCAATGGCGATGAGCACCGGCACCGGCGACAGTTTCAGCCGCCGGGCGATGGCAAGCCCTACCGGAGCCACCATCAGCACGGTGGCCACATTGTCCACAAAGGCACTGATGAACCCCGCCAGCAAAGCCAGCACCGACACGGCCCACCGGACATCCGGCACATGGGCAATGAGCTCCTCAGCCAGCCGGGCGGGCATCTTGCTCTGGATAAAAAGAAAGACCGTACCCATCATTCCCGCCATCATCAGCAGGACATTGAAGTCTACGGCCCGAGCGGCGTCCGCCAGCGTGAAATCGTACACGCCCAGCTTTCCCAGCAGCAGGAACGCCCCGGCCCCGCCCAGCGCGACCCAGGGGCGGTACTGCTGCACCGCAAGCATCAAAATATAAAACAGGACAAACAGGCTCAGCGCCAGTGTCATTTCGTCTCCTCCGCAGGTTCCAGAGGCTTTGCGTCTTCTTCTATCATCCGATAGCCGACGCCAAGCTCGTTGAGGATATAAGTATTGCTGCCCGGGCGGCTGCCCAGCTTTTTGCGGATATTGGCCATATTCACCTGCAGCTTCTTGGTGCTGCTGGCGTCCGTGTCGCCCCAGATGGCCCGGACGATGGCCGCATAGGTCATCACGCGCCCGGCGTGCTCGGACAGAAAAGCCACGATGTTGTATTCCGTCTGGGTCAGGCGCACCTCCTGCCCGTCCACGAACACCTTGCGGCGCTCGTAGTTGATGGTGAGGCCCTGTGCGCTGAACACCCCGCCGGGCAGACTGCCGCCGCCATAGCGGTTCACCCGCAGCGCAGCCCGCACCCGGGCCAGCAGCTCGCCGGTACCGAAGGGCTTGGTGATATAGTCGTTGGCACCGAGGTCGAGGGCCTCGATCTTATCCTGCTCGGTGGTGCGGGCCGACAGGACGATGATGGGGGTCAGATACTTCTGCCGGATGGAGCGGATCGCGTCCAGACCATCCCGGTCGGGCAGGCCGAGGTCCAGGATGACGAGGTCCGGGTTATAGGAGATGAACATGGTCATGCCCATCACGCAGGTCTGGGCCACCAGCGCCTGATAGCCGTTGGTCTCCAGCAGGGTCTGGATGAAGCTGCAGATGTTCGCCTCATCCTCGATGATAAGTACCTTGAATTTATTATTGCTCATCCTCTGTTTCCTCCGTATCCACTTCTTCGGTCTCCAGCCAGAACCGGATGGTCGTACCCTCGCCGGGCGTGCTCTCGGCCTTTATCTCGCCGCCGTGGGCTTTGATGATGGCCGCGCACACCGACAGCCCGATGCCCATGCCGTGCTTGCCGCCCGACGAGGTATCCTGCGTCAGGGTCGTGCCGGTGAAGAGGGTCTTGAGCCGCTCTTTCGGGATGCCGCAGCCGTTGTCAATGACTTCAAACACCGCCCGCTGCCCCAGCGTGAACACCCGCAGCGTCAGGCAGGTCATCCCCTTGGCGTGGAGCACCGCGTTTTCCAAAAGGTTCGTCAGCACCTGCTGGATGAGCATGGAGTCCATCGGGATGACGATGAAGTCATCCGGAAGCTTTACTTCCACCGGTACGCCGGGGTGGAGCTTCTGGAACCGCACCAGCACTGTATCCACCAACTCTTCCAGCACGGTGGGCGTCTTCTGGATGGCGACGCCGTCGGCGTCGATGCGGGTGACGGAGAGCAGATTTTCCACCATCCGGTTGAGCCACTGGGCGTCGGCACAGGCCTCGGAAAGGAGCTTTATCTTCTGCTCCCGGCCCAGCGAGTCGTAGTTGTCGATGACCGTAGAGCAGGCCCCGTAGATGGACGTCAGCGGAGTGCGCAGGTCGTGGGAGACAGCCCGCAGGAGGTTGGCCCGCATCTTCTCTGTCTCGCTCTCCATCCGCAGCTGCTCCTGCTTTTTGATGCGGGTGGTCAGGGTACTCGTCATAAAGGAGACCACCAGCATCACCACGCCGGAAAAGATGTTCTCCGGGATGGTGAAGTTGAAGGCAAAGTAGGGCGTGCGGAACGCGAAGTTGACCGCCAGCACGCTGATGACCGAACCGGCCACGCCCCACCAGTAGCCGTCGGTGTACATGGAAACAAAAAACACCGCCAGCAGGAACACCATCGAGGCCACACCGTCGATGCGGCCGCTGATGAACTGGATGAGCGTCACACAGGCAAACGCCCCTATGAGCGCCGCCAAAAGTACCCAGACGTCCTTTTTCCGGAGCATCTGCTTCATTTGCTGTCCCTCCCGATCTGCGGAAAACCCCGGCAATGCCGGGGCAATTTCTTAGCGAAAACTTAGCGGATACTTAACAGTATTCTACTATATCATGATGACGAAAAATTGCCAATACCTAATTTAATGATTTGAATAATTTTGTTGAATTCTACAAATAGCAGCAAAATGCCCCGGAACGCGCCATGCCGCTTCACAAACCGGGGGAAATAGTATATACTGTGGGGCAGAAAAAACCGCGGGTCCCGGCATCCCACAGGGCACCCCGCGGCGAAAAATCTTCCGAAAAGAGGGATACAGTATGAAATACATTCTCGTCATCGGCGACGGCATGGCCGACCATCCGCTCGACACGCTCGGCGGCCGCACGCCGCTCGAAGCATCGAAAAAAGACGCGATCGATGCCCTCGCGCGCCACGGCATCCTCGGCAGCGTGCGCAACGTGCCCGAGGGCTTCGCCCCCGGCAGCGACACGGCCATCATGTCCATCTTCGGCTGCTCGCCGCGCAAGTACTTTTTCGGCCGCGCCCCGCTCGAGGCGGCGGCGTCCGGCATCCGGCTCGCCCCCGGCGATGCGTGCTACCGCTGCAACATGGTCACGTATGCCGATGAGGACGTGCCGTTCGAGCACAAGCACATCATCTCCCACAGCGCGGGCAGCATCGAGGGCCGCGAGTCGGACGAGCTCGTGACGATGCTCTTTGACCATCCTGACTTCCGCCCGCTGGCCGAGCAGGCCGGCATGGTCATCCACAAGGGCTCGTCGTTCCGCCACCTCGCGGTGCAGAGCCACGTGGACATCAAGGGCATTCAGCTCGCCCCGCCGCACGACCACCTCGGCGAGGAGATCGGCCCCATCCTGCCCACCGGCTGCCCGAACGCCGACGTGCTGCGCGAGCTTATGCGCCGCGCGTTCGACATTCTCGACCAGCACCCGATCAACGTCGCGCGCCGCGCCGCCGGCAAGCTCCCGGCCAACGGCGTCTGGTTCTGGGCCGAGGGCACGGCGGCCGCGCTGCCGAACTTCCCCGAGCACTACGGCTCGGACGGCGG
>OJOK01000723.1_pt1 | contig 17797 bp, 16 predicted proteins | sample 1598051 | NCBI WGS metagenome assembly OJOK01 (sample SAMN01915205, study PRJEB22387) | human gut metagenome | isolation source: stool | host: Homo sapiens | place: USA
TAGGCACGCTGCCGGATGTAATGTCTTTCGGGGAAACGATTGTAATTAAGGGTGTAGACGGCAGTAAAGCATCATTGTCCATAGGTGATAATCAGATAAGTCCTGACGAGGGCAGCGAAGAAGTTATTGATATTTGCTTTTCTAACGGGGATGAAAATACGACCAGCGGATATATAAAACTGACTGTTGGCTATTTGAATTTCGATGAAGACGGGGGAGCAGCGGATGGTATAAGTGATGAGGTAGAATACGAATATCACGACATACTAAAAGAATTGGATAATTTCATTTATGCTCAAAATTGTCTTATTGAAAAAGACACTCGTATTGCTGAGATTATCAGCGAAGCCATAAAAACAAATGGTGACAATACCTAAAATAAAAAACGCGGGACGCAGCAGCCATCATCGGCTGCCGCGCCCCGCGTCATCTTTTACTCTGTGTCGGAAAGCGTCATAGTGAACTGCGCTTCCTCAAATGCTGCATCGGTCATGTTGTGCATCTTATGGATCGTCTGCTCCGCCAGCGGACGCATATCTGCGTCCATATCCGGTAGCGCCATTGAGGGCATCGGCATAAAAGCTAAAGAATATAAAGAACCCCTTTTCAGTATAAAAAGGGGATATCGTCGTAGGACGACACCCCCCCTTTTTATGATTCTTTTTGATGGAGCAAAATGTTCCAGTCACGCATCCACAATCAGGGTGGTGGTTGATACTTAGAATACAAATGGAAATGCAAAAGATACGATTGCAAACCCAATAAAGATTACTGCTGCACTACGGTATATTATTTTTTCAAAATGGGGCACATCAACAATCAAACAGTAGTACCCACAAACTGCACATACTGTGCTGATGAAAGTAAAGTTACAGTGCTCAAATATAGCTTCAATCATCGGTTGTTCGATTGAAGGAAATACTGAAAAGCATTTGATAACGGCAACTACACTAATGCAGCACAACAAAACCAAACCAACAACATATTCATATGTTGGCCTGTTTTTGTACCATTGAAAAGGGAAGATCATTGTTTCAATAATTCGTGAAACAAACCCTGTGTGACAGTTATTTTTAGAAAATTTTGAACTAACAAGATTATCTCTTGAGAGCCATAGTGAAATATACACAATAATCCACGCAGCAATTGTTGTATAATGATTTCTAAACATTTTGCCTCCATGTCTTTAAGTAATTTCACCTGGGAAGATTATCAATTTTAGTTTTCATTGTAGAAAAAATCGAGTATACACCGTCATATAGCACGCTCTTGAGGGCACCAACACGAATTCCTTTGATAACCGCATAAGAACAAGTTACCTGAGAGTAGTAGTTTGTAATTTCTTCAAATCCATTTGAGCCCCAACGAGCGCCCCAAGCTCCTACTTTGGTAAAGAGGGACTGTGTTGCTTTTGCTGCATTTCTCTCGGTTTGATTAAAGGCCATAAAGTCCTTCACGCCGTTCCATCCGGCGATGTCCGCGATCAGCACGACGAAGATCACAAGGCAGAAGAACGTCATAAAGCGCTTGCCCTTGCGCAGCTCCTCAGTCTTGTCGGCGATGCCGCGCTTCTGCGCCTCGTCGAGATACGCGTCCGGGTAAAAATAGAGGCAGTTGCGCCCGCTGTCTCGCACCGTGCATTTGACCAGCGCGAGATAGAGCCGCGTACTTCTCCATCTTGTCTTGCGGCAAGGACGCCAAGTTCTCGCCGTCAGTTCCTACGACATAGAAATCGCCAACCAGCACGTCCTGTCCGAACCGACGATCAGGCTCAAAGTCAATGAGCTTACCTTCATCGTTCAGGAGCAGGTCTACGCCTTCTTCCACGCCGACCAACTGGATCAGGTGATGGTAGTCCTTCACTCCGCTGCTCACGGCTTCTTGCAGAGCCGACAACTCATTTTTCAGGGTGTCTACTTCCGGTTTCTTATGAGGGCTGACCTTGAGCACAGTGATTTCCTTCTCTTTGCACATAAACCATACCTCCGCTTTCAAAATTGGGATGGCATCGTACACGAGATTTTCTTGAATTGCAAGCCTTTTTTTGCTCAAAATTCTTGCAGAAGCGGTGCCTTGGTTATTGACTATTTCCCCTTAAAATGCCTTTGCCAGTCGTTGAAAATTTCACCCCTATCACTCTTTCCACAGGTTTTCGCGGCAAATACCGTGGGCACCCCTTAGAATTGCAAATGAACACTCTTTTCCAATCACCAATATCACAGTTACTTTAAGCCTCAATGTGTATAAAAAATAAGATGACCATTCGCCCTTTTGTTTTAGGGTTTGTTTTGCTCATCTCTAAGAAAATCCGGGTTGAGATCATGCGGAGAGGGGGACTTATCATGAACGATATTCTAAAGCGGTTTTGTTGGTTGGACGACAAAATGACCGCCGGTATCGTCCGGCGGTCATTTTATCGTCTTGGCGTTATCTTGGCCTTCTGCGATCGTGCTCGGCGTAGTAGGCGCGCTTGCTCCCGAGCATCTTCTCGTCCGCCTCGCGGACCAGCTCTCTTAGCCCGTTTGCCGCCTCGCAGACGGCGATGCCGTAGGAGATGCTGTAGTCCTGTGCGGCAAGCGCCGATGATACCGCCTGCATACGCGCTTCACATACGGCTGCATCTGCCTTTGAAAAGACGACGAACTCGTCGCCGCCGACGCGGTAGAGATCGTCCTTCGGAAACTGCTCCCGCAGATGCTCTGCGACCGCGTGCAGCAGCTGATCGCCCGCCTCGTGACCGCGCTCGTTGTTGATCTCGTGCAGGCCGTTCGCGTCGATATAAATGCAGGCGGCCGGAGCGATGACGCGCTGGTCGCTCTTGCGCAGACACTTCTCATAGGCGACACGGTTCATCAGGCCCGTGCCCTGGTCCGTAATGCTCATACGGTAAACGCCGCGTCGCGCCGAGGCGAGATACCAGACCATAAAGCCAAGATAGCTCAGCAGCAGCGCGGTGACGATGATCGCCATCATCGAAAGCGTCTCCACCACGCCGCGCGTGCCCGCCAGCGCCTCCGCCTCGCTCACGCCGAGCACGACGCTCCAGTTGTTGATGCCGACCGGCTCGTAGTGCAGGTAGAGCGTCAGCCCCGTGGAGCGGGAGACGGTGCACATATCGCCGCCGATGCCGTTGGGGATTTTTTCCATCGCCTCCTCGTAGGTGTAGCCCTTGAGCATTTTGCGGCCACGCAGCTCCGAGATGTTGCCGAGCGAGTCATGCCAGGTATCCAGCAGGATGTCGCCGTTGTTGCCGTCCACAAGAAGGAGGAAGGCATTGCCGTTGTAGGGGTCGATCTGATAGTTTCGGGAAAGCTCCTGCAGGGGGACGACGCCGTAGAGGATGGCGACGGTCTCGCCGTCGCGCACCACCGGCACGACGTTGCGCACCACCAGCTTTTCCGGCGCAAAGTAGCTTGTCACGCGGTCTGAGATGTACGCGCCCCGCGCCGCCTCTGTTTCAAAATCGAATGCGCCGGAAACGTCGTAGCGGGTGCCGTCGGTCAGCAGCAGCGTGCCGTCGGGCCGCAGCAGCGCGACGGTGGAGACAAAGGTCTCACTGAGGCTGAAGGATTTCATGATGCGCAGCACCGCGTCATTGTCACGCTCGTCATGCCCCGCGATCAGCTCCGCCATGGCGGAGAGGATGGTCTGGTCCGCGTTCGCCGCGTCGACAAGATCCTTTGCGATCTGGCGCGTCGCGGTAGCCAATTCGTCAAAGGAGCGCTGTGTGATCTCACGATTCGCCCGCCGGACGAGGAAAAAGACCGAACAGAAGAGCAGCACGCCGGTCAGGAGCGTGACCGCCACCATCATGCCTACTCGTTTTTTGTTGACCATGTTCATTTCTCCTTTATCCTTCCTCCCTGTCGCGCGCCGCCAGGCTGCGCAGGAAGGATTCCGCTTCGCGCCCGGGCAGGACGCGCGAGAAATAAAAGCCCTGAATGAAGTCGCAGCCCGCCGCAAGCACGGCGTCGCACGTTGCCTTGTTCTCCACGCCCTCGCACAGCACGCGGATGCCCATGTCGTGCGAAAGACGGATCATGCCCTCCAGCAGCGCGTGGGCACGCGGCAAGGCGGACTCGATCACGATGCTGCGGTCGATCTTCACGCCGTCGATTGGGTAGGTGCTCAGGTCGGAGAGCGAGGAATAGCCCGCGCCGATATCGTCCAGCACGATGCGAAGCCCCATCGCGTGCAGCCCCTCGATCGTCCGCAGCGCCGCCTCGCGGTCGCGCGCGTAGGAGTCCTCCGTCAGCTCCACCACAAGTCGGTCGCGCGTAAAGTCGTACTGCTCGATGATCTCGCGCACGCGCGCGAGGATCTTTTCGTCTGCGATGGACTGGCGCGTGAAGTTGCACGAGAGCCACAGCGTCCCGCGCCCCTCCCGCTTCCACGTCTGGAGCTGCACGCACGCGCAGCGGAGCATATAGAGATCCAGCTCGGTGATCGTGCCGGCGCGGATCATCAGGTCGATGTATTTTGAGGGCTTGAGCAGTCCCTCCTCCGGATTTTGCCAGCGCGAGACGGCCTCCGCGCCGACGACCGTGCCGGCGCGATCGACGACGAACTGGAGGTACGGCTCAAATTCGCCCTTTTCCACCGCCTTGCTCATGCTGCCGCGCAGACGCTCGAGCTGCTCGCTCTCGTCGATCATGCCGCGCGTGCTGAACGCGCAGGGCGTTTCCGTACGGAACGCGTGGGCACAGCCCTGGCGCGCGTTGTAGAGCGCAGCCTCGGCGCCGCAGTCGGGGTTTTCCGACAGCGAGCAGATGCCCGCGCGGAACGCGCCGGCATATTCGGCGCGGAAGCCCGCAAGGTAGCCGTCCAGCCCGCGGATAAGCCCCTCGGCGCGCTGCTGTGCCGCCTCGCGGCTGCCGCACTGACACACGAGCGCGAACATCCCGCGCCCCACGCAGGCGAGGTATTCCTCGCGTCCGCAGTCAAGGCGCAGATACTCCGCCGCGCGGGAGAAGATCTCCTCGCGCTCCGCCTCGCCAAAGCGCCGTTCGAGCGAGGGCATATCGCAGCCGATGCAGAAGACATAGACGATGCTTCTGAGCGGGGCTGGGATGAGCGTTTCCATGCAGTTCAGATAATACCCGTCGTTGCCGATGCCGTAGCGCGGGTCGATGAGGGCGTTGGCCTTTTGCTCGGCACGCTTTTTTCGCGCAAAGACTATCAGCGCGACCGCCGCGGCAAGCATCGCCGCGATCAATGCGGCGAGCGTAATGAGCCACCTGGTACGGTAGGCTTCCGCGCCGCTGCTATTCATATAGTCTGCCAGGACGCCGATGCTCTCCGCGCCGGAGAGGTCCTCCAGCGCTTGTGCAAGCGCGCCGGCCAGTTCCGGCGTGAGTGCGTTGGTAAAGCCAACATATATCGCGCGCTCTGCGCCGTCATGTTCTATCGTGCAGAGCAGCACTTGACGGCGCATCGCGCCGCTGTCGACCGTGCCGGAGGGATAGGCGGAAATAATGTCCGCCTGCCGGTTTGCGGTCTGCTGCGCCTGCGTTGTGTTCTTGCTGTACGGAAGATAGACAAGATCGTACCCTGTCTGCTCACTCAGGCGCTCGTACAGCTCCGGCAGCAATCCGACATAGCATTCTCTGCCGCGGTCATAGGACTCGATGGGATAGAGATCGGCGTTTCCCGAAATCAGAAGCGTCTCCCTCGCGCTTGCATCCTGCATACAGCACAGCAGCGCTCCGATCATCAGCACGGCGCAGAGCGTGATTTCCAAGAGCTTTTTTCGGCGCACAGGCGACACCCCCCTTTATTTCAAATCGATCTTGCGGCGCTCGATGCGCCCCCAGCTGAGTTTTTTCTTCCTATAGCCGATAAAGGCCGTGCAGCGTACCCATGCGAGAATAAAGCGCAGGAACACCAGCTCAAAGAGACACAGACACACCGCCTTCACCCCATCCCGGAACGACACGCTCAGATCCGCCGTATAGATGCGCGAGAAAAAGGCGGTAAGCGTCAGGACCCCGCCGAAGACGGCGTAGATGAGGAAGAAGAGCAGCATGAACGGCACGTTGATGAGGTCGCACCACCATGCGAGCACCATCGTGAACACGCCGAAGACCTCGATAAACGGCGAGAGCAGCTCATAGATGAGGAAATAGAGATAGGATACAAAGCTCACCGCGCCGAACCTGTGATTGGAAAACATGACGCGATGCTTGTACATACTCTGGAACAGGCCCAGATGCCAGCGCTTGCGCTGCTTGCACAGATCGCGCAGCCGCTCGGGCACCTGCGTCCAGCAGATGGCGTCGGTGGCGTAGCGGATGGCATAGTCGATGCCGTTGATTGTGCAGTATTCGTGCAGCTTGACCACCAGCTCCATATCCTCGCCCATGGTCTTGTTGTCGTAGCCGCCCACGGCGATGACCGTGTCCTTTTTGAACAGTCCGAACGCGCCGGAAATGATGAGCGAGCCGTTGAAGCGGTCAAAGAGGATGCGCGAGGCGAGGAAGGAGCGGTCGTACTCCAGCACCTGCATGAAAGCGAGGATGCTGCGCGGCAGGCGGTAGCGTTTGACGCGCCCGTTTTCCAGCTCAACATCGTTGGAGATGCGGACGATGCCGCCCACCGCCACCACCTTGCCGTCCTCCAGCACCGGCTGGGCGATGCGGCGCAGAGAGTCGTATTGCAGCACGGAGTCCGCGTCCATGCAGATAAAGTACGGGAAATTTGCGGCGTTGATGCCCATGTTCAGCGCGTCTGCCTTGCCGCCGTTCTTTTTTCGGATGAGCGTCACCGGTACCTTCTGTGCGCGTGTCTCATAGACGTATTCCTCGCGCTGACAGTTGATCTGCCGGCGAATGGGCCGGTGAACAAGGTGCATATCAAATGTCTCGGCCAACACCTCCGAGGTGCGGTCCTTCGATCCGTCGTCCACCACGATGATCTCATAGGCGCGGTATTCCAGCGTCAGCAGCGAGCGCACGGTGTCTGCCACGGTGACCTCCTCATTGTAGGCGGGAACGATGATACTGATGGGCAGGTAGTAATCCGAGGGCAGAATGCTTTTGAACATTTCCTGCCGGCGGTGCTTGTACAGCTCAAGTGAGCCGACGACGACCGACAGAAACAGAAAGGTCGAGTAGCCGATCAGATAAGCGATAAAGAAATAGCCCACCCACTCAAGAAACAGCTTTATACCGTCGTACATACTGCGTCCTCCTTTCGCTCCTCCAGCTCCCGCACATCAAAGCGATAGCGCAGGATCTCGGAGGCGTAGCGGTCGTGCCCCTCGATCACGTCGATCAGATCGCGGTAGCCGAAGCCGAGCTGCTCCAGACTTTTTGACGCGTTGAAGCGGATATACCAGTTGGGATGATAGAGGTTCCTCTCCAGCACCGCCGCAGTCTCCGCCCCGGGATAGCTCGCCAGCACCGACGAGGCGATGGCTGCATACTCCCAGCGCGCGTTTTTCGAGGGCGTCGCATAGCGCAGCAGATCGGCGTAGGCGGGCGGATAGGGATAGCGGCCAAGATAGCGCAGACAGGCAAAGCGCACCTCGTCGTCCTGCGCGGGATCGTTGAGGAGCGCGTGTATTTTCTCGCAGTATGCGCCGGAGGAAAAGCGGAAATAGTTGAGCAGCGTCACCTGCATCCACGGCTGAAACGCATCAAACTCCTCCCAAAGCGCGTCGGCAAGCTCCCATGTGTCGCCCGTGTAGTTCAGCAAGCCGTCGGAGAGGAGCTTGCTGTGATAATAGAGGCTGCTTGCGTCGATGATCCGCAGCGCACGCACAAGGACGGCGGGATCGCCCGCCGTGTAGAGCGCCTGCATGGCATTCTCGCGGCAGTAGATGCTCGATTCATGCAACAGGTCGAGCAGCATCGTTTTCAGCGCCTCGTTCTCCTGCCCGTCGAGAAGCCGGTATTTCCGGATGATATACGGAAAATACGCCGCCTCGATCTCATCGCGGCGGCAGTAATCCTCTGCCAGCGTGATCATCACACCGTTAAGCGCCGTCAGATAGGAGCGGGTCAGCTCTGGCCGCCTCACGCACAGGCACTCCAGCGCGGCGTCAAAGGCCGCCATGCCGTTCACGCGGCGCAGTCTGCGCTCCATGAAGCGCAGATGCCTCTCGCTGACCGTTCCGGTCTCCGCGAGACGGTCAAGCTCCTGCGAGACCGTCAGCTCAAGGCGGATGCCGTCGCGGAAGGACCGATGCTCCCTGCGCTGCGAAAGGAGCGCCGTTACAATGTTAAAGAGGATCATGCCGGCGCAGATGCCGAGATAGACGTAGATCAGGATTTGAACAAACACCGGCGTTCTTCCTTTCTCGTGTATTTTACTGCCAGAGCTTTTGCAGAATGTAGTACGAGGGCTTGAGCCGCTCGTGATAGCTGACCGTATTGCCCCAGCCCTTGAGCGCCGCGGGATAGAGCGGCGTGCGCTCCTGCGCCGCGCCGTCGGTAAGACCAAGGTACATCGTGTCGATGGTGATGTAGTCCACACCGTAGTTTTCATAGTAATCGTCGTGGATGGTCATGCGCGAGGGGTCTGAAAAGTTCAGAAGCTGCCAGGGGAGCTTCAGCTCCACATAGTCGCCCGCGAAGATGAAGTCCGCGAGGGAATCGTAGTCCGGCGCGGCGGGGTTCGCGTTGCCGTAGGCAAGATCGCCCGTCTCGTAGGTCTCAGAGCTTGCCTGCCAGTTGCCCGTGAGCAGCGGCGTCGCCGTCTGGAGCATCAATTCGATGGGCTTGAAGAGCGGCGTGTCCGCGTCGGGCGGGTCAAGGTAGGCGTCCGCGTCGTGCGTTTCGTGGTAGAACATGGCGCGCAGCACCTCGTAGCGCTCCTGCACCAGGAGGCGGCTGTTGTCCCTGCCGTCGATGGCGAGGACGAAGTCCACCGGGTCCTCAAAGCGCAGGCCGAAGTTTTCGCAGTAGGTGCTGCCCGTCTTGGGCGTGGTGTCGATGGGGATGTAGAGCGTTTTCTGTCCGTTCGCAAAGCCCTTTTCATAGGCAAGCAGATAGATGAACTTCTCGTCGTATTTCATCGAAAGGGCGCGCGTGCCGGTATCGAAGAGTTTATCCTCCTCCGTCCACTCCGAGAGGTCGCCGTCCGCATAGCAGACGCTTTCCTCCTCGCCGGGGTCGAAGGAGAGCAGACCGAAATACTGCTCGTTGGTCTGGTAGTCACTCCAGTAGGGCGTGCGCTGCAGGTTCACCGCGTGCATGGTGTTCCAGGTGCGCTTGAACCACTCGTCCTGCCAGGTAAAGACGCAGCCGCCCGCGCAGTTTGCCGCGGTGATGTCGCGCCAGCAGTCCACGAGCGCCTGCCCCTGCTCCTGCTCGGACATATGGCCCTGATTGCGTCCGGTGTTCCGGTCGATCTGCGCCATGCCGCGCCCGGTGGAAACACCGAACTCGGAGATGACGACGGGCATCGTGTGATGCCGCCGCAGGGCGCGCAGATAGGCAAGGTAGGTGTTCGCCGCGCCGGTCTCATCGTAGAAGTCCGATCGGCGCAGCACGGAACCGATGGGCGTGCCGGGACCGGTCTCCGCACGGGAGATGACGGCCTTGCCGTCCCAGATAGGCGTGCGGTCCATCGCCGCGGGGTTGAGGATATAGTTGAGATAGTCGGGATAGTAGGGATACACATGGTAGGAGGCAAACTGACCGGCGAGGAAGGCATCCTCCGTGCGGATGTGCTCCACGTCCACCTGCGCGCACTTCATAAAGAAAGTCGTGATATCCTCCGGGTAGAGGAAGGGGTCGGTGGTCGGCCAGTTGGAAAACGCCACAAGGCGCTGGGTCTTGTAGCGGCGGCTTTCATATGAGACGATCCGATCGCCCACCTGCGCGAGCATGGATTCAAAGGCGGAGGCGTCCTCCGTCGCGGAGAGGTACGTTCCCTGATAGGGCGGCAGATCGGGGTATTTGTGGTTGGTGTAGGTGACGGTCACATCCTCCCACTCCACACCGAGAATATAGCCGATGACCCAGCGGGAAACATCCTTATTGTAAAAGCCCGATCCCGTGCCCCGCCCGAGCGAGATCTTCTTGTTGCCGTGCAGAACGTCGACCAGTGTGCGCCCGTCCCTGACGAAGGTCTCAAGAAAGTCCTTGTCATAGGCGTCGCGGTGGGAGTTTTGGATATAGTCGTTCACCCATACGCCGTGGATGAGCCAGAGCGGTTCCTCGTTCGCCTCCTCGCGCGCGGTGTTGTACTCGTAGAAGGCGTTGTAGAAGTCGTCGTGGAGCGTAATGTAGACGCGCACGGTGTTCGCGCCCATCTCCTGCATCTGGGCAAACCAGCGCAGATAGGTCTCCTTGCTGACGGCGTAGTCCGTCGCCCACTCGCCCGGGATGCCCACGCCGAGGTTCACGCCCTTGACGGTGAACTCCTCCGGTCCCGCGCCGCGGTCCATATAAAGGTGCTGCGCGTCGGTGGACATGAAAGCGCTGACCGGCACGTCCGGCTGAAGGTCGATGTACCAGCCGAGGTAGTAGCGCGCGGTGTCGTAGGCGAGATAGCCTAAGATCAGGGCGGTGAGCACGATGAGAAATCTTTTCAAGCCGCCGCCCTCCTTTCTCGATGGTGTGGTGGCTCAGTGGTTGAATTTCTTGTTTTTGGATTCGTGGCTGTACTGGCGAAGAATGTCGATATTCTCGTCCATCCACGCGCCGCGCTCGATGCAAAAGCGCTTCATCTGCGCGACGGCAGCCGCGTGTGAGTGCGGGTTGCGCCACGCGGGGGAGAGCATATCCTTTTCGAGCGTGTAGCCCCAGACGGAGAAGTTGCGCTCGACGGCATCGCCGAGCCATTCGGTAACGTCGTCTATGTAGGCGCAGAGATACTCGTCGCTGAGGATGCCCTGACGCAGCTCGCGGTAGCGGTCGATGACGGCGTTTATGAACTTCTCGTCTTTGCTGAGCATATAGTACCAGACATTGTATTGCAGCTCAAAATGCTGCGGCTCTGCGACCGGATGACTGTAGTTGTCACAGGCGGAATTGAAGTCCCAGATGCACATTTTGTATTTGCCGCGCACATCCCTGTAGATATAGGTGGAAAGCCAGCCCGCATCATAGTTGCAGGTAAACTCGTTGAGGATAAAGTAGTCCACGAAAGAGCTCATGTCCGCCTGCTCCCACCATGCATAGGGCTCGGTATCATAGTCATAGGAGTAGAGTGTCTTTTCAAAGTCGGAGAAATCCTGTGCGATCCACGCCGCGCGCTCCGGCGTAAGCCATTTTGTTCCCGGATAGACGATGTCTATATCCTGCAGATTTCGCAGGGCGTATTGGGAGAAGGTCTCGATGTTTTTGACCTCGTTGCCGCTGCCGCGGTCAAGGCGCAGAGCATAGCTCGTCTGCACCGTGTCCTTCGACGGCTCCGTGAGCTTCAAGCGGGCATCCGCGCCGGAGCTGACAGTCTCCGTCATAACATAAAGCCCCTGATACACTCCGTTGAGCAGTACCTCGCAGAAGCGCACATTCGGCGCGTAGTCCATGATCTCGCCCGCAAGATTGTACCACATATAATTGCGGATGAGCGTCTTATCGAGGTACGGCCCATGCAGCGCCCACTCGTCGAAGGCATCCATCCCCAGCATGGCGACATCGCGCGAGGCCGCACCGTCGTCCGTCAGCGTCTTGACAAGATAGCTGTGCTTATCAAAATAGCGCGAGGAGTTGCCTCGCACTCGAATGTCAATGACGCTCTGAAGCGTCGGCGTGTCGGTGGGGTGATTGTTGCCCTCGGCATGATCCACCACCGAGACGGACGCGCGCAGCAGCGTACTGCCGTCTGCGGTCGTGGTGAAAGCATCGTCCTCACGGCCGCTGCCGCCGCTCTGGATGGGCACGCCCGGGATCGCCTCTCCGCCTGTGTCGATGAGCACGAGCGGCAGATGCGTGCAGAGCGTCTCGCCGTCATGCTCGGCACAGGGTGTATAGGCGGGGCGCTCAAGATGCTGATGATAGCGTGGGTGCTCATCGGTCAGCACGGCTGACAGGTTTGTTGCGGATAGGAGAAGCAGCAGCGCACAGGCCGCAAGAGCCATTCGCTTGTATTTCATGTTCGTCTCCGCTCCCCTCTTTCCGGTTTCTCAGTTCGACACCTCGTCGTTCTGCATGACAAGATTGACATAGTCGATGCTTCCCAGCGAATAGATGCTGCCGGGAATGTCCGGCGTTGTCTGCTCCGCGCGGCGCAGGAGCTTTTGCGTGATCTCGTAGATCAGTTCGACCGTATCCTCCGTCGTGTTTTCCACACGCAGCGTCGCTTTGGCGCGAAAGAGCTTGTAGACCTGCGCCTTGATCGGCTCCTGCTTGCTGCGGTGGGCGCGGATGATGAGCAGCATCCGGTTATCGCTCTTGATGCAGCCGAGCAGCAGGATCACCGCGAAGGTCACGGCGCTGCCGATGCAGGCCACGGCATAATCGCCCACGCCGCAGCAGATGCCGACAATGATGGACCAAAAAATATAAACCGTATCGCGCGAGTCCTTGATGGCGGTGCGGAAGCGGACGATGGACAGCGCGCCCACCATACCGAGAGACAGCGCAATGTTGTTGCCGATGACGGTCATGACCGTCCCCGTCAGCACCGCGAGAATGACGAGTGAGGCGTTGAACTTGCGGCTGTAGATCGTCCCGCGGTGGGAGATGGCGTAGGACAGGAAGATAAAAAAGCCCAGCACGGCGGCAAGGACGATATTGAGCAGAATATCCTCCCACGACATATCGCGGGGTGTGGTAAAAAGGTTCAGGATCTGTTGTCTCATGGTGTTTTCCTCCTATAGCCTCGTCTGACATCCGTTTTGGCGGGCAAGCACATATTTGCTGACAGAAAGCTCACTGCGATCCACGCTGTTGATCAGCTCGCGAAGATAATCGAGCAGAAAGCCGTTGTACTTGACCTCAAGCACCACGCAGTACGGATCGAGCACGGGGTTCATGTTCAGCCGCGGCGAAAAGAGGTCGAAGCAGCTCTCAACGGAAACAATGCGGCTGTCAAAGGTAATGCGTATTTTGTTCTCCTTGGCGATAAATGCCTTGCGGTTGTATTCTACGATCGTTTTGGGGCGATAGCACCGGCTGTGCATCAGCGCGTAGCACTCCGCGGCAAAAGACTCCGGATACCGCAGCAGCGGCGCGTAGTCGCCGCGCGTGAGCGCTTGGGCATCCTCCCGTGTCACGCGCAGAGAGCGCTTGAGCTGACTTGCGCCCTGCTTCTGCTTCATCTCCAGCATGGCGAAGTCTGCCGCCGGATCATAGCTGCGCAGGCGCAGCTTGCGCCGCAGCTCTACGCCCGCAGCCTTTTCGTGGAAGTCCCTGTCGTCGAGCGTATCGAAGTAAAGCGAGCGGACAGGGTAGCCGCTTATGCCGTTGTGCGGGTCCTCGTGCATGACCTGCGCGAGCCGATGGCAGGCTTGCAGCGCCTCCGGCAGCGAGATCAGATATTTCTTTTCCTCGCGGAACACGCGGTTCACCGATGCTCCCTCCTTTCGCAGAGAAAAAAACTGACCGCAGTCCTGCTAAGGCAATACCGCAGCTTTCACTGCGCGGTGTTTCCTTAAAAGAGTGCGGTCGGTCGATCATAGGGGCTCTCCCGCTCAGACATATGGCCCTGCAGCATAGTCTTTCGACGATTTTCTATCTTAAACGATTATACAGGGCTGCGCCGCATAAGTAAAGTCCTTTCTGGCATTTCCGGCATTTGGCGTGTGCCGTCGCTTGTGCGGCGGAAGTCCTCTCGTGCGCGGGAACCGGATAGGATCCCCTCACGAAATAATCATAACACCGCCATGAGCAAAACGCAAGAAACGCGGTAATTGCAATGGTTCCCGGCCATGGCTGAAGCCGAAAATCACTCCATTGATATAGAAAGCGGAGCCCCTTTTTGGTAAAATGGATTTGTGAAACACACCAACCGGAAAGGGGCTGGCCGCTATCTACCGACAGGAAATCATTCAGGATGTGACGCTGTTTACATCCCAAAGCGCCGCCATGTTTTACGACAAGCTTTTCAGCAGTCTGGACTTCACGCTGCCCAGGGCGGCAACCGGGCGGGGCTTCCCCAAAGAAGCCATGGTCGGCGCTTTTATCGTTATGAAATGCGAGGGCTTCGCGCAGATCACAGATTTGGCGGATTATCTGGACAACAATCGCCTCATTGCCCACTACTGCGGGTTCAATATCATGGAGCCGCTGCCGTCCTACTGGACGTATGACCGCTGCCTGCGGCAGTTGAACAACGGTGCGTTGAAGTCGATCATGGCCAATCTGGTGCGGAAGCTGTATGAGCTGGGCGTGGTGGATGCGTCTTTCGTTGGTCTGGATTCCACACCCGTCATGGCAAACACGAAGCAGAACAATCCAAAATCCTTTGCAAAGAACAAGTTCTCCAAGGAAAACCACCCGAAAAGCGACCCGGACTGCGCCCTCGGCGTTCACTCTGCCTCCAACCAGCACAATGAGCGGCGGTATGAGTTCTACTGGGGGTACAAGAGCCATGTGCCGGTGGACTGCATCTCCGGCCTGCCGCTCTACGAGCTGACCACACCGGGCAATGTCGCCGATTCCTCCGTCGCCGCTGAGATCCTCGCCAAAGCTGACAGGGTGATCTCCTTAAAGGAATGCACCTTTCTTGCCGACAAGGGCTACGATGTGAAAAGCATCTACAATACCGTAAAACGGTCTATGAGGGCGAGGCATTTATCCCCCTCAATCCACGCGGCACGAAAGCCTCTGAAGCGATTTCTGTCGGTAATCCAATCTGCGAGGCCGGATTGGCTATGCACAAAGATGGCAAAACCACCGACAATGGGCGTACCCGCCAGAAGTACTGCTGCCCGTTCCGCCAGTCCAAGACCGGTGTTTGCCCTTGTAACCACAAAAACTGGAACAACGGCAAGAAAAACCGGGGCTGCACGAAATACAAGACCGTTCCAAACGATTACAGACTTTCCATTGACCGCAGCTGCCTCTGTTTCAAGAGGACATACGCCTTGCGTACGGAGTGTGAGCGTTACAATTCCCGCTTCAAATCCACGGGTCAGGAACGGCTGTGGGTGCGCAACGGCACAAGCGCGGCAAACCTCAATACACTGGCCCACATCTCCGCCCTGGCGGTTGCGTTGGCCGCCGTTCTGCACGGCTCTCACTCCTACCGTTCTGCCAAACAGCTTCGGCGTTCCGCCTAATCTGTCTTTTCCATACCTTTTGCAGGCGCGGGGTCTACCGCGCTACGGTTTTTGCGCCCTTGAGACGCCCCAAGCTCTTTTGATTCCCATTTGCCTTGTTTGTGGGCTGCTCCTTCTGCCTGTTTTGCTCATCTCATGTAATGACATTGTATTGACATTTCTTCTTTTCGATATATACTAAGGTTGAGGTGAATGCTATGAACACGATCAATGTCACATCTGCACCAAAAACCGCAACCTTTCAAATGCGGATCAATCCAGAAGTCAAGCAGCGTATGGAGGACATCTATGCCCGTCAGGGGCTTTCCTTTACCGACGCCGTTAACATTTTCATTCAACAGTCCCTAAACATGGAGGGCTTGCCGTTTCTGGCTTCGCCTGAGAACGCGGAATATATGAAAGCCAAAGCTATGCGCCGCCTGCTGGATGAAGCACAAAAAGGCTGGGCATCCGCTGAAAGGGATGGTTGGGTATCCGAAGAAGATGCTTACCGCGCCCTCGGGGTGGCCGAATGAAGCTAAGATATACGCCAGAAGCATTACGCGACCTTCAGGAGATAAAACGGTACATCAAAAGCGAGCTTCATAACCCCACCGCTGCAAACCGGATCACAAAAGCCATCCTCGACGGCTGCGCCCAACTCAAGCAGTTTCCTGAAATGGGCGTTTCTATTGGGGCAAAGACCAGCTATGAAACTGACCTGCGTATGCTGGTGGTCGAAAGCTATATCGCGCTCTACCGCATTGAAACAGAAGTCGTTTCTGTTGGCCGTATCATCAACGCCCGTCAGGACTACATTCGCATTTTGTTTGGAGAAGTCTCACCACAATGAATGTAACTGCACCCTCTGTTCCTTATTGGACAGGGGGTGCAGCTTTTCATCAGATCGCGCCGATGGCACTCAAAATTTCCTTCGCAAAGGCAATCATGAGCCCACCAAAGAGGCAGAGGAAGCCCTGCGTGCGTTGGCTGGCGTCATGAGACTGGATCGACATGCCGACCTGCACAATACCCCAGCCAAGGATAATGACGCCCAGCGCCTTGATGATGCTGAAAATAAAATCAGAAAGGTTGTTTACAATGTCCAGCGGGTCGCCGCTCGCTGCCATTGCATGCGTGGCGCAGCAAAGGCAAAGGACGGCAGCACCAGCCGCCGTCCAATAGCACTTCTTCACCTTATCAGCTCTCAGCATCGTCTTCTTTTTCAGTTTCTTCATGTTCTGATTCCTCCATATTGATAAATTCATAGTCGTCCAACGATTTGAACTCGTAGGGCAGATCGGGCAGTGCATAATTCGGCGCACCCTGCGGCTTATGAACATAAGGCTTCGCTTTGCCATCCACCGTCAGCCTGATATTTGGGTGGTTCTTGATGTTGTACTTCTCATCCAGCACCGGGCTCTCTCCGCGAATAAACAGAATTGCTTGATTTGTGCCCAGTTTTCGCACTTCGTCCAGCGTCATCAATTCGCGTCCCGTCTGCTGGAAGTTGGTAGAACTGGAGCCATTGCGGCCTTTTGTCTGTCCACGTGTGCGGGTGGCAAGCGTTTCCTTGCCCAGCAGCTTGACAACGAACTCCAGAGACGTCGGCTCGTTGCCGCCGCCGAGAAATAAAAGTGTATCGCAGTTGCCGATAATGCTCTCCCATTCCTTTTCATACAGTGCCTTGATGTTTTGAATGTTCTGCACGATAATGTTTAGTCCAATATTGTAGCTGCGGCAGGTTGCCAGTATTTTAGGATAGCTTTCCGGCTGCGCCACGTTTGCCCATTCGTCTTGAATCACGCGCACTGGAACAGGAAGCCGACCACCATGCTTTTCATCCGCCCGGTGATAAAGCTCCTGAAAGCACTGTGTATAAAGCATACCTACAAGATAGTTCATACTGGTGTCTGCGATTGGGATCACACAGAAGATGGCTCTTTTCTTCTCGCCCAAGCTGCCAAAATCCATTTCATCTGCCATCGTCATCCGGGCATACTGCGGAATGTTAAACGCAGCCAAGCGTACAGCAGCACTCACTAAAATAGATTTTGCCGTCTTGCCAGAGACAAATTGTCAAGGACTTTTTAATCAAATTCACAAAAAATCTACAAAAAAGGTGCCAGAAGCATTGTATGGCTCCTGACACCTCGTTTGATAGATTACATTTTTCCGTTCAGCAGGTCTTTGCAGAGATACGCATAGTCTGGCAGCTGGTTGATATATGGCTCCCAGCGCCGCTTGATTTCGGCCAATTCCAGCGGATCGGCTGCTTCCAGTGCATGATCGTTGCCTGTCATATATAAAACATCCGTAGCAACATCATCCAAACACCTGCCGCAGAGATCGGCGGCTGATTCGATTCTGATACCGGTATCCACATAGACTGGATTGACGCCAATCGCCAGCCAGACATAGCCTACCTTGTCCGACCAGAGCAGTTCAAAATCAGGGCTTTGCCGCAGATGTTCCGCAAAGACCTCCTTTACTCGTTCAATTTCATGCTTCTCTTTTTCTGTGTAAAGCATTTTCGTGTCCTCCTTGACAAAAATTTTGGTGCGTACCATCATCAGTTTAGCACAAGACGGCTTCGTTTATCAGTCTGTCACATCTGCTGAATTTCATTTTTGAGCATACGCT
>OJOK01000734.1_pt1 | contig 17540 bp, 9 predicted proteins | sample 1598051 | NCBI WGS metagenome assembly OJOK01 (sample SAMN01915205, study PRJEB22387) | human gut metagenome | isolation source: stool | host: Homo sapiens | place: USA
GGCATGTGTTCCTAAATCGCCGTTTCGAAGAGCGTAAAAACGGCCCTCGGCCTCGGCGCCGCCGTTACGTTCGTGATGGTGATGACCGTGCCGCTGAACTACCTCCTGTATGAATTCGTACTCAAGGCAGGCGCCCTTTCGTGGGCCGGGCTGCCCGATGTGAACCTGGACTTCCTGACGTTCATCGTTTTCATCGCCACCATCGCCGCTTTCGTGCAGCTGGTGGAGATGGCCGTCGAGAAGTTCTCGCCGACGCTTTACAGCCAGCTGGGTATCTTCCTGCCGCTGATCGCCGTGAACTGCGCCATCATGGGCGGCTCGCTTTTCATGCAGCAGAAGGTCGATGCGCTGGAGCTGACGTCGCTCTGGCAGTCGATCGTCTACGGCCTGGGTTCCGGCCTGGGCTGGTGGCTCGCCATCGTCATGATGGCCGCCATCCGCGAGAAGACGACCTACTCGCAGATTCCCGCGGCGCTCAAGGGCCCCGGTATCGCGTTTATCATCACCGGCCTGATGGGTATCGCCTTCATGATCTTCTCGGGTATTCAGTTCTAACCTTAAAAGAGATTCGGAAAAAATGGAATTGACTATTATAGTTGCAATCATTGCCTTTCTGGTGGTGACCCTTCTGTTGGTGGGGCTGCTTCTCTTTGCAAAGGCCAAACTGACCTCGTCGGGCGAAGTTACGATCGACATCAACGGCGGCGAGAAGGTCATCACGACCGAAAGCGGCTCGACGCTGCTCGCAACGCTGGCCAACAACAAGGTCTTCCTGCCTTCGGCCTGCGGCGGCGGCGGTTCGTGCGGCATGTGCAAATGCCAGGTGATCGAGGGTGGCGGCGACATCCTGCCCACCGAGACCGGTTTCATCACGCGCAAGATGGCCAAGGAGCACTGGCGCCTGGGATGCCAGGTCAAGGTGAAGGAGAACCTCAAGATACAGGTTCCCGAAGCCGTGCTCGGCGTCAAGAAGTGGGAGTGCACCGTGGTCTCGAACCGCAATATCTCGACCTTCCTCAAGGAGTTCGTCGTCAAGCTGCCCGAAGGCGAGAACCTCAAGTTCCGCAGCGGCGGCTACATCCAGATCGACATCCCGAAATACGATGCCATCAAGTTCTCGGACATGGACGTCGACGAGGCCTACCGTGCCGACTGGGACAAGTTCAAGATGTGGGATCTGGTTACGACCAACCCCGAGGCTACGTTCCGTGCCTACTCGATGGCCAACCACCCGGCCGAGGGCAATATCATCATGCTCAACATCCGTATCGCCACGCCGCCTTTCGACAAGGCTACGGGCGGGTTCATGAAGGTGAACCCGGGTATCTGCTCGTCGTACATCTTCTCCCGCAAGCCGGGCGACAAGGTGACGATCTCGGGCCCCTACGGCGAGTTCTTCCTGCCGGACAACCTGCCCGACACGCAGGAGCTGATCTTCATCGGCGGCGGTGCCGGTATGGCCCCGATGCGCAGCCACCTGATGCATCTGTTCAAGACCGAAAAGACCAAGCGCCCCGTGTCGTTCTGGTACGGTGCCCGTGCGCTGAAGGAGGCTCCCTATGTGGACGAGTTCCATGCCATCGAAAAGGAGTTCCCCAATTTCAAGTTCAACCTGGCGCTCGACCGTCCCGATCCCGAGGCGGATGCCGCGGGCGTGAAATACACCCCGGGCTTCGTGCATAACGTGCTCTATGAGAATTACCTCAAGAACCACCAGGCGCCCGAGGACTGCATCTACCTCATGTGCGGCCCCCCGATGATGATCGCGTCGGTGGTCAAGATGCTGGACGACCTCGGAGTGCCGTCGGAGAATATCCTCTACGACAACTTCGGCTCGTAGCGGTGCGGTGATCCGCTGAACGCCGCAGGCGCATAAACGGGAAGGGGCGAAGATTCGAAGTGTTTCGAAGGCTTCGCTCCTTTCCGTTTGTCGTTTCCGCAGGGCGGGGAGTGCGGAGCTGCCGGGATTTTTTGTGTTGCATATCGGCCCGTCCGGAAATGTACACTTTTCGGGATAAATTATTATATTTGTACTAATAACCGATTCGACAAACTCCAAAAACCTTAATTCTATCGAAATGAACATTCCATTGATTTTCTGGATCGTCCCCGCCGCCGCTGTCATTGCCCTGGCCATAGCCTGGGCATTTTACCGCAGGATGAAGCGCGAGGACGAAGGTACCCCGCGCATGCGCGAGATCGCCGAGCACGTGCGCAAGGGCGCCATGGCCTACCTGCGCCAGCAGTACAAGGTCGTACTGATCGTATTCATCATCCTGGCGCTGTTCTTCGCCTACCTGGCCTACGGCGCCGGGGTACAGAACCCCTGGGTGCCCTTCGCCTTCCTGACGGGCGGTTTCTTCTCGGGGCTTGCCGGCTATTTCGGCATGAAGACGGCGACCTACGCCTCGGCGCGTACGGCCAACGCCGCACGCCAGTCGCTCGACCGCGGCCTGAAGGTCGCCTTCCGCAGCGGCGCCGTGATGGGGCTCGTGGTCGTGGGGCTCGGGCTGCTGGACATCTCGTTCTGGTATATTATCCTCGAACGCTTCGTGGAGGTGTCGGGGCCGCAGAAACTCGTGGTCATCACCACGACGATGCTGACCTTCGGCATGGGCGCCTCGACGCAGGCCCTCTTCGCACGTGTCGGCGGCGGTATCTATACCAAGGCGGCCGACGTGGGCGCCGACCTGGTGGGCAAGGTCGAGGCGGGCATCCCCGAGGACGATCCGCGCAATCCCGCGACCATCGCCGACAACGTGGGCGACAACGTGGGCGACTGCGCCGGTATGGCTGCCGACTTGTTCGAAACCTACGCCGTGACCATCGTGGCCACCATGATGATCGGCGCGCTTTCGGCAACGGGCGACACCATGCGCATGGTTGAATACCCGCTCGTCTTGGGTGCTGTCTCGATCGTCGCTTCCATCATCGGTACGTTCTTCGTGAAGTACCTGCCCGGCAAGAAGATCATGACGGCTCTGTACCGCGGCCTTATCGTCGCCGGCGTCATCGCCGCCGTTGCCTTCTGGTTCGTCGGCGACTTCGTCTTCTCCGATCCCAAGATGCTGCCCGAAGGCGTGACGACCACGCACCTGTTCGGTTCCGCTCTGATCGGCCTCGTTCTGACTGCCTTGATGGTCGTGATCACCGAGTACTACACCGGTACGGAATACAAGCCCGTGCAGACGGTTGCCGAAGCTTCCACCACCGGTCACGGCACCAACATCATCGCCGGTCTGGCCGTCTCCATGAAGGCCACCGCTCTTCCGGTTCTCGCCGTGGTTATCGCCATTCTCGTGAGCTTCTCGCTTGCCGGTCTTTACGGTGTTGCCATCGCCGCAACCTCGATGCTGACTATGGCCGGCATCATCGTTGCTCTCGACGCCTATGGCCCGATCACGGACAACGCCGGCGGTATTGCCGAAATGTCCGAACTCGATGAAAAGGTCCGCAACGTGACCGACCCGCTTGACGCAGTCGGCAACACGACCAAGGCCGTCACCAAGGGCTACGCCATCGGTTCGGCCGGTCTGGCCGCTCTGGTGCTCTTTGCCGACTACACGCACGCTCTGAAGCAGCAGTTCAACATTGACTTCCAGTTTGACCTTTCCGACCCGTACGTGATTGCCGGTCTGATCATCGGCGGTCTGATTCCCTACCTCTTCGGCGCAATGGCTATGGAAGCCGTCGGCCGCGCTGCCGGCTCCGTGGTGATTGAAGTCCGTCGCCAGTTCAAGGAAATCAAGGGCATCATGGAAGGCAAGGCCAAGCCCGATTATTCCAAGGCCGTCGGCATGCTCACCGGCGCTGCCATTAAGGAAATGATCATCCCGTCCGTTCTCCCGGTCATCGTCCCGATCCTCGTCGGCCTCATCCTCGGTCCGAAGGCTCTCGGCGGCGTGCTGATGGGTACGATCGTCACCGGTATCTTCGTGGCCATCTCCATGACCACGGGCGGCGGCGCTTGGGATAACGCCAAGAAGTACATCGAAGACGGTCACTTCGGCGGCAAGGGCAGCGAATCTCACAAGGCTGCCGTGACGGGCGACACCGTCGGCGACCCCTACAAGGACACCGCCGGCCCCGCCGTCAACCCGCTCATCAAGATCATCAACATCGTGGCTCTGCTCATCGTGCCGCTGCTGACGATCTAATCTCCGTCTTCTGACGTCGATTCACAGGCGCTCCTTTCTTCGAAGGAGCGCCTGTTTTGTTTGTACGTATTTCTCAAGACAAACGTACGGTCGGCGCCGCGTAAACTATGTCTCGTTTCGATTTCTCGGAAAAAACATGGCTTCGCTTCTGTCCGACCTTCTGGCGTGTCTCGGCTCCGATCGCGTTCTCACCGATGCGATGGCCCTAGCTCCGCTTTTGCTTGATAATCGCGGCCGCTGGCAGGGCCGCGCGCTGTGTGCCGTCTTCCCCTCCACAACCGAAGAAGTCTCGGAAATCATGCGCGTCGCCTGCCGACACAATGCGCTCGTGTTTGCTCAAGGCGGCAACACGGGCAACGCCGCGGCGGCTACCCCCGTCGTGAACGACACGGATGTCTCGCGAACCGTTTTGCTCTCGACAACCCGTCTGCGCCGCATCGAGAAAATCGACACCGTCAACGACTCAGTCGTCGTACAAGCAGGTGTTCCGGTCGCAGCCGTCAGAGAAACGGCCGCTCTGCAAAAGCGCCTTTTTGCACTCAGCCTTGCCAGCGACGGAACGGCTACGGTGGGAGGCGTTCTTGCGACCAACGCGGGCGGCGTACATGTTCTGCGATACGGCAACGCTAGAGACCTATGTCTGGGACTTGAAGTCGTTCTTTGCGATGGACGCGTGCTCGACCTGATGCGAGGCCTGCGCAAGGACAACACCGGCTACGACTTAAAGTCGCTTTTCATCGGAAGCGAAGGAACGCTTGGCATCATCACAAAGGCAGTACTGAAACTGCATCCGCTTCCGGCTTCGCGCAAGGTGCTTTGGCTGTCGCTGGATTCTCTGCGCAAAATCGAACCGCTTTTCTGCGCCTTTCAAAAACAGGCAGGTCATGCCCTGAGCGCCTTTGAAATCGTTCATCAAACGCCGCTGCAGCGTGTTGCGCAGGTCTTTCCCGAGAAAATCAAAAAAATCGATACACACTCGCCCTGGTCGGTTCTCGTTGAACTTTCCTATTCCGACACCCAAGATGAAACTCAAAGTGCCGACCTTCTCGAGTCGCTGCTTGAAGGACTTCTCGAACAAGGAATCATCACCGACACCGTTCTCTCGCAAAGCGAGATCCAATGCGAGGCGCTTTGGGCAGTGCGCGAAGCAGTCCCTGAAGCACACAAGAAGACCGGAGGCAACGTCAAGCACGACATCAGCGTGCCGCGAAGCCGCCTTGCGGCGTTCGTCGAACAAACCAATGCTGCGCTCGCGAAGCGTTTTTCCTGGATCGAACCAAGTGTTTTCGGTCATTTCGGAGACGGCAATCTCCACTACAATATGGGCGTCGTTCCGGGGCAGGATCCCCGGCTTTGTTTTGCCTTTGAAAAGGAAATCAACGCCATCGTCTACGAACATGTAGCGCGATTTAACGGCTCGGTTGCCGCCGAGCACGGCGTCGGGCGCATGAAACGCGACCTTATTGAGCAAACAAAACCGGCAGATGAACTGCAGTTGATGCGCAAATTGAAGCGCATTTTCGACCCCGACAACCGACTCAATCCGGGCGCCGTTGTGTCGCCCTAAAACTGATCTTGCTACGGAGCGCGAAGAAAAATGAAGACGTCTCGCCTTTTTCTGAAAGCCACTTCCGCTGCATTTGCCGCAGCCGTCCTGTTGAGCGGTTGCGCGACGCATACTGTTGACTATCAGCCCAAAGCCAACTACAAGGAATTCACCGACGCAACGTGGCGCCCCGAATCGAACATTCGTCCGCCCTTCCGCAGCACGGAAATTCCCGTTGACTCCGTTGCAGCCCTGCAGGAAGGCATCTACGCCTTCTACGACACACACCGCAGTTTCTTTCAACTGCAACCCGCTCAAACGGGCAGCTGGACCGCCAGTGAAACCGTAACGCAGGCCGGGGAACGCTGCTTTACCTGGGGCCAGGGCGCCGTGCAGCTCATCCGTAACTCCAGAGTGCTCAACAACGAAGGACCAATGGTTGCCTCCCGCCTGCCCGACGGTCGCATCCTTCTGCAGAATTCTGGTCAGGCGGTCTTTAACCTTGCCGTTGAACTTCGCGCCTACAACATCTCAGGCAAACCCATCCGTCACTTCCTTCGCAACGGCAACAACCAACCTGATTCGCTCGCCTGGTTTGTGCCGGCCGACGCCAAGTTCCCGCAGGGCTCCGTAGCGTATCTCGCCACTTACTGGCTCGGCGACGATGAAATCGTGCAGCCGTCGCGCTCGGCCTTTACGGGCGCACGCAATCTCGAAAGCATGAGTGCGCGCTACACGGCCAAGACTACGCCATACTGCATGAGCTACGTGAGCCATTTGGAAGCAACGCCCTACGGTCTGTCCTTTGAGCGTCCCGTGCGCGAGCGCGGCAAGAACCGTGCGTCGGCTCCTCAAGGACGCTTCATTCTTTCACAGGTTCAGCGCAGCAATATGTTCTGCGAACGACTGTCCAACGGCGCACAAAAGGGCGGCTCCTGGAAGATAAGCCGCATTCAGGGAACGCGAGTTCTTGAACTCACCGAAGACGCCGACGTGCCAAGTTCCGACATCGGCATTCAGCCGATCAACAACGACGGCATTGACGTGGGCTTTGCCGAAATCGTGCGCGGCAACAAAGGCCAGTCACGCATGCAGGTGGTTCCTGTTCGCATCGTGCGCAACAACCAACCGGTCACCGACTTCCGCCTGAAATTCAACGCCGCAGCCGCTCAGGCGATCGCTGAGGTACTGCCCGAAGCCGATGCTTCCCGCCGCGCTCATGATGAGAGGAACAAGCTTACCGGCAAACGCTAACCGAATCTCAACATCGGGCGGTCGCAAGACCGCTCGCTTTTTTAGGAAATTTCGTCCATGTCAGCACAAATCCTCGACGGCAAGGCTCTTGCCGCTGAAATCCGCTCCGAAGTGAAAACACAGGTTGCCGCGCTTGCCGAAAAGGGCGTTTCCACGGCGCTGGCCGTGATTCTCGTCGGCGACGATTCCGCCAGCCAGGTTTATGTGCGCAACAAAATCAAGGCTTGCGCGGATACGGGCATCCGTTCGCTCGAATTTCGAATGCCTGCCGAAACGACGCAGCAGCAGCTTCTGGCAAAGATTGCCGAGCTCAACGCCGACGAAAGCGTCGACGGCATCCTGGTTCAGCTGCCGCTGCCCAAGCAGATCAATGCCGACGCCGTGATCTCGGCAATTGACCCTGCCAAAGACGTCGACGGCTTTCACGTGGCCAATGCGGGTGCTCTCGTCACCGGCAAACAGGGCTTTGTCCCGTGCACGCCGTTCGGTGTGATGCGTTTGATTGAAAAATCGGGCGTCAATCCCCGCGGCAAATCCGCCGTCATCGTCGGGCGCAGCAACATCGTGGGCAAACCCATGGCCTTGCTGCTTCTGGCTGCCGACGCCACCGTCACTGTCGCGCACAGCCGCACACCCGATCTGAGCGCCGTCACGCGCAACGCCGACATTCTGGTAGCCGCCGTAGGCCGCGCCAAGCTCATCAAGGCCGATATGGTCAAGCCCGGCGCCGTCGTGATTGACGTTGGCATGAACCGCGATGAAAACGGAAAGCTTTGCGGAGACGTGGATTTTGCTGAAGTAAAAGAAGTCGCCGGCAGCATCACCCCCGTACCGGGCGGCGTCGGTCCCATGACGATTGCCATGCTGATGCAAAACACGGTGCTCGCCGCTCAGATGCGACGCGGCATTTCTTTGTCTTGATGTTCCTTTAGCCTTTTTTCAGTTGTCATGACCAATCCCTTGATCGATCAGGGCTCTCTTTTAAACTGGCCCGCCATCAAAACCGAACACATAACGCCGGCTTTGGACGAGCTGCTCGCCAAGGCAAACGAAGCCGTTGCCAAGGTCACGGCGCCCGAGACGCCCGCCACCTGGAGCGACGTCGTCGATCCGCTCGAACAGGCGCTTGAAAAGCTCTCGCGCGCCTGGTCGGCCGTGGGCCACCTCTCGGGCGTCATGGACAGTGAAGCGTTGCGCGAGGCATATAACGCCAACCTGCCGCGCATGACGCAGTTTTATATCGAGCTCTCTCAAAACGAAGCTCTCTTTGCCAAATACAAAGCGATTGAGAGCTCGGCAGGCTTTGCAGCCTTGAGTGAAGGATGTCAGCGCATCATCAAGCGTGAAATCCGTGACTTCCGTCTTTCGGGTGCGGAACTTGCCCCCGAACCTAAGGCTCGCCTCAAAGCCCTCGGCCAACAGGACGCGGCCGACAGCCAGAAGTTCAGCGAAAACCTCCTTGACGCCACCAACGCCTTTGCGCTGGACATAGAGGATGTTTCCGAACTCGATGGCATTCCGTCGGATGTCGTCGACATGTACGCCGCCTCAGCCAAAGCCGCGGGACTTGAAGGCAAGTGGCGCATTTCGCTGCATATGCCCAGTTATTTGCCCGCCATGCAGTACGCCAACAACGCCGCACTGCGTGAAAAGCTTCACCGCGCCTATTCGACTCGCGCCTCTGAATTCGGCCCGGCTGAGCGCGACAACACGCCGCTTATCCGATCCCTACTCAAAAACCGCCGCGAAGAAGCGCTGTTGCTGGGATTCAAGAACTACACCGAAGTCTCGCTCGTTCCCAAGATGGCTGATTCTCCGGCCGCAGTTGAGGCGTTCTTGACGGAACTCGCTCAGAAGGCCCGCGCCAAGGGCGAGGCCGATTGGGAAGAAGTCAAAACGTTTGCCAAAGAAAAGCTGGGGCTCAACGAAGTGCATCCGTGGGACGCCGCTTGGGTGTCCGAGTCACTTCGCCGAGCCAAATACGCCTACAGCGATCATGAAGTGAAGCGCTATTTCACGCTGCCGGCCGTCTTCAGCGGCATGTTCCGCTTGGTCGAAAAGCTCTTTGACGTGCGCATCAGCGAAGACTCGGCTCCGGTTTGGCACGACGACGTCAAACTGTGGCGGATTTCAGACGCTTCCGGCAATCTCATCGCGCGTTTTTACACCGACCTCTACGCTCGCGCCAGCAAACGCGGCGGCGCCTGGATGGACAGCGACACCACCTATTGCGTGCTACCCGACGGGACAGTGAGAACGCCGGTTGCTTACCTCGTATGCAACTTCTCGCAGCCCGTCGGCGACAAGCCGGCGCTTCTCACGCACGACGACGTCACGACGCTCTTTCACGAATTCGGCCACGGTCTGCATCACATGCTCTCGCGCGTACCGCAGGCGCAACTTTCAGGCATTAACGGCGTGGAATGGGATGCCGTGGAAATGCCGAGCCAGTTCATGGAAAACTGGGCATGGAACTACGACACCTTAAAGACGCTTTCCGCGCACGTTGATACGGGCGAGGTGCTGCCAAAGGAACTTTTTGACAAGATGCTGGCGGCCAAGAATTTCCAAAGCGGCATGTTCTGCCTGCGTCAGCTTGAGTTTGCTCTCTTTGATCTGCGCATTCACGATGATGACTCCACGGATCACGCCGATGACTTCCAAGCCGTTTTGGATAACGTGCGCAAGGAAGTCGCCGTGGTGCCGGCTGCCGAATATTCCCGCTTCGCACAGAGCTTTGCCCACATCTTTGCGGGCGGCTACAGTGCAGGTTACTACAGCTACAAGTGGGCCGAAGTACTCTCAGCCGACGCCTTCAGTGCGTTTGAGGAGGAAGGGCTCTTTAATCCGGCCACCGGCAAGCGCTGGGTCGAAGAGGTGTTAAGCCGCGGCTCTTCGCGCGACGCAATCGAAAACTTCCGTGCTTTCCGCGGACGCGATCCGTCAATCGAACCGCTGCTGCGTCACAGCGGCATTGTCTGAGCGTTTGAAAAAAACGGCGGCAACCTTCCGGGATGCCGCTGTTTTGCTTGATCAAGGCTGCGGAGCGTCGGTTCCGAACACGTCCTGCCAGAGCTTAAGAACCGCTCGGCGTTCATCGGCCACACTTTCCGGATCCACACGGCAGCGGACGTCTTCGCCGTGGGCAAGACGGATTTCGCGTTGGATGTTGCGGTAGTGACGATAAGCCTTGACGGCTTGCTCCGCCGTTGCTTCATCGAGCAGTCCCAGTCGCGCGGCCATTTCCGTGAGATGAATCGTACCGAAGTTGTTGACGAGTTCCGGGAAAACGGAACTCTTGGCAAGCACCAGATACTGCACGATGAATTCCAGGTCCACCATGCCTCCGCGGTCGTGCTTCACGTCAAAGAGATCGGTGCGGTTCGGGTGCCCGTCGAGCATTTTGCCTCGCATCTCGATGACGTCCTTTGCCACCTGTGCGGCATCGCGCTCAAGCGTAAGGATGTAGCGGCGTTCGTCCTCAAACTGCTGCCCCACCTGCGGATCGCCCGCACAGAAACGGGCGCGCGTGAGCGCCTGATGCTCCCAAGGCCAGGCTCCGTGTCCGTCGGCGTTGCGCTGATACTTGCGGAACATTTCGATGTTGGAAGCAATCAGCCCGTCCTGTCCGTTGGGACGAAGGCGCATGTCAACATCAAACAGAATGCCCGAACTCGTCTGCAGCGTGAGCCAGCTCAGCATGCGCTTGACGAGCTTCACGTAGTTGCTCTCCGACTCCGGCGCATCGTCGTCGTATAGGAAAATCAAGTCGAGGTCGGACGCGTAGCCGAGCTCCTTGCCGCCCAACTTGCCGTAGCCGATCACGGCAAACTTGGGATACTCGCGGTGCCGCGTCGCAATGGAGTCCCAGGCAAGCTCAATCACCACCGCAAGCACGGCATCGGCCAGCGCCGAAAGATGGTCTGCGAGGCGCTCCACCGTAAGACGGCCTTCCAGATCGGCTGTGAGCAGCTGAAACAGCGCACTGTGGTGAGCGTCGCGCAGATGATTGAGCTGACGCTCCCGATCGCCGTCTGCCGAGCGCATTTGCGCACGCAATTCTTCCAACCACCGGCTGCGATCCACCGGTGTGTAATCGTCGATCACTCGATTGCGCGCATCGACCAGTTCGTCGAGTACCAAAGGATGCGCGGCGATGTAGTCGGCCGCCCAGCGGGACACGGCAAGCATCCGTCCGACACGTTCGGCCGCGTCCGGATACTGGTTGAGCAGCGCGATATAGGTTGCGCGCCCGAGCACCATCTCCAAGATGGTCAGGTAGCGCTCCATCACCTCATCGGCCGAAACGCAGCTTTCGCGCAGCTGCGCCCAACCGGCCGCCTTTTGAGCAACCTTGGGCACAAAACGCGCCAACTGTTCGCGCGTCTGTTGCGTACGCGCGTTCAAATAGCGCGAACGCATCATCTTGAGAATGCGGCCGGCGAGCTTGTTGGCCTCAATAAAGCCGATGCCGGCAAGCGCATCGGTGAGTTCACTTTCAAGAGCCGGATCGCCCGTCGACCACCCGACAGGCCAGTTGCTCACGCGATCGGTGGGCGCCTTGGTATGGAAAACACCGTCAAAGGTCGTCGTCACAAACGCTCTGATCTCGGCGACTTCGGCATCGAGCTCGGCAAGCGTCATTCCCATCATCTTGGCAACGCGTGCGCGCTCTGCATCGTCCTTAGGCAAGACCTGCGTCTGCTTGTCATCGACATACTGCAGGCAATGTTCAAGATTGCGCAAGAACACATAGTTGCGATTGAGCCGTTCGGCCGTCTGCTCATCAATGCAGCCGCTTGCGGCACAGGCAGCAAGCATGGGACCCGTGGTCTTGCCTCGAAGTTCAGCTTCGCGGCCTCCGCGGATGATTTGGAAAGTCTGGCAAATGAATTCGATTTCCCGAATGCCGCCGCTTCCGAGCTTAATGTTGGTGCCGCGGTCCTTGACGGCTTCCTTGCGGGCCGTTTCCGCACGGATCATCTCATGAATCTTCGCAAGAGCACTGATGGCGCCGAAGTCAACGTACTTGCGGAACACGAACGGCCGCACCAGAGAACTGAGGTTGCGAACAGCCTGCGCAAAGTTTTCTTCACCCGCAAAAACGCTGCGGTTGACAACGCGTCCTTTGAGCCAGGCAAAGCGCTCCCAGTCGCGACCTTCGCTGTAGAGATACTCTTCGAGCATTGCCGAGGAAATCACCAAAGGACCGCTGTCGCCGAAGGGACGCAGACGGATGTCGACGCGAAACACAAAACCGGTACCGTCGATTTCGTTAATAGAAGCAATCACACGTCGAGCCAGACGGTCAAAGAACTCGTGGTTCGTCACCTGACGGCGTGCCGAAGCGAACTCTCCGATTGCCTGCGTTTCGCCGCCTTCGTCGTAGACGAAGACCAGATCAATGTCGGAACTGACGTTAAGTTCCTCCCCGCCGAGTTTGCCCATGCCGACGACAAGCAGATCCTGCGGTTCACCCGAGACGCCCACCGGCACGCCGAAGCGCTGCGCAAGCTTTCGGGAGTGCACCCGCACGGCCGCCGAAACGGTTTCTTCGGCCAACGCCGTCACCGTGCTCACGACTTCATGAAAATCGGCGTGAGCGGTCAGGTCACGAACGATCAGCGTCGTCATCACTTCCCGGCGCAACTGACGCATGACCATGTCGAGCATTTCCGGATCATCGATTTTTTCGAGACGGCTTCGCATCGCCTCGCGCGTCACAGGTTCCTTCTGAAACCGCTCAATTAAATCCTGAACGGTGGTCCCGCTCTGCAGCGCCATGGCATTGAGCGAGCGCGCGGCATATTGTGAAAATTGAGGAACTTCCTGCGGAGTCAAACGCGGCTTGGTTGAATTCAGTTCGCCCATGACATAAAAACTGCGTAAAAAAGTTGTTTCAAATCGAGACCAATTTGCGGCGAGATACAAAATCGCCCGAGTTGTCCGCAACGAGCTTTGCTATATTGCCTTGTGTGAATTTTTCGTTTCATTTGCGTGACAGCTCGACCGGTTTTCGGCGCTTGCCTGTTCGGCTCATTTTAGCTGTGTGAGCAATCGCGCTGAGTCGTTTTTTCCTCCTAGGTCCGTGATCTTCGCAATTCCTGCGGCATGAGTTCGACGTTTTCCATACTCCCGGTCAGATTCAGAGCCTACCTGCGCCACCCTAAAGTACGCGCGGCGTGGATCTCTTTTTTTTGGGGCGTCGTTCTCTTCTACTTCCTCTTTTGTGCTCTTGTGCTCACAACGCGCTGGGTTCTGCTGCCGCAGGTCGACAAGTACAAGGACGACATAGCGCATTTTCTGAGCGAGTCGCTGCACGCCGAAGTCAGCATCGGGCGTGTCTCGCCGCGGTGGGATACGTTCTGGCCGCAGCTTTCCCTGCGCGATGTCGTGATTCAACGTCCCGACCCACGTTCACGCGATGCCAACATCCTGCATTTGCCGCAGGTTGAGGCAAGTTTTTACTGGCGCTCCGTCTTCGGACAACCCCTTTTCAGAAAGCTTGAAGTTCCCAACGCCGAAATCACCGTTCGACGCGTTGATCACGGCGTCTTTGACATTGCGGGCTTTATCATCAATTTCAACGATACGGCCCGACGCGACGCGCAAAGCGGTTCGGCCGTCACAGACTGGCTCCTGCGCCAGGGCCGCATTGACGTTACGTCCTGCAAGCTTCGCTTTCAGGATCTGATTGCCAAGCCTCGCGCCCGCACGACCACGATCGAAAACATCAACTTTACGTTTGAAAAGAACGTGAGCGACTATCGAGCGGGCATTCAGGGCGAACTCGCAGGGCGGCATGAAAACCGCATCGACATCCGCACGCGGTTCACCGCTCCGCTTTTCGGTGACCGCAGCTGGAAGACATGGTCGGGCGAACTTTATCTCGGCGCCGACAATCTTGACGTCGCCCGCCTGACGCGTCCCATTCCGGACGCCCGCAAACTTTTGAAGTCGGGGCGCGGCAGCACGCGGACCTGGCTCAAATTCCAGGAAGGAAATCCGAGTGAACTGACCAGTTACCTCGGCCTGTCGGACGTGTTGCTCACTTTCTCGCCCGATTCCGAACCGCTGCAGGTAAAGACGCTGTCGACGCGTCTGACGGAAACCTTTACCGAAGGCGAACTGCACGCCAAAGCTGAAAATCTCGATTTCGAATTAAGCGATGGCACCGAAGCTCACGACCTGCTTTTGCAGACCGTCGTGCACACGGCTGCAACACCGGATGCCGAAACGCATCGCTCCGGCTTCAGCATCGCACGGCTTGACGTTGAAACGCTCAAAAAACTCCTTCCGTCCGTGCCCTTCCCAAAGTCGGCAGCCGATCTGATTCACCAGCATGAAGCCTCCGGCACCATCTCCAACTTCGAGGTTTCCTGGCTGGGCTCTCCCGGCAAGACACAGGACTGGCGCATCAAGACCGATTTCTCCGGCCTGACGGTTGCCCATAACTCGCCCGAAAACGAAAAGGTTTTCTTCTCCGGCGTTGAGAACCTTTCCGGCTCTCTGGAAGTCGCCGCCAAGCGCGGGCGCGTGGCTTTCGCCACCCAAAAAGGCGCCGTGTCAATTCCCGGCGTCTTTGAAAATCCCCGCCTGCCTCTTGATTCACTCACGGGCGCCGTGAGCTGGCAGCTTTCCCGAGCTTCCGAGACTGACAACGAAAAGGTTGCGATAACCTTTGACAACGTGGCCGTTTCCAACCAAGACCTGTCTGTGTCCGCGCAGGGCTCCTGGCAGCAAAACGACACGGCGGCCGGTCACATCAATCTCACGGGCCGCATCGAGCACCTGCAAGCCAACCGCGCCTGGCGATACATGCCGCTGGCGATCTCCGAAAACGTGCGCAACTGGCTGCAGGGCGGCCTCGTTTCCGGACAGGCGCAAAACGGCACGTTCGAGCTGCGCGGCGACCTCGTGAAATACCCCTGGGTCGGACCGAACAAGGACAAAGGGCACTTTATCGTTTCGGCAGAACTCAAGGATGCCGCCATTGACTATGTTCCTTCCATGAAGGTGCTCGAAGACGGCAATTTTGAGCGAGCCGCCCTGTGGCCGCTTCTCACCGACATTCAGGGGCGCCTCATCTTTGAAGGCGCCTCCATGACGGTGCTTGCCGATTCGGCCAAGACCAACGGCGCCACGGTGACGAAAACGCGCGCCGACATCCCGAATCTGAGCGCCGGAGACAACACTCGCCTAATCATCAACGGCAACGCCGACGCCGAACTTCAAAAGTTCTTCGACTACGTGCAAGCAAGCCCCGTCACGGAGTTTGTCTCGGGCGCGTTCACAGGCACCAAGGCAAAAGGTCAGGGTCATCTGGATTTGTACCTCGACATTCCGCTCATGGAACCCTCCGGAACAAAGGTAAAAGGAGCCATCTCCATGCAGAAGGCCGACATTGCCATGGGCTGGCCCAAGCCGCCGCTCAACGATGTCGAAGGCACCGTGCACTTCTCTGAAAAAGGAGCAACGGCAAGCAACGTGCACGCACGTCCATTCGGATCGGGCGACGCGTCCGTGTCGGTTCACACCACGGCTGACGGTGCGATCGTGATCAGTGCTTCGGGTTCCACCGACGTTTCACACCTGACCTGGTTTGCGCAGAACCCCTATTTCGATCCGGTCGCCAAACGCATGTCCGGCATGTTGCCCTTTGTTTCCACGGTAGTCGTGAAAAAAAAACAAGGGGTCACCGTCTCGGCGCGCTCTTCGCTTCAGGGCGTAGCTATCGACCTGCCGGCACCGTTAAAGAAAACCCCGACGGAAACCTGGGATACTGCCTTCAGCTTCACACCCGTTACCATCAACCGTCAACCGGGCTACATGATCAAGGTGGGCTCCGGCAGTCGCTTCGACGTCCTGCTGCAGCTACCCACTGAAGGATCCAAACTTGCGGCTCTGGGCAACATCGCCGTAGGACACCGAGCAGGTCTTCCCGCCCGCGGCATCGCCGTAACGATTCAGGCCAAAGAACTGAACCTCGTCGACTGGCAGCCCTTCGTGCGCACCATGACCGATACGGCCTCCGCGCAGATTCCGAAAAAGAACGCCGAGAACAACCCGCTTCCGGTGTCGGGTGCCGCGCGAGCAGGACTCTCTCGCGTAGAAGTGACCGCCGATCAGCTGTTGCTCGGCAGCGGTCCGATCCACAAGACGCATTCGATTCTGGAATTCGACGACGCCAACAATGTCTCGATTGATCTGTCTTCCGACGAAATTCGCGGCAAGCTGCGATACGAGCCGGCCGGCCGAGGCAATGTCACCGGCAGCTTTGATCGCCTGAAGATTGCCGCCAAGGACGTGACGACAATTCGCCGCTTCCTCGAAGGTGAACAGGTTGATGTCGTGCTCACGCCGCGCCCGACCATCCTGCCGAGCCTGGATCTCGTCGTCGACGAACTCTCATACGCTGACAAGAAAATCGGCCGCATGGTGCTGCAGGCCGAGGCTTCCGGAACGGCCGATGAAGAAACGCTTCGCATCACCAACTTCGCCGTATTCTCCGACGTTTCGGCTCTGACCGGAACCGGCTTCTGGACACAGGGGAAAAAGCTCACGCAGCAGCATCCGGGCGAGACGCAGTTCACGCTGAAATTCTCAACAAAAGATCTCGGACAGACGCTCTCGGATCTGGGATACCCCGGTGTGATCGAAAACTCGACCGGCACGGCCGAAGGACACTTCAAATTCGACGGTATTCCCTGGTCGCCCAAACTCGATACGCTTGCGGGTACTTATGCAATCGATTTCCGCAAGGGCACCATCGCCAAGGTCGATACCGGTGCGGGCGGTCTGCTTTTGTCCTTTGTCTCGATGCAGTCGCTCTTCAAGCGTCTGATGCTTGACTTCTCCGACTTCAAGAGCGGCTTCTCATTTGACACTTTCTCCGGAAGTTCGATTGTGACAAACGGCGTGTTTTCAACCGACAACACGAAGATTGTCGGCACGCACGGCACGATTCTGCTATCGGGCAACGTGAATGTGGCCGAGGGCAGCGTTGACAGTCGCGCCATTGTATTGCCGGAAATCAATGCCGGAAACGCCAGCCTTGCTCTGGCATTCGTCAACCCGGCTGTGGGCATCGGCTCGTTCCTCGCTCAGCTCCTGCTGCGCACGCCCTTGAGTCACCTCTTTAAGGTCGAATATTCCATCAAGGGACCGTGGGAGAACCCCGTCATCACGAAGGTGTCATCGGGGACGGAAGAAAAGCCGACGCAAGAGAATTGATGCGGCTCAGGTGCGAGCGCCGCTGCGGGCGCCCTGTCGCACCTCCGCCGATTAATTGCGCCTCTGATCGTGCTGTTGCAGATGCGGCCAGGCGGCAGACATATAGACACACATCGAGTAGATGGTCAGAATCGCCGCAATGTAGATGAGAACGGTCCCGATCCATGCAATCGGCAGACCGAAGATCGGGTCGAAATAAAGAAGCATCGGGATGGCGGTCATCTGCGCGATGGTCTTGATCTTGCCGAACCAGTTGACCTTGACGCTGGCTGCCGCACCGATCTTTGCCATCCATTCGCGCAATGCCGTCACCGCGATCTCGCGACCGACGATGATGAGCGCGACCAGCA
>OJOK01000739.1_pt1 | contig 17401 bp, 16 predicted proteins | sample 1598051 | NCBI WGS metagenome assembly OJOK01 (sample SAMN01915205, study PRJEB22387) | human gut metagenome | isolation source: stool | host: Homo sapiens | place: USA
TAGAATTTACACCATTTTCGGATTTTACACCACCGAGGGACTTCATTGTCGGGAACAATAATACGTCCCTGATTGCCTGGCTATCTGTCAGAAGCATTACAAGACGGTCGATTCCGTATCCGATTCCACCTGTTGGCGGCATACCGATTTCAAGTGCGTTGAGGAAGTCCTCGTCTGTGTGCTCTGCCTCGTCATCGCCTGCTGCTGCGTTGGCATCCTGTGCTGCGAAACGCTCACGCTGGTCGATTGGGTCGTTGAGCTCTGAGTATGCGTTACACATCTCCCATGTATTACAAAACAGCTCAAAACGCTCTACCTTTGTAGGGTCGCTTGGTTTCTTCTTGGTGAGAGGTGATATCTCGATTGGGTGATCCATGATAAAGGTTGGCTGGATAAGCTCTTTCTCACAGTACTCCTCGAAGAAGAGGTTTACGATGTCACCCTTCTTGTGACGCTCCTCATACTCGATATGATGCTCGTCTGCAAGCTTCTTTGCGGCTGCATCATCAGGTACCTGGTCGAAGTCTACGCCTGCGTATTTCTTGATTGCGTCTATCATTGTCATTCTTGCGAATGGCTTTCCAAGGTCGATCTCCACGCCGTTGTATGAGATTTTTGTCGAACCACATACCTTCTCAGCGAGGTAACGGAACATTGACTCTGTCAGCTCCATCATGCCCTCGTAGTCTGTGTATGCCTGATAAAGCTCCATAAGTGTGAACTCAGGGTTGTGACGTGTGTCTACGCCCTCGTTACGGAAAACTCGTCCGATCTCATATACTCGCTCAAGTCCTCCGACGATGAGTCTCTTTAAGTAAAGCTCAAGGGAAATACGAAGCTTTACATCCTCGTTCAATGCGTTGTAGTGTGTCTCGAATGGTCTTGCTGCGGCACCACCTGCGTTTGAGACAAGCATAGGTGTCTCAACCTCCATGAAATCACGGCCTGCAAGGAAGTTACGGATTTCCTTGAGTATCTGTGAGCGCTTGATAAATACCTCTTTGCTCTCCTGATTCATGATAAGGTCTACATATCTCTGACGATATCTGGTGTCTGTGTCTGTCAGTCCATGGAACTTCTCCGGGAGTATCTGGAGTGATTTTGAAAGGAGTGTTATCTCCTCTGCATGGATTGAAATTTCGCCTGTCTTTGTTCTGAAGGCGAAGCCCTTTACACCGTAGATATCACCGATGTCTGATTTCTTGAAGTCTGCGTATGAGTCTTCTCCGACATTGTCCCTTGCCACATATACCTGGATATTGCCCTTTAAGTCCTGAATATTGCAGAAAGAAGCCTTACCCATGACACGCTTGAACATCATACGTCCTGCGATGCTTACCTCGATTGGCTTTGCATCCATGATTTCTCTTCTCTCGTTGTAATCGTTGTTGATTACCTCTCGCTTTGCAGCGTCATCCAAGCCCTCAACATCCGGAGCCTTTCTGTCACCGAGAATCTCAGCCTCATGAGCATTGTAAAGCTCCTTTACATCGCTGCTGTGATGAGTGACATTGTACTTTGTAATCTGGAAGGGATCCTTTCCTGCTTCCTGTAAATTCTGTAATTTTTCACGGCGGACCTTAAGGAGCTGGTTTACGTCCTGCTGCTGTCCACCCTTGTTATTATTCTGATTTGCCATTTTTTACCTCTTTTAGTTCTCTTCTGCTCTCTGGATCTCGAGTACCTTGTATGTGAGCTCTCCTACCTGAGTCTCAACAGTTACAGTATCTCCGACTTTCTTTCCAAGAAGAGCTTTACCTACAGGTGACTCGTTTGAAATCTTGCCCTTTAAGCTGTTTGCCTCTGTTGAACCAACGATTTTATACTCAAGCTCCTCATCAAACTCACAATCTAAGATGCGGATCTTACATCCGATAGAAATCTTGTCAAGGTCAACCTCCTCCTCAACAACAACCTCTGCATTTTTAAGGATTTTCTCGATTTCCTCAATACGAGCCTCGATATCGCGCTGCTCATCCTTAGCTGCATCATACTCAGCATTCTCTGATAAATCACCCTGCTCACGAGCCTCCTTGATCTTCTGGGAAACCTCTTTACGCTTAACAACCTTTAACTGCTCAAGCTCATCCTCGAGCTTCTTAAGACCTGCATATGTCAGAATATTTTTCTTGTTATCCATGATTCTTACCCTTCTATCTTCTTTTTTTATTTTTGATATTTATTGTACTCATCTAGTATATTAACTTCCCACACCAAGGTCTTCAATACCGGAAAGTATACAGTATGTTCCGAAGAAAAATATGAACTGCCACGGAGTCCCATAACACCCGGCAACGGAAACCCGGTAGCAAAGAAAAACCCTCTATCCGCGATTCGCACCCGTGGCTAACTTCATATTTTCTGAGGAATATACTGTATGCTATGCCGGTAACTTCGATAAACTGAATGTGGGAAGTTTCACATACTAAATTTAAAGCCTATTTTAACGCGTGTATTATAATTGAAAATCCCCACGCTGTCAAGGATTTGACCGATTTCAATTTTTAAGCTTCTACTTATACAAAAGCTCCTCAAGCTGTTCTAAGCTCTCCACCGTATTCACTGCCGCGCGCAGTCTTGATGAATGCGGATATCCTGCCGTATACCACGCTGTGTGCTTTCTCATCTCGTGTATCCCCGTGTACTCGCCCTTGAACTCTATCATCATGCGTGCATGACGCAGTATCATCCGGCGCACTTCCTCAAAGGATGGCTTTTCCTGATGCTCGCCGGTCTCAAAGTAATGCAGTATCTGTGAGAAAATCCATGGATTGCCCTGCGCTCCCCTGGCTATCATAAAGCCATCGCAGCCTGTCTGCTCCTGCATTCTTATGACATCCTCTGCGCAAAGCAGGTCTCCGTTTCCTATGACCGGTATTGAGACAGCCTCTTTTACCTGCCTTATGATGTCCCAGTCGGCTTTACCGGAGTAGTACTGCTCTCTGGTCCTGCCATGCACTGCGACTGCGCTTGCGCCGCTTTCTTCAGCCACATGTGCCAGTTCTACTGCGTTGATATGTTCATCATCGAAGCCCTTTCGTATTTTTACGGTGACCGGCTTATCTATCGCTTTTACTATACTCTCTATAATCTGACCTGCAAGAATCGGATTTTTCATGAGCGCTGAGCCCTCACCGTTGTTTACGATTTTTGGCACCGGACAGCCCATGTTGATATCCAGTATGTCAAACGGTCTTTCCTCTATCTGCTTTGCTATCTGAGCCATTATCTGCGGGTCTGAGCCAAACATCTGGAGTGAAACAGGCTTTTCTCTTTCATCTATCGAAAGAAGCGACTCTGTATTTTTGTTTTTGTACAAAATCGCCTTGGCGCTGACCATCTCCATACATAAAAGGCCGGCTCCCTGCTCCTTGCACAATAAGCGAAATGGCAGGTCTGTAACGCCTGCCATAGGTCCCAGTATCAGGTTGTTTGGGAGTGTCACACTTCCTATCTGAAGCTTTCGTATCTGATGAATATCCATACTATTACTTCACTCCCTTGCGGTTCTGCTTGCGATACACGAGGTTTATGCCCTTTAATGTCAGATCCGGATCGTATACATCCACGTTTTCTGTCTCATTGGATATTATTCTGCCGAGTCCGCCGGTCACTACAACCTTTGCATCGTACATGCCTGTTTCTTCCTTTACCTTGTTGATGATGTACTCTGTCTGTCCTATCTGTCCATACACAAGTCCCGCCTGCATGCTGGTGATAGTGTCCTTTCCGAGGATATTATCAGGCTTTTTAATCTCTATCTCAGGAAGCTTTGCCGCATCCTCCCAGAGTGCCTTGGCTGAGATACGTATGCCCGGTGCTGTGATTCCTCCCATGAAGGTACCGTTTTCATCGACCATATCGTAGGTAGTTGCTGTGCCAAAATCTATGACCAAAACAGGTCCTCCATATAATTCATATGCAGCTACGGCGTCTACTATACGGTCTGCGCCAATTTGCTGCGGATTTGGTGTGGCGATACGGATACCTGTTTTGATGCCCGCCTCCACGATTATCGGCCTGATATTGAAGTATTTTATCAGGCCATTCTGCAGTGAATGCATGATATTCGGTACAACGGAGCAGATGATTGCATCATGTATGTCGTCCATGCCTACCTGATTTCTTTCAAGCAGAGTGCTCAAAAGCATGCCATATTCATCTGATGTACGTGGCATTTTAGTTGTAATTCTAAAGCTTGCTTTTATCCTGTCACCATCAAACACGCCGCATGTTATGTTTGTATTTCCTACGTCCAGTGCTAAGATCATTTGTTATTCCTCCTCGAGTCCTTCTCCCAAAAATACTATGCGATAATACGTCTCTATCGACTCGAGCAGTTCTCTTCGCTCGTTGCGGTACTGCTTTATCTTTAGCACGCTTCCTATCTCATCATAAAAAAAGTCGTTTTCCTTGCAGGATGTTCTGAAATCGAGGTTTCCGTCCTCATCAAACACCAGCTCCAGTATGCCTCCCACATCCTCTGTATACAGGACGCACATGATTTTGAGCTCGTCCCTTATAGTCTGTGGAAGTCCGTTAAAATTCTCGTTCAGATAATATTTTTTCTGATATGCGTTTGACACGCAAAGTACTACCTCTTTAGACATATCCGTATATTCCTCTCACTGATACTTCTCCGCTTGAAACCAGCTTGCGCGATTCCCATGTGTCCACGATCAGCTCGCCCTTAGGCGTGATGCCCATCGCTTTTCCGTCAAACGGCTCCTTCGGATCCAGTACCCTTACTGATTTGTTCCTGTTGACCAACAGCTCATCATACTCCCTGACGAGGGCTGAAAGGTCCTGCGTCTTTAAAAATGTGTCATAATACTGCTCAAAGTATGACATGGTCTCTGCGATTATCTGCGCACGGTGGAATCTTTTGCCACCTGCTTCTATCATGAGTGAGCTCGCCATCTGACTGATTTCCTCCGGAAAGCTCTCATTATGCACGTTGATACCGATACCTACAACAATATGGTTGATATAGTCAAACTGCGCATTCATCTCTGTGAGTATGCCGCACACCTTTTTGCCGTTTACCACAATGTCGTTTGGCCACTTTATCATGGCTTTCTCGCCGGTTACGCTCGTTATTGCCTTTGCGACAGCAAGCGCTGCCACAAGCGTGAGCATGGATGCATTGTTTGGATTGATATCAGGCTTTATCATAAGTGTCATGAAAATACCTGTGCCGGACGGCGATACCCAGCTGCGGCCGCGGCGCCCCTTGCCTGACTCCTGCTTGTCCGCTACGACTAAGGTGCCGCTCGGATAGCCTTTTTCGGCAAGCTCCTGAGCCTTGATGTTGGTGGAGTCTATTGTATCAAAATACAGCACTTCCTTTGCCACCCAGTCTGTGTGCATGAGGCTTTTTATCTCCGCCTCTGTCATCAGATCCGGCGCTGCCATGAGCCTGTAGCCCTTATTCTGTTGTGCCTCTATCTCATATCCGGCTTCCTTTAGCTGGTTTATGGCCTTCCACACGGCTGTGCGCGATACTCCGAACCGGTTGCATAGCTCCTGCCCTGAAATATAGCCGTCAGCGCTGCGTAGAAGTCTAAGTATTTCTTCCTTCATACTTTATTCCTTAGCTTTCCGTCAATCTTTTGTTGCGGTCATTGCTTACCGTACTAGTACATCGAAAAATAAGTTTCTGGCTATATGACGCAGAATGAATTTTCATCTGCAAGGCGGAGGAATGAGGCGTAGCGGTGGCTACGTCGATTGACTACAACGCCGCAGATGGGAAATCAGGCAAGTCATATGGCTGGTTACTTATTATTCGATGTACTAATCAGCAAGTGTTGCACGCATGATAGCCTTGATTGAGTGCATACGGTTCTCTGCCTCATCAAATACCACTGAACGCTCTGACTCAAATACCTCGTCTGTCACCTCAAGCTCGCTCAGTCCAAACTTCTCATAGACCTGCTTGCCGATAGTGGTCTTTAAATCATGGAATGCAGGCAGACAGTGCATAAAGATTGCGCTATCCTTTGCATTTTCAAATGCTTTTGCATTTACCTGATATGGCTTTAAGTCGTTAATTCGCTCTGCCCATACCTCTTCCGGCTCTCCCATTGATACCCACACATCTGTGTAAATGACATCCGCGTCCTTTGTGCCCTCTGCCACATCCTCTGTGAGTGTGATTGATGCGCCGGTTGTTTCTGCAACGTCCTTACAATATTTTACAAGCTCATCATTTGGGAAATATTTCTTGTTTGTGCATGCCACGAAGTCCATGCCAAGCTTTGCACATGTGACCATGAGTGAATTGCCCATGTTGTATCTTGCATCGCCCATGTATACAAATTTCACGCCCTTGAGTCTGCCGAGGTGCTCACGGATTGTAAGCATATCTGCTATCATCTGTGTCGGGTGGAACTCATTTGTCAGGCCGTTCCATACCGGTACGCCTGCGTATTTAGCCAGCTCCTCCACGATTTCCTGTCCGTATCCACGGTACTCGATTCCGTCAAACATTCTGCCGAGCACGCGCGCTGTATCGGCGATACTCTCCTTTTTGCCTATCTGTGAACCGCTCGGGTCAAGGTATGTGACATGCATTCCAAGGTCATGTGCCGCTACCTCAAAAGAGCAGCGAGTTCTGGTACTGGTCTTTTCAAAAATCAGCGCTATATTCTTGCCTGTGAGGTCATCATGTCTGATGCCTTTTTTCTTCTTTTCCTTCAGCTCCTGTGAGAGGTCAATCAGATAAGTAATCTCTTCCGGAGTGTAATCCATAAGTTTTAAAAAGTTTCGTCCCTTTAACTGCATTGCTCTTGCCTCCTGGGTTTTATTTGCATCGTTTATAGATGCAGGTTGCTATAATTTATATCTGTAGGTTGCTATAATGATGTCATTTTACTCTATTTTGTGGTATGTTGCAAGAGGTTTGAAGCATTGACGCTCTGACTGTAAAACCACGCCGTACAAATAATTAAAGAGGCTGCAAACCAACAAGCTTTGTTGATTTGCAGCCTCTTTGTTATTTCTTTGTATTGGCTGTATATTATCTGAACTTCATATTTCCGATTGATATTCCTGAGCCGTGGTCATTGAAGGATGTACATCCTCCTGTGTTGTCCACTCCGGACATTGCCTCCTGTGCTGCACTGTAGCATGAAGAAGAAATGCGTCCGCTAAGCTTTCTTGCGAGCTTTCCTGATGATGCCGGTCCAAACTGACCTTTCTGGTAAATAACACCTGAGATGCTGTTTGGATATGAGCCGCTCTTTACTCTGTTGATGACTGCCGCTCCTACTGCAAGCTGACATTCATAGCTCTCTCCGCCTGCCTCGCACTCGATAATTGCAGCAAGAAGTGTCAGGTCATCTGCTCCTGCACTTACCGCCTCGCCCTGTGTGGTCTCTGTTTTCTTTGATTCCTTTGCTGCTTTTGCAGCTTCTTTTGCTGCCTTTTCTTCTGCGGCCTTTCTCTCAGCCTCTTTCTGTGCAGCTATCTGAGCCTGTTCCTCTTCAATTGTGATACCCACTCTTGTGTTGAGGGAACGTGTCGCATAATCTGCTGCGATATATCCTGTCTGTGAATCACAGACTACTGCGATCCAGCCATCCTGTGCCTGTGCTGCGCGGTCCACCTGATAGGTCTTGCCCTGGTCAGCTACCTCTATGGCCTTGCTGTTTGTATCTGCTGTCTCTCTCACACGAAGTCCGTCTGTATTTACTGTAGCAATTTCTCCGCATGTGTCGTAAGCATAGCTTAGTGCGTCAGTTCCGGTCACACAGTAAGATACATTGACATATCCGTCTACATTTCCTGACTTGATGTGAGCCCATGTGCCATCGTTTTCTACGATGTCTGCCACACTTCCTTTATATAATTTTCCAACAATATCTGACTGTTCATCGGCCTGTGCTCTTACGTTGAGTGATTCTTCAACGTTTGGCATAAGCTTTGTCTGCCATTCCTGCTGCTCCTGTGTGAGCTGTGGCTGCGCCTCCTGCTGTGCATCCTGTGCTGCTGCCACCATCTCAACATTTTCTTTTTCTACTGTAACAGCATTCTCTGCTGTGAGACCCTTCTCATAATCAAAAAGAGTCGCTGCTACGCCAGCATAACTATTATAACCAGTATGCTCTAAACCAGTGTTTGCTAGCACCTTATCCTCTGCTTTGACCTCAGAGCGTCCGCTGTTAGTAACCGCGGTAACCGTCAGCATGGCGCACAGTCCACAGACCGTAATGCTATCGATTACTTTTTTGTTTAGCTTCATATAATCCTCCATATGGTGTAGTATATGTTGTTTTTGTTACGTTTATTACACCTATGTTGCATTTGTTACAACTTTGTTACAGTCGGTATAATATCACAGTAATAGCATTTTGTCAAATTTCATGGAAAAATCTCCTGAAGCACCGATGAAATCACCCCATTCTGATGTGCCTTATGCTCTATCTCCAGCTTGTCGCTTTCGCTTCTCGACAGCTCGTCTATGTAGTCACTCACCTGTTTTTCTATTTTATAAATTTCGTTGCTCAAAAGTCTTATCCTGTGTGAGAGTGCGAACAAGGTCACAATGACTGTCAGCATGAAAAGTGCAAGCATTATCGCAAGTATGCCTCCTGCCACGATGTCCATATTGTCCATTGATAATTCCATATTAATGTGTCCTCCCTACTATTCTTTTTCCGATACATCATTCAAAATTTAACTTAACCTATAACGCAGGATGATGTACTATTGATTATTATAACCAATTCACTTGAACTTAACAGTTCCTATCGGTCGCAAGTTTCGACATTTGTTTGGTATTGCAGGGCAAACTTTCACCGGTAACTTGGTATTGACTTTTATTGTGTTGAGTATAATATAAATATGAGACAAACAGGAATGCAAGAAAGGATACATATATATGAAGAAAATAGTTATGACAGGCGGCGGTACTGCAGGTCATGTCACTCCAAATATAGCTCTTATGCCGGCACTTAAGGAGGCCGGATACGATATCGAATACATTGGCTCAGTAAACGGAATGGAGAAGGGACTGATCGAAGCCCAAAAGATTCCTTACCACGGCATTTCATCAGGAAAGCTTCGCCGATACTTTGACTGGAAGAACTTTACAGACCCGTTCCGCGTGTTAAAGGGCTACGGTCAGGCTGTAAGCCTCATGAAAAAACTCAAGCCTGATGTAGTATTTTCTAAGGGTGGCTTCGTTTCCGTACCTGTCGTGCTTGCCGCAAAGCACTGCCATGTGCCTGCCATCATCCACGAGTCGGATATCACCCCGGGACTTGCCAATAAAATCGCCATAAAGGGTGCCAAAAAGGTCTGCTGCAATTTCCCTGAGACCATGAAATATCTGCCTGCAGACAAGGCTGTGCTCACCGGATCACCTATCAGACGCGAGCTTTTTAGCGGCGTTGCCGAAAATGCCATAAAACTTTGTAATTTTCCTGACCACAATAAGCCTGTCATCCTCATCATCGGAGGAAGCCTCGGCTCTAAAAAGGTTAATGAAGCTGTCCGTGAGATTCTTCCTGAACTACTAAAGGATTTCTATGTGATTCACCTCTGCGGAAAGGGCAATCTGGACAACAAGCTTGCCGGAATCACAGGCTATGCACAGTTTGAGTACGCCAATGCTGAGCTCACCGACATGTTTGCTCTGGCTGACATGGCTATTTCAAGAGCCGGAGCCAACTCCATCTGCGAGCTGCTTGCTCTGCACAAGCCAAACATCCTGATTCCTCTTTCTGCTGCTGCCAGCCGCGGAGACCAGGTATTAAATGCAAAATCCTTCAAAAAGCAGGGCTTTTCATATGTCATCGAGGAGGAGGAGCTCACAAAGGATTCTCTGCTTAGCGCAGTAAAAGAGGTGTACGGCAACAGGGATAAATATAAGGATGCCATGGCAAAAAGCGGTCAGATGGATTCCATCGCCACTATCATTGATTTGATTAACTCTCAGGTGAAGAAATCGTCATAGGGTCAGAGTCTGTTTAAAGCGTCATTGCATATTATAAAAAAGAAAAAGCCCGGATATGAACTACATTTGCATATCCGAGCTTTTTGTTTTTCGATAATGTGTAACTATTAGCAGCTATTACATGCTCATCTCGTCGCAGATTTTCTTCATCTCGTCATCAGTGAACTCCTTGTGATTCCAATCTATGACATTCTTGTTGTCATCTGACTCATATCTTGGAATCAGGTGCATATGGAAATGGAATACCGTCTGGCCGGCCACCTCTCCATTGTTCTGTACCAGGTTGTAGCCTTCACAGCCAAGCACATCTTTCTCGTGTGTCATAATCTTCTTTGCAAGCTTTGCTGCCTTGGCAAGTGTCTCATCCTCAATCTCAAAAATATTTGCATAATGCTGCTTTGGAAGGATAAGTGCATGTCCCTTTGTAGCAGGACTTGCATCGAGTATTACCTTGAAATCATCATCCTCGTAGATTGAATTGGTCGGGATATCCCCATTTGCCAGTTTACAGAAAATACAGTTGTCATCTTTCATCTTTGTCACCTCATATATATAATTATTTTGTAACTGTTCAGAATCAAAAAGCCCATTAAAACGGAAATATCTGATCAAGCATGCGCAGTGTCTTGAAATTTCCCTTTGCTGTCATTTCTCCGGTCATAAATGCTCTCTGGAAGGTCATGTGACCATCTATTATAGACTCCATGATACTCTTCGAAAATTTGGCGTATACATCCACTATATCCTCTTCGCCATAGTGTATATCCAGCTTATCCTCATCCACCTTTATATATAATGGATTTTTAATGCCCTCTATATTAAATGAATAGCAGGCTTTGAACTCACGAAGCGGAATAAAATGTGCTTCAAGCTCCTTTATATATGGCATGTCATCTGTAGATGCCTGCTGCCCGAGCATGTCCTTGAACATGGTTGCAAGCTCCTCGATATCCTCCTTCTGCTGCTTTACATATGTATCATCAGACACATACTTCGACAGCTGCTCGCTCTCCTGTGGGGTGAGATTGAGCTGCTGTGTCCTGAGTACACTTTGCTTCACTGCCTGATTGCTTGTAGGCAGGCTCTTAATCTTCTGGGATATCGTGCGATACAGATTCTCCGCGCGTTTTTCTATTATGAGATTATACTCCTTATTGAGCTGAAACGTAGTAATATCCTCTACATATCCGCATAACCCTGAGCACGGCAGACCGCCAAGTATCTCCCATGCATTGCAAAGTGTGGTCTCTGCCTCGCGCTCTCCATATGTGGTAGACATGACAATAGGCTGCATATATGTATTGCTTATCTTTTCTTTGTCGCCGTAGAGCCAGCATGCATCAAGGAACTGCTGCATATATCCACCTATACCAAGCCACTCAACCGTCGTTGCGAGAATGATTCCATCTACATCCTTAAAGGTCTGTGGCAATGTAGCTATTTCATTCTTGTGCTCATAGATATTGTATCTCTCCACCTTTACGCGGAGCTCCTTTAGCACATTTTCTATCCTGCTTATCACATACAGTGTCGGGTCGTCCAGTAAACCTCTTCCACCATAATAAATATTTATCTTCATGTAGCTTCTCCTACCATTAATTTTTAGTTGATATTATATTTATTATATCTCTTTTTGCGATATAAAACAATTGAAATAACAAATCCGCCTACGAGCCCGCCTCCATGAGCCCAATTGTCCACTCCCTGCGTTGAAACTCCATAGTATATCATGAGTATAACCATAAATACAGCCTGCTGTCTGCTGATGCCCTCATAAAAGCCTCTGTTTGCTATAACTATCCACACAAGTGCTCCCACCAGACCAAATATCGCCCCGGAGGCGCCTGCCGATACCGCAAAGTCATTATTATAAAGCATAACGATGTACGATAATACACTTCCACACATGCCTGACACAAGAAATATAATCAGAAGCTTCACATGCCCCATAGCCTTCTCGACTATCTGACCGACAGCGCCTAAAACCACCATATTGTTAAGTATATGCATCAATCCAAAATGCATAAACATCGAAGTGAACAGCCTCCAGTACTGGCCATCCTTTATATACTCAGGGTACATGGCTCCGTGGGCAGCCATATACTGTGCATCAAGTGTGCTGCCTGATATACTCATCAGCACAAAAACTATTATATTTACCACCATTATGCCAATTGTCATATATGGTTTATCATCAAAGCTTTTTATATTCTGCAAATTTGTGGGGTCTCCTTAATTTTCCTGTTAAATACTTTTGTCTTATTATAAATTTTAAGGAGCTTATTTGCAACAATTATACAAACCGGTACTTAACATCGGCAAATCTGATGATATCATTTGACTTGAGCTGCTTCTTCTGCTTGTACGCAAGCACCTCATTATTCACAAAGGTTCCATTTGTAGAGTTTAAATCCTCCAGATAAAATTCCTGGTTTTCCCTATTTATAACTGCATGAAAATGACTTATTGTATCCTTGCCTATTACCGCATCGGCCTCATCACCCTGACCAATACGCGTACAATCTTTGTCTATTATTATATTGCTGCGGTTTTCCATGCCCTCATACAAAAGCATGCCCTGTGGGTGCTCCCTGTAATCGCTCAGACATACAGTGGGGTGTATCTGACGCGGTACCGGCTCCGGTGCAGCCTCTGGGCTTGGGTGTATAAGCATGGTATCCTCTACCTTTTCACGATTTTCTTTTCGTTTTTCTTTTTTAAACCATTTTCTGTTTGTGTCCGGTTTTTTAGGCTTTTCTATCACTGACGCCTGCTTCTTTCGCTCCGGCAGCCTGATATCCAGCTGCTCCAGCAGATACACACGAAGCTTATCGTACAGTGTAGGCTTTATCTGCTCCTTCGGCTCCTCTACCCTGACCTGTGGCTGTGAAATTGGCGCAATCACCTCCTCCACCGGCTTTTCTGCCACCTTTTTCTGTCGCTCCTCGATTATGGCATTTCTAATATCAGCGATACTGTAATTGCCATTTATGGTTTTCTCGTATATGCCATATGCTATATGTATCGCTTCAGCATCACTGTGATCAAGCTTTGTGAGCATATACTCCATCAAATGCTGGAATGTATTGCAAATGGTTTTCATCTGCGCCGGGTATGCTGTAAAATATATTTCCTCATCCTGATTTACCCCTTTTATGTGTATTAGCTGAGGATCAAGCACCAGAGATTCTGTGCTAACAAGATGATTCTCCAAAAGCTCCATCTTGTTACAGATACTCACCACAAGCTTTTCAAGAAACTCAAGCTTTATATCATTATACTGGCAGCGCATTTCCAAAGACTGGACTCCGGATATATCATACCAGTACTGCCCTTCATTATTCACATAACACTTCTCCATCTTCAGAAAGCCCGGAATATTGTTTTTCAACAATATCTTTTCATCTAACGGCTTCACCTCATCACAACGCAGCTTCATAAAGCTGCCTGTCATCTTTCTTTCATATACTATTTCATTAGAATTCATTTACAACCTCTTTCAAAACCTGATAATTATAGAAATCATCCACCAGCCACATATCAGTAGCATACTCATAAGAGCTGTCTGCTTTCATTTCGTTATACAGCACAAGTCCCATCTTCATCACTATCGCAAGCATAACAATAAATATAGGTATAATAATTGCTCCCTCTACTGTATAACTGCCTTTTAGTCCATAAGATAAATCTATATTTAATTTATTTCCAGTCACATAAATACCTCCGTCAATCCATATCCCAGCAGTAGAAATGGTGTAAATGCAATCTGCTTCTTTCTTCCAGCCCTGCCTGATGCAATTAAAATAACAGAGATTGTTCCCGCTATTGTCAGTCCCATCACCATAGTGCTGCACACTATGTCACCTCATAGTTAAGGGCATGATTGGGATTTGTATCAGTGTAACAGCTCATATATGTCAGAATATACTGCTGCATAAGTACTTTCGCATACCAGTCATCACTACTTTCGGACCAGCCCCCTGTTCCTTTATGCAGACTTCGCCCGGACACTCTGGCTGATGTATCAATACTGTTTCCTGACACCGTGCTCTCATCAACCACCTGCGATAATATGCCTGATGCCTTTACTTTCTGCACCTTGACCAGCGGATTTTCTATTGCATTACCGCCTTCTGTGCTTTCTGCCTTACTTTCTGACGTCTGCTTTGCTTTCGAAACCGATGAAGGAGCACTGTAAGCTCTTGGAGGTGACGACCTCGCTATGCTTTTACCTCCGCCTTCATGAGCTGCATTATCCTTTAAGGCTTTTAACGCACTATCTATTTTACTGTCATCATACTCACCCGCAGACTTGTTTTCATTCAATGAGCTATACTGACTGTAAAGATTTTTGACTGTCTCATAACCAATATTTTTCTTCATATATGAGACAACCGCATTTGTATACACATCACCACCATCATCCGTCATAAGCACATATTTCATGGATTCGAGCTCATCCATTGACAACCTTAGCATACTGGTGCCGTTTACAATAGTACCCCCGGCAAAAGCTCCTGAATCACTTATCTTAAAATTGTCAGTCGTAAGCTGCTTCATATACGACTTGACATTTTCGATATCCACATTGCCCATTGCGTCACTTCCGGCGTCATACGCTAACAGATGGTATTCATCCCACAATGGTCTGCAATACTGTGCAAAAACTGACTCTGCTACAGCCTCTGAATTCATGCATGCTATATTGGTAAGTGTCAGATTCCTGCCGGCTTCCAGTACAGTAAACAGAAACTGTGACACCAGCATGAGAAGCATTGTGGCAAATACCGTTATACTGCCTTTCACACTTTACCAGCCTCTCTTGAGATTGTCTGAAAGATATTGTTTACAAGTGTTGTAAGCTGCTTCTTAAAAATCAGCACCAGACCGATTAACACGACAATTATCAGTATCATTTCCACTACTCCTGCGCCATCCTCATCTAATAAAAAATTCTTAAATCCTAACATAATTTTTCCTTTCTATATTTTAAAATCAATAATTGCGGGTGCTATTACTATTGCTATGACTATAGCCATCATAATCATCATCGGCATAAGCATTTTGGTGCCGGCCTCTTCACCCAGCTTTAAGGCTAAAAGCCTCCTCTCATCAAATGCATCCTCCGATTCCTTCTCGAGCATTTCACATACACCCTTACTTCCTTTGTGAATACTCTGTAAAATAATGCGTACAAGCTTCTGATAGCATGGCAGCTTTACTCTTTCCGCAAAACCTGCGTATGCTTTTCTGCCTGTCACGCCATCTGAGATTTCTCTCTCCGTCACAAGCATTTCCTCGTAAGCGGGCATAATATTCTTATCATTATTTTTCCGCTCATCAAGATAACGGGCGGTAATCCTATTCCATGCCTGCTCCACAGTCATTCCTGAACCCATCAAAACAGCCATTTTGCTGACTATCTCCGGATATTCGAGCTGCAGTTGTATATTTCTTTCCTTCTGCGCCGTCTTCTTTTTTTCCTTTTTCTCAAGCACCAGAAGAACTATAACAACAACTTCAAGCATGGCTATTTTAGCTGCCGTATTGCTTTTTTCCTGCGACCAGCTAAGCTTTACTCCATCTACTTCATCCGGCAGTGTGAGCTTTTTAGTGCCTGTCTTTGACATCTCACTGTCAATATGTCTGTTGATACCCTTTATGAGACGCTCGCCCGCGTCCAGTTCATCCGGAAATACCACAAATGAGAAATCATACAGCTGTCTGTGTTCGCCACAGGAAAGCTCAACACTTGCACTAATCAGCTTTCCCTGTTCATCATCAGTCTCCTCAAATGCATCCTGGTTCACATCTCCATCAATATCAACCAAATCATAGTCACTCAGTGTCCACTCTGCCTCCACAGCTCCCGATGCATATTCATCCTTCATAATCACATGCCCTCTGACCTGTTCCACACTCTGGTTCTCTTCACAAAAGGTGTCGTCTATCTCTTTTTTTGCCTGTGTAAACAGCTCATTCGCCTGTTTATCCGAAGGCTGCTCCTCCCTAACCTTCAGCTGATAGCTGTAATCCTCGTCGAGTCCATCCGCATTCAGCACCAGGTCATATACTGCATCTCCATCACCTGTATCATTGCGTATAAGTGTATTATCAGTTATAGCATTTGACGACATGTCCATGATAAAAGCAAAAACTAAAACTATAACAAATAATGCTGCTATTCTAAGCCTCTTTCCTCTCGTCATATGCCTATTCCTACCTGTAAAAATTTCTTTGCCAGTTTAATTGCCCCTGCATAGGCTAAAAGACAGGTACTCATAAAGATTACCCCGATCAGGTTTCCATATAGTGCAGACATATAATCTCTTGAAGACAGCTTTAAAAATGCCAAAAGAAATATCGGAATATAGTTCATAGTCTTTTGCTCAAGTCTTTTGGCAGAAACCGCAACCTCTATCTGTCGGTTGGTATCATACTTTGTCCACATCCTGTAAGTGGTAGACTCTATGATATCCACAAATCTGCCGCCGCTTCTCTTTGCAAATGAGAAAATATCAGAAAAATTGACTATATCCTCCAGACTGCTTCTATGAGCAAATTCTGACAGCACCGCCTCAAATGTCTGATTCATCTTTATCTGCCTGTTCATCTCCTGTATCTCAGACAGCATAAGCGAATCATTCCCATACATGAACTCCATCTCTTTTTCAGCCTCCTGCCATGCATTTTCCACAGAGTATCCAGCCAGCATATTCGAGCTCAATACCTTAAGTACATTCATAAACTCTTCATTTAGTTTTTCCTTTTGTCTTCTGACACCCTCCTGCCTGCACAGCTTTGCACAATACGCAAACACCGCCGGAAAAGCAATAACAACAATAGGACTGTCATAAAACAAATATGCGATAATCACTGTGGCAGCCATACTTTTTATGAAAACAATCCCCCAATCCTTTGTGGACATGGAATATCTGCTGTAATCCATATAATCAAACCCTTCATAACTGTTCAGTAACATATATTCCTATACTGACAGCTACAGCCTTTCTTACTTTAAATGCCACATAACAGCCTATACACTAAGCCCTGCTGCCATAAGCTTGTCGGTGTGACAAAGTGTCCCTGCTTTCTTTAAAAAGCCCTGTATCCTCCCACTGTCCAAAACAGCGGTTTCCTCAAAACGATACAGCGTATGCAGCACAATTTCACCATCCATAAATCCATCCACCTCTGATATCTCAAGGACTCTCCTGCTTTTATCCCTCAGCCTGCCAAGCTGGACAATGATATCTATTCCGGATGCTATCTGCTGCCGTATCGCATTGAGTGGGAAATCCTGACCTTGAAGCACCATAGTCTCAATTCTTGAAATGATATCATGTGGTGAATTGGCATGGCCGGTGGACAACGAGCCGTCATGTCCTGTATTCATAGCCTTTATATGGACTCCCTATGTTCCCATCATGCAGAAATACA
>OJOK01000748.1_pt1 | contig 17291 bp, 19 predicted proteins | sample 1598051 | NCBI WGS metagenome assembly OJOK01 (sample SAMN01915205, study PRJEB22387) | human gut metagenome | isolation source: stool | host: Homo sapiens | place: USA
GCACAGTTAAATAAAAAAGTAGTATTGATTGATACCGATATCGGATTACGTAACCTTGATGTAGTTATGGGTCTTGAGAACCGTATTGTATACAATCTGGTAGATGTTGTAGAAGGCAACTGCAGAATCAAACAGGCATTAATCAAAGATAAGAGATATTCTAATCTTTTCTTGCTTCCATCGGCGCAGACAAGAGATAAAAGTGCAGTAAGTCCAGAGCAGATGAGAAAGTTAGTAGATGAATTAAGAAAAGACTTTGATTATATTCTTCTTGACTGTCCGGCAGGAATTGAGCAGGGCTTTAAGAATGCGATTGCAGGTGCAGACAGAGCAATCATTGTAACGACTCCGGAAGTTTCAGCAATTCGTGATGCAGACAGGATTATCGGACTTTTAGAGGCAGAAGAGCTGAAAAAGATTGAATTAGTTATCAATAGAATCCGCATGGATATGGTCAAGCGTGGAGACATGATGTCTGTAGAAGATGTTGTTGATATTCTGGCTATTGATTTAATTGGGGTTGTCCCAGATGATGAGAGTATTGTTATTGCAACAAATGAAGGAGAACCTCTTGTTGGTTCTGATACACAGGCTGGAAAAGCGTTTGCTAATATTTGTCATAGAGTGCTTGGAGAAGAAGTGCCAATTATGGAATTCGAGACAGAAAGCATTCTGAAAAAAATAGCAAACTTATTTAAGCGTGGCTATTAAAGGGGGAGAATCTAATGGGGTTCATGGATGGCTTTCTTAGAAAAAAAACATCGGGAAATACGGCGAAGGACAGGTTGAAACTCGTTTTAGTGTCGGATCGTGCAAACTGCTCGCCGGAAACGATGGAATTAATAAAAAACGACATAATAAAAGTGATTTCGAAGTACATGGAGATTGATACAGACGGATTAGATATTCAGATAACGCAGATGGAATCGGATGGCGGACACGGAAATGTTCCGGCAATTTATGCTAATATTCCGATTAAGGAGTTGCGGTCTCCAAGGTAGCGAATACAGGAGGACAAACATGTTAAAGCAGAAATACCAATTTAAAAATTATAATTGGGTATTGATAGGCGCGGTTCTCATCTTGAGTGGAATGGGAGTATTGTTTATCAATAGTGCGGACAGCAGCTATACGAGCAAGCAGCTAGTTGGACTTATATTTTGTACAGGAGTAATGTTGTTTTTGTCTGTTGTAAATTTTAATTTTGTATGTGGTTTCAACAGAGTTTTATATATGATTAATATTGTACTCCTTGTTCTCGTAAAGCTTGTCGGTGTTAGTGTAAATGGTGCACAAAGATGGATTAATCTTGGATTTACCAGACTGCAGCCATCAGAGCTGACTAAGATTATTATGATTATATTTGTGGCGGTATACATACAGGAGCATGAGGAAGATCTCATGGAGTGGAAAGTACTGCTTAAACTTGCTCTTTTATGTGCCCTTCCTCTTTTTCTGGTAGTAATAGAACCGAACCTGTCTACAACATTAGACATTACGTTTATTTTACTGTCTGTCATTTTTGTAGGTGGATTTTCAATGGCTTTAATTAAGAAATGGTTGAAGATCATTATACCAGTAATGATACCACTTGGATTTTTATTCATATGGTATATTCAGACACCGAATCAGATTTTACTGCATGATTATCAGGTTACCCGAATTATGACTTTCTTAGAACCGTCAAAATACTCATCCACATCAGCGTATCAGCAGGATAATTCTGTTATGGCAATCGGTTCAGGAAAGCTGTACGGAAAGGGATTAAATAATAATACCATAGCCGATGTTACTGTAGCAGATACCGGTTTTGTATCGGAACAGCAGACGGACTTTATTTTCTCGGTAGTAGGAGAGGAAACCGGTTTTGTTGGAAGTGTTATTGTTATTGCATTATTGGCTATAATAGTGATAGAATGTTTAAAGACGGCATATGTGGCAAAGAATATGAGCGGGCGGCTCATTGCCTCGGGAATGGCGGCGCTTATAGGCTTTCAATCATTTATAAACATTGGAGTGGCAACGGAATTTCTTCCGAATACAGGATTGCCGTTACCATTCGTAAGCTATGGATTAACATCACTTTTAAGTTATATGGCAGGTATAGGGATTGTGCTAAATATAGGATTACAAAGACATTACTAGGAGGGGAAATATATGAATATTGGATTAATCGCACATGATGGAAAAAAGAAACTGATGCAGAACTTTTGTATTGCGTATCGAGGAATTCTCAATAAGCATGAGTTGTTTGCTACAGCAACGACCGGAAGACTGATTGAGGAAGTGACCAACCTTACAATACACAAATATCTGGCAGGCCCGCTTGGCGGAGAACAGCAGATGGCTTCACAGATTGAACATAACCTTATAGACATGGTTATCTTTCTGCGTGATCCACAGAACCAGCAGGTTCATGAGCCAGATATCTTCAATGTTATGCATTTATGTGATGTACACAATATTCCACTTGCAACGAATCTTGCAACTGCCGAATTATTAGTTAAGGCACTTGAAAGAGGAGATCTTGAGTGGCGTGAGATGTACAGATAGGACAAAAAGAAAAGAGTGACTATGAAAAAGAAATTAATATGCACAATAAGCATTTTGGTTTTGGCAGCAGCATTATGTAGTGGATGCAGTACAGCGCCTTTTAAGATTACAGATTCTTTTGCCTCTTATTATGCAAAAAATAAAGAAGAGGTGGGGTCAGATCTTAAAGGCATGGCATCGGATCTGGCAGTGTTATCTGATTCAGAAGCGACCGATCCAAATTATCAGAGTAATGATTATGCGGATCTGCTCATCAATGACAGCACCAATGAAGTATTAGAATCTTATCATTGTTTTGATAGATTGTATCCAGCGAGTATTACAAAGGTCATGACAGCTTTATTAACATTAGAACATGGAAATATGGATGATGAAATTACGTTAAAACATGATATTAATCTGACGGAGAATGGAGCGGTTATCAGTACACTTACGAAGGGAGACACTGTTACGGTAGGGCAGGTTTTTCATACAATGCTTATCAAATCAGCGAATGACTGTGCAGTGATACTTGCAGAGTATGTGGCTGGCTCCGAATCTAAATTTATTGACATGATGAATGCAAAGGCCAAAGAATTAGGAGCGACGCATACCCATTTCGTAAATCCGAATGGACTTCATGATAATAATCATTATACAACGGCGTATGATCTTTATCTGATATTTAAAGAAGCTGTAAAGTATGATACTTTTGTTGATACGGTATCTTCTAAAGATTATACAATGACATACACTACGCCGAAGAAAACACAAATTAATGAGTATATGCAGAGTACAAACTACTATCTGTTGAATGAATTCCCAGTGCCGGAGGGCGTTGTTATGTATGGTGGAAAGACAGGAACTACTTCCATGGCTAAGTCCTGCCTAATCCTAATGACAAAGAATAAAAAGGGAGAGCGTTTCTTTTCTGTAGTACTTGGAGCAGAAACAAAAGATATGCTGTACTCATCTATGTCACAGTTGTTAGAGAAAACTGCAAATTAAAGGTTGTGCTTTTATATGATATAAATTATAATATAGCATATAAGAAAGTGGCACGAGCCTTTCATATTACAAAAGAAAGGAATACGGTCCAATAACATATCTAAAGGAGGATATTCACATGATTGATATTATTGCAGGAGCGAAAGGAAAAGGAAAAACTAAAATTTTAATTCAGCAGGTAAATGATGACATTAAGCTGACAAAAGGCACGATCGTTTACCTTGATAAGAACAATAAGCATATGTATGAGCTTAGCAATCAGATTCGTCTTATCGTAGTTCCTGAATTTAATGTTACAGATACAGATATGTTCCTCGGATTTATCGCAGGAATTATCTCTCAGGATCATGACTTAGATAAGATTTATCTTGACAGTTTCCTTACAACAGCTTGTATCAAAGACAACCTTGACTATGCAGTTGAAAAACTGGATGCTTTATCCGAGAAGTTTGGAGTAAGTTTTGTAATCAGCGCTTCCGTAGATAAAGAAAATATGCCGGAATCTGTACAGAAATACGTTTCTCACGCATTATAATCCGATGTTATCTGATACAGAACCGTCCGGTAATATACATACATGGCGGATATCTGGAATTTGAATAAGATACGAAAAGGTTTAAGGCGCCTCATAATACTATGAGGCTGCCTTTTTATGGTTTAAGCTAAAATGGAAAAACAATATTATTACGCATATTCAAAGTATTTAAAAGAAAAATATGGAGAAAAGGTATATAAGCTTCCGGTAAATCTTCCGGTTACCTGTCCGAATAGAAAAGAGGGAGGCGGATGTCTCTTTTGTGCAGATGCAGGAACAGGATTTGAAGCAAAAGAAAGTACGATGCCTGTGTTAGAGCAGTTACAGTCCTCCAGGGAAAAAGTAGAGAAAAGGTATCATGCTCATAAGTTTATTGTGTATTTTCAAAATTATACAAATACGTTTTTGCCGCTGCCTGCCTTGCTTCAATATATGGAAGAGGCCGCTGGAATGGAGAATATCGTTGAAATTTCTCTTTCAACAAGGCCGGATTGCATAAGACAGGATTATTTGGAAGCATTTCAGAATTTCCGTGAGCGGACGGGTATTGAAGTTTCGATAGAATTAGGACTTCAGACAGTGAATTATCATACATTATCGGCTATGAACAGAGGACATGGTCTGGCGGAATTTATTAATGCTGTATTATTGATTGCGCCATATCATTTTCCAGTTTGTGTGCATATGATCTTGAATCTTCCAGGAGATACGATGGAGGATGCCAGAGAGTCTGCAAGAGTATTATCTGCACTGCCAGTTTCTATGGTAAAGTTACATTCTTTATATATTCCAAAGGAATGTGCATTATATAAAGAATATGAAGCGGGCAATATACAGATATGTTCGAAACAGGAGTATATAGAACGCCTGGCAGAATTTATCTCTCTTTTAAGAAAAGATATTGTTGTAGAGAGACTATTTAGCCGAATACCGGAAAAAGATTCTGCCTTTTCAAATTGGGGAAACAGTTGGTGGAAGCTTACAGATGAGTGGAAAGCACTTATGGAAGAACGGCAGTATGTTCAGGGGATACGCTGTGATTATCTAAATGGCGCGGCGCTAAATAGATGGGAGATGTAATATGGCCGGAAAAGAAAAGGGAAAGCTACATATACACATCAATCTTGGAACACTGGTGTTTCTTGTTATTGTAGTATATCTGATGGCATATATGCTTACCTATATTGGAAAAGATAAGCTTGCTATTTATGAGGTGAGTGCAAGCGATATTGTGGATAACATAGAAGGGACCGGAGTAATTCTTCGCCAGGAAAATCTGGTCAATGCAGCGCAGGATGGATATATTAATTACTATGTCCAGGATGGTGCGATGGTAAATAAAAACGGTGTAGTATATATGATAGATACTACCGGTGAGATTCAGGATTATTTAAAAAAAGTACTCGAAAAAAAGAATACAATGAGTCTTGATGAAAAAGAACAGATCATAGAAAAGTTAAAAATTTTTAGTGAGGGATATACGGATAATCATTTTTCCCTATCCTATGAAACGCAGAATGACATAAACAATACACTGTTAGATTATACGGATGCGATGTTGACAGAGCATAAAGCAGAACTGGAAGAAAAATATGGGAAAGATTCTTACGTTGAAGTAACCTCTGCACAGGAGGGACTGGTTTCCTTTGTGTCTGATGGGCAGGAGAATTTAAAGCAGAGCCAGGTGTCAGAAGAAACATTTCTTAGTAAGGCGAAGATGAGTGATCTTAGAACGAACAAGAAGCAAAAAGCCGGTTCTCCGGTATATCGTTTTATAAAAGGGCAGGACTGGCAGCTGATGGTGCCGGTTGGACAAAATGGTTATAACCGCCTCAAAAAAAGAGCAGAGGATAATTCATCTATACAGGTTACGTTTCAAAAAGATAATTTTACGACAACAACATCCTACCGCTGCCTGAAACAGAATGGAAAGTATTATGTGATACTGTCATTTGATAATTATATACAGCGCTATTTAAATCAGCGGTATCTGTCTGTATCACTTACATTATCAGAAACGAATGGATTGAAAATTCCGTCCAGTTCTCTTGTGAAAAAGAGTGTTTACAGAATCCCGAAAAGTTTTCTTGTGCACGGAGGCAATTCTGCTGAAAAAGACCAGCTTAATATTATGGAAACAAACAAAAAGGGAGAAAAAGTATTAAGACAGACATCAGCCATTGTCTATAAAACAAATGATAAATATGCCTATGTTGTATCGAAAGATTTGAAAACCGGAATTATTATATCTGAGACGGATAAACAAAAGATATATACCATAAAAGACAGCGATAAGGTAGAGATTCTGGGGGTATATATGGTAAATAAGGGTTATGCGGTTTTTGCTCTGGTGGATATGGTTGAAAGGAATGGAGATTATTGCATTGTTTCTACTTCCGGCAGTAAAATAGAACTTTATGATAGAATTATTTTAAATAGTGATACAGTGAAGGAAGGCCAGGTGATTTACTGATGCTGAAGGAAAATTTAAAAAATGTACAAAACAACATAAAAAAAGCATGTGAACGTGTAGGAAGAAAACCGGAGGAAGTTACGCTTGTTGCGGTAAGTAAGATGAAACCTCTCTCTGATATTGAGGAACTTTTAGAGACAGGACAGCTTGAATATGGAGAAAATTATGTACAGGAACTGTGTGATAAATATGAGAATATTTCAAAACCGGTACATTGGCATATGATTGGACATTTACAGACAAATAAAGTGAAATATATTATTGATAAAGTAGAATTGATTCATTCTGTAGATTCCCTTCATTTGGCAAAACAGATTGAGAAAGAAGCGGTAAAAAAAGGTGTGGACGCACAGATACTTGTACAGGTAAATATCGCGCAGGAAGATACGAAGTTTGGTATCGACGGTCCAGAGGTGATGAGTCTTGTAGAAGAAATTAGCAAATTTCCACATATCCATATCAGAGGACTGATGACAAGTGCTCCTTTTGTGGCAAATCCAGAAGAAAATCGCTGTTATTTTAAGAAATTACACAAATTATTTGTTGACATTAGAGAGAAAAACATTGATAATGTATCTATGGACATTTTGTCTATGGGTATGACCAATGATTATGAAGTAGCCATTGAAGAAGGTGCAACAATGGTACGAGTTGGTACCGGAATCTTTGGGGCGCGGAATTATAATAAATAACAGGAGGTACATGGGGTGAAGTTCGCAGAAAAGTTCTTAAACATGATGAAGTTAAATGATGCTGATGACGAGACGGAACCGTTTGATGAGGAATATAACGAAGTAACCGAAGAAGAAGGTTATGACGAAGAAGAGATGGAAGATGAGGAAGAAGAACCTCATAAACCGATTCTTTCCTTAAGACGTAAGAAGAAAGATCTTACAGAATCACAGGAAGACGATGAGGACAGTCAGAGCAGAGTAATCCCATTTCATGGAAAAGAAGAAGAAGGTGAAAGTGTGAAAGTAATCAGACCTCAGACATTTAATGAAGCACAGATTGTAGCGGATTTCTTAAAGGAAGGCAAGACAATTGTGGTGAACTTAGAGGGAATCGAAATCGGACAGGCACAGAGAATCATTGATTTTATCGGTGGAGCAAGTTTCGCAGTAGATGGCTCTCTTAAAGCGATTTCTAATAATATCTTTATTGTGGCACCAGGTAATATTGAAGTATCTGGAGATTTAAGAGACGAGATTGTAAGCGAGGATATGTTGTCCCCGGAACTTACGAAGTTTTAAGCTGACATAGATGTCAGATACATAAAGCGAATACATAAAAGGTGATAAAAGAATAGTTGAACGAGAAAAGACAGAGGGGATATATGGACGGAGTGGAGGCCGTTCATATATCCCCTCTCTGTGTAAATATTTATTCTGGAGGGAACAATGGAAACAAAAAGATTAGAAGTAACTGCAGAGGGTAAAAAGGTATATGATATTGTAATTGAGAATAATTTTAATCAATTAGTAAAAGAACTTTCTGTTTTTGGAATAAAAGAACGGAAACTTTGCATCGTAACAGAAAGGCAGGTTGCATCTTATTATCTTGAGGAAGTGTGCAGTCTTTTAGAGAAAGAGTGTGCGAAGTGAGAAGGGGACAGTTTTCAGGAAGGAGAGGAAAGTAAGAACTTATCTACAGTGGATAGTCTGTATCATTTTCTTATTACGCATGAATTTGACAGAAAAGATATGCTTCTTGCACTTGGAGGAGGTGTTACTGGAGATCTCACAGGATTTGCAGCGGCAACGTATCTTAGAGGAATTGATTTCGTGCAGATTCCGACCAGTCTTTTAGCACAGGTAGACAGCAGTATTGGAGGGAAAACTGGTGTAGATTATCATGCCTATAAAAATATGGTTGGTGCATTTTATATGCCAAAGCTGGTATATATTAATGTAAACACGGTAAAAACACTTTCTGAGCGACAGTACCACAGCGGCTTGGGAGAAGTAATCAAGCATGGATTGATTCGCAATAAAGCATATTTTGAATGGATGAAAGACAATAAAGAGGCAGTAGCAAAAAGGGAAGATGAGGCACTAGCTTATATGATCGAGGGCAGCTGTGAGATTAAGCGGGAAGTTGTTGAGGAAGACCCGAAGGAACATGGTGTGCGTGCATTGCTTAACTTTGGTCATACATTGGGTCATTCTATCGAAAAGTTAATGAATTTTTCTCTTGCACATGGAGAGTGTGTCGCAGTAGGTTCCTTACTGGCAGCGGATATATCCTGCCAAAGAGGTTATATTAGTGAGGAAGAAAATAAAGAAATAAAAGAATTATATGCATATTTTGATTTTCCGGTATTACCAGAAGAACTTAAAGCAGAAGATATTGTAAAAGAAACAAGACATGACAAGAAAATGGAACATGGAAAGATTAAGTTTATCCTTTTAGACAAGGTGGGTGAAGCTACAATTTATCAGGATGTAACACCAGAAGAGATGCTTACGGTTTTAGAGCGTGTTTGAAAAATCATTCCAGCAACCTGCACGCTCTAGAATAACAGGAGGAATAAAATTATCATGGGAAAAAAAGCAAAGTCAGTAGTCATTTTTTTTGTATTGCTACTGATTGACCAGCTTACAAAGTTGTGGGCGGTAAAAATATTAAAACCGATAGGAAGTATTAAGATTATCCATAATGTATTAGAAATATACTATGTGGAGAACAGGGGAGCGGCTTTTGGCATTATGCAGAATAAACAGTGGTTCTTTTTGATTATCACATTAGCAGTACTTGTCGGTCTCCTGTGGATTTCAGGGAAGATTCCGGAAGAAAAACATTTTATACCACTGAAAGCCTGCCTGTATTTTGTGGGGGCAGGAGCGGTTGGTAACATGATAGACAGAGTGTTTCGGAAATATGTAGTAGACTTTATTTATTTTAGCCTGATTAACTTTCCAGTATTTAATGTGGCAGATATTTATGTAACGGTTGCCGCATTTATGCTAGTTGTGCTGATACTGTTTTTCTATCAGGAAGAAGATCTTAACAGAGTATTTTCTAAAAAGAAAGAGCAGGAATAGGGCAGGACGGGAAAATGGCAGAAAGAAATGAAATGATGCAGCAGAATCAAAAACAAAATATAGAACAAAAATATTATTATACCGTTATGGAAGAACAGGAGGGAATGCGCCTTGATCAGTTTTTAGCCGGAGAGTTAAAAGAGCATTCGCGTTCTTATATTCAGAAACTTATAAAAGAAGGCCGGGTAACTGTTGGCGATAAAAAAGAAAAGCCAGGCTGCCGTCTTAAAGTGGAGGACAATGTTGTTATCTGTGTGCCTCCGTTAAAGGAATTAGAAGTTCTTCCAGAAAAGATGGATTTAGATATCATTTATGAGGATGAGGATGTTATTTTAATCAATAAGCCAAAAGATATGGTTGTCCATCCGTGTCCGGGACGATATACGGGAACATTAGTTAATGGGCTGTTATATCATTGCCGGGATAATCTTTCCGGAATTAACGGGGTACTTCGTCCGGGAATTGTCCATCGTATTGATAAAGATACGACAGGGGTTCTTGTTGTATGTAAGAATGATATGGCGCATAAAAGTCTGGCAGAGCAGCTAAAAGAACATTCCATTACAAGAAAGTATGAGGCGATTGTCTACAATAATTTTACACAGGAAGAGGGAACAGTGGATGCACCGATTGGAAGAAGTCCGGCAGATAGAAAGAAGATGGCGGTGGAACCGAAGAATGGTAAGCGTGCAGTGACACATTACAAAGTGCTCAGTCATCTGAACCATCAGTTTAATCACATAGAATGTCAGTTGGAAACGGGAAGAACCCATCAAATCCGCGTGCATATGGCAAGTATAAGGCATCCTCTTTTGGGGGATACAACCTATGGGCCGAAGAATGCGATGGGGCTTACCGGACAGTGCCTTCACGCCAGAGTACTTGGCTTTATTCATCCAAGAACAGGTGAGTATGTAGAGTTTGAAGCACCGCTTCCGGAATATTTTCAAAAACTTCTTGAAAAATATTCGTAAAAAAACTTTACAAAAAAACAAGAGTATGCTAATCTATGAAAGATGCTTTTTGCTAGAACCTTTGCCAGGGTATGGAGTCTCCGACCTTATCTTCGTAAAGGTGATTATAATAATAGGAGGAATTGTAACATGATTACAAAGGAAATGAAACAGGAAATTATGACAAAATATGCAAGAACAGAAGGAGATACAGGTTCACCTGAGGTACAGGTAGCACTTCTTACAGCAAGAATCAACGACCTTCAGAACCACTTCAAAGCAAATCCTAAGGATCATCATTCAAGACGTGGTCTTTTAAAGATGGTTGGTCAGAGAAGAAATCTTCTTGCATACTTAAAAGGTAAAGATATCGAACGTTACAGAACCTTAATCGAACAGTTAGGTTTAAGAAAATAATAGTTCTTTGGAAAGGATGCTGCGGCATCCTTTCTTTCGTTGAAAGAGAAATGAGGTTTTCTATGCGTAAAATTATAATTCGTGTTGTAATCGCTGCTGTAATCTTACTTGCCGGAATTGGTGTTTTTCAGTGGCATAACTATCAGCAGAAAGTAGAATACCGTAAAGAGGCATTGCTTTATTTTAAAGAGGAAGATTATTCGAAAACGATTTCTTATCTTGGACAGGCGTTAAAACTTCAGTCTGTATTTGCAGGTAAGCTTGATTTGGATATGACCTGCTATTTAGCAGAGAGTCATTATCAATTAAAAGAATATGATGAAGCAGAGAAAATATATGATAAACTCATAAATAATGATAGCAAAAATGCACAGTATTATATATTAAAGGGTGAATGTCTTGCAAAATCTGGAGATGCGAAGGCTGCCGTGAAAGTATATGAACAGGGATGGAACAGCACAAATGACACAGATTTTTTAGAGAAAATCTGCGAGATTTATGTAGAGCAGAAAGATTATGATAATGCTCTCAAATATATACAAAAAGGAATCGAACAGGGCGGCGAATCGAAGGCCGGTTTTATGTACGGAAAGATTGTTATTTATGAGAAGGCGCAGGAGTACGATAGGGCGTATGAGGCAGCTAAAAAATATGTAGAACTTTATCCTGATGATGAGGCAGGAAAGAAAGAATATATCTTTTTATCTACAAGGATTTAAATGGAATTACAAGAAAAAAGTTACGGGTAATCCAGAGTATTTTTCAAACCGCTCTAAGCGCTGTTATATTGACAGTGTATATAAAAAATGGTAAAATAATGAGTACTAAAGGAACAAGGGGAGGTATGAATGCAGGGTATAATACTAACCGAATGCATCAGCCAGCAGCACAGTATCCTGTTTTCTTTAGCTATTATTTAATTTATATTAACCTATTAAGAAAAGGAGAAATTAACTATGGTATCACAGAAAGTTACAATCAACAACCCACAGGGACTTCACATGAGACCGGCAGGAGGATTCGCTAAAGGAATGGCTAAGTTTGACAGTGACGTAACAATCAACTTCAACGGTAAAGCAACAAACGGAAAGAGCCTTCTTAACATTATCGGTGCTTGCATCAAATGCGGTTCTGAAGTAGAAATCCAGTGTGATGGAGCTGACGAAGAAGAAGCATTAAAGACTGCTATCGAAATGATTGAATCCGGTTTAGGAGAATAATTGTAAATCAAAATTTGAGGTGAAGATAATGTATACTGGTATTGGTGCATCAGCAGGAATCGGTATTGGTTCCGCTGTTATTGTAAAAGAGCCTTCCCTTGCATACGATAATAAAGCAGTCAGTGATGTTGACGCTGAAAAGAAGAGATTAGCAGAAGCCCTTGACAAGTGTATTGCAAAAACACAGGCAATGGCAGATGATATGAAAGAAAGAGTAGGGGAGAAAGAAGCAGAGATTCTGGAAGGACATGTCCTTCTCCTTATGGACCCAGAGATGACTGGGCAGATGGAGACAAGCATTGCAGATGATAAGATGTGTGCAGAAGCAGCAGTAGAGAAAATCTGTGATTATTATATGCAGATGTTTTCTTCTATTGATGATGAGATGTTCCAGCAGAGAGCAACAGACGTATGTGATATAAAGACAAGATTATTGAAGATACTTCTGGATGTAGAAGATGTAGATCTGGCGAATGTACCAGAGGGAACTGTTCTCGTAGCAGAAGACTTAACTCCATCTATGACTGCAGGAATCAACCCTAAGAATGTTACAGGTATTCTTACGGAGGTTGGTGGTAAGACTTCCCACTCAGCAATTCTTGCGCGGGCTCTTGAAATTCCGGCTGTACTCAGTATACCGGGAATCACAGAAAAGATTTCCAACGGAGATAAGGTCGTTTTAGATGGCTCAGAAGGTCAGACATATATTAATCCTGATGAGAAACTTCAGGCAGAGTATGAACAGAAACGAGTAGCATATTTAGAAGAGAAAGCTGCCCTTGCTCAGTTTGTTGGCAAGGAGACAAAAACTGCAGATGGTGTTAAGGTTGAACTTTGTGCAAACATTGGTAAGCCAGAAGATGCCCTTAAAGTAGTAGAGTGTGATGGCGAGGGAATTGGTTTATTCCGTACAGAATTCCTTTTCATGGATCGTCCTCAGATTCCTACAGAAGAAGAGCAGTTTGCAGCATATAAGAAGGTAGCTGAGACTTTAGAGGGCAAACCAGTTATTATCCGTACTTTGGATGTGGGTGGAGATAAAGAGATTCCTTATCTTGCTCTTGAGAAAGAAGAGAATCCATTCCTTGGTTTCCGTGCAATTCGTTTATGCTTAAAGAGAGAAGATTTATATCGTCCTCAGTTAAAAGCATTGCTTAGAGCAAGCGCATATGGAGATATCCGTATCATGGTTCCTATGGTTACATGTTTAGATGAGCTTCGTGCAGTGAAGAACATGATTGCAGAACTGAAAGAGGAGCTGAAGGCAGAAGGTGTTGCATACGATGAGAATATCAAAGTTGGTATTATGATCGAGACACCTGCAGCAAGCTTAATGGCAGATGTTTTTGCAAAAGAAGCAGACTTCTTTAGTATCGGAACAAACGATCTTACAGGATATACTATGGCAGTAGACAGAGGTAATGCAGAGGTTGCATATCTCTATTCCGCTTACAATCCGGCAGTACTTCGTTCTATCGAACGTGTTATCAAAGCCGGAAGAGCAGAGGGAATCATGGTTGGTATGTGTGGTGAAGCAGCAGCAGACCCATTACTTGCTCCATTATTAATTTCCTTTGGAATGAATGAATTTAGTGTAAGTGCGACTTCTATCTTAGCAACCAGAAAGGGAATCTCTCTCTGGACAAAAGAAGAAGCAGATGCTGTTGCAGCTAAGGCAATGTCTTTGACAACAGAAGCTGAAGTTGAAGCATATCTTAAGAGCGTTGCAAAACATTAATAGCAAAGAATGGCAGAAGAGTATTTTAACTTAACTGCATTAAAGATAAAAGGGTGTTGAGAGACACCCTTTTATTTTGCAAACATTTATTTTATCATTAATGATAATGTACTCCTGCAGAGAGATACATTTAAAGTAGGAGAAACTCTAAAAAATAGATGAGTTATCTCGGATTACTTTTAGAATCCTTATAATATAAAAAGATTCCGAGAGTACATATAGAAAGAAAGGAGGAGGAGAAGTGCCAGCAATTTTTAACAAAGAACAGGAAGAAGCGATCACACATAAAGAAGGTCCGTTAATGGTTCTTGCCGGTCCGGGTTCAGGAAAGACACTTGTAATTACTTATCGCGTAAAATGGCTTATTGAAAATGCGGGGGTACATCCATCGAATATAGAACGTATTAAAGTGACTAGGGCATCGGCCTAAGAAATGAGAAAGCGTTTTTTTGCCTTTGATGGGATGGAGAATGCACCGGTAACATTTGGTACTTTTCACTCAATTTTCTTTATGATTCTTCGCTATGCATACCGATATACGGCAGGAAATATTATCCGTGAAGATGTAAAGCGGCGTTATATCAAAGAGATGACAGAGAATATGGAACTGGAAATCGAAGATGAGAAGGAATTCCTTTCCGGCATCATTAACGAAATCAGTTATGTAAAAGGAGAGATGATGTCCCTTTCCTACTATCACAGCAGTAATTGCTCTGATGAGCTATTTGCTCAGATTTATGAGGGGTATGAGAGAAGACTTCGAGAGGAGAATCTCATAGATTTTGATGACATGCTGGTCTTTTGCTATGAACTTTTAAAAGAGAGGAAAGATATCCTCGCCATGTGGCAGCAAAAGTTTCAGTATATATTAATTGATGAATTTCAGGATATTAATAAAGTACAATATGAGATTGTGCGGATGTTAGCAGGAAAAGGAGATCATCTGTTTATTGTAGGAGATGATGATCAGTCCATCTATCGTTTCCGTGGGGCCAGGCCGGAAATCATGCTTGGATTTGAAAAAGATTATCCCGATGCGAAAAAAGTAATTTTAAATACGAATTACCGGTGTAGTGCAGAGATTGTGGACAGTGCGGAACATCTCATTAGCCATAACACAAAGCGTTTTCCGAAAAATATGCAGGCAGCCCGCGGCAAAAAGGTACCGATTACATTCCGATATTTAAAAGATGCTGGAGAAGAATGCACTGATATTTTAAAAGGAATACGTTTTTATCATAAAAAGGGAATTCCACTAGAAGAAATGGCAGTCATTTTCAGAACAAATACACAGCCAAGACTTCTTGTCGGTCGCTTGATGGAGTATAATATCCCATTTCAGATGCGAGATGTGATTCCCAATATATTTGATCACTGGATTGCAAGAAATATATTAACGTATATAAAGATTGCGATGGGAAACAAAGACAGAAAGTTATTTTTACAAATAATGAATCGTCCAAAACGTTATATTTCAAGAAGTATGCTTACTGACCCCCAGGTAGATTTGAAAAAGTTAAAGCAGGAAACCTTCGGCAAAAAATGGCTCTATGAAAAGATTGATAAGCTGGAGATGGATTTGTGCCTGCTCCAAAAAATGGAACCATATGCTGCCATACAGTATATTCGTAACGGGATTGGTTATGAGGACTATATGAACGAATATGCACAGTTTCGAAGGATGAATCCAGATGATTTAGAGGAAGTATTGAACCAGATTCAGGAAAGTGCGAAAGAATATCATAGTTTTGAAGAATGGTTTTCCTACATAGACTCTTATGGGGAGGAATTAGAAAAGCAGATGGAGGCAGGACGGCAGCAGCAAAAATGCGGGGTGACACTCACGACAATGCACAGCTCAAAGGGACTGGAATATGAGGTCGTCTTTGTTATGGATATTAATGAGGGGACAACTCCGCATAAAAAAGCAGTAAAAGATGCAGATTTAGAGGAAGAGAGAAGGCTCTTTTATGTTGCTGTTACAAGAGCTAAAACCTATCTTTTCCTATATTCTTTAAAGGAACTTTATCAGAAGGACGCACAGATATCCCGCTATATCGGCGAACTTCGTTATGATAAAAAGGAGTTCAAAAAGGGAAGAAGAGTGGTTCATAAAAATATTGGAAAAGGCACGATTCTTGAGTTAAAAGACGATAAGATAAAAATAAGATTTGATAACAGTAAGAAACCGAGGCTGTTTTCTATCAAATATCTGATGGAACAGGGACTTTTAGAATTAGAGTAGCTGTGCACTATCCTTCTATAAAGTTATATAATTTTTAGAAAATAGCAAAAATGTTCTACGGCAATAGGGGGACAAATACGGTAACTTATGGTAGAATGAAGCGATAAATATTACAGGAGGAATAAATAAATGTTAATTGAAATGTTAAAAGTAATCCTGCTTGGAATTGTGGAAGGAATCACGGAATGGCTTCCAATCAGTTCTACAGGACATATGATTCTTGTGGATGAATTCATTAAGCTGAATGTACCCAAAGACTTTATGGAAATGTTTTTAGTAGTCATTCAGCTTGGTGCGATTCTTGCGGTATGTGTGATTTATTTCCATAAGCTGAATCCATTCAGTCCGAAGAAGTCTGCAAAAGAAAAGAGAGAGACCGTTGATATCTGGGGAAAGGTAATCGTGGGGTGTCTTCCAGCAGCAGTTATTGGTCTTGCTTTTAATGATAAAATTGATGCACTTTTTTATAATGCACCAACCGTAGCCTTTACTTTAATTTTATACGGTATTTTATTTATGATCGTTGAGAACTATAATAAACACAGAGAACCACAAGTAGGAGAATTATCTGATTTAACATATAAGATTGCAGTGATTATCGGATGTTTCCAGGTACTTGCTCTTATTCCAGGTACTTCCCGTTCAGGAGCAACAATTATTGGAGCAATGATTCTTGGAACTTCCCGTTTTGTGGCAGCAGAATATTCTTTCTTCTTATCCATTCCGGTCATGTTTGGAGCAAGCTTCTTAAAACTTGTAAAATATGGTTTCCATTATACAGGAATGGAAGTGACAATCCTTGTGGTTGGTATGCTGGTTGCCTTCATCGTTTCTATCGTAGCAATCAAGTTCCTGTTAGGATATATTAAGAAGAATGACTTTAAGGCATTTGGTGTATACCGTATTGTTTTAGGTATTGTTGTTGCGGCTTATTTCCTGTACGTTAAATAAAGATTAATTTATTAAGGACAGACGCCTTCAGGAAGATACCTACTCCATATTTGTAATTTTAGTCACTGCAGGTTGAATGTTCGCTTATGCGTTTGCATCCAACCTTTGCTCCGAGATTACAAATATGGAGCAGGTATCTTCCTGAGGGCTGACAGTAGCTAAATTTACTTGAATT
>OJOK01000762.1_pt1 | contig 17105 bp, 15 predicted proteins | sample 1598051 | NCBI WGS metagenome assembly OJOK01 (sample SAMN01915205, study PRJEB22387) | human gut metagenome | isolation source: stool | host: Homo sapiens | place: USA
GCCCAGCACAAAGCAGTGGTTGAGCAGATAGTTTGCGGTCTCTTCCAGCATTTTATTCGGTTCGGCCATGGTCAGCGTCCTCCCTGCGGGGTGTCAGAATAAACTCTTCAAACCGGAAGCCGCCCCGTTCGACCCAGTTTCCGGTAAGGGTGATATCGTAAGCCCGGCGCGGCGACTGCGAGTAGGTGTGCAGGCCGATGATGCGGGCAAAATCGCGGGGGTATTCCTCCGCCAGCGTGGAGGCAGCCACCGCACTGCGGGCGGCAAGGGCCTGTTTTGCCAGCAGGCCCACGTTCTCCTCAGTCACGGCCATCCGGGCGTAGTCCAGCAGCAGCTGCTGTTCTTTGCGCAGCTGCTCCGCGTCCAGCCCGGCCTGCCGCACCGGGGCCAGCGGCGTTTCGCTGCGGGGCGCGGCGGGCGGGTAGAGGGGCTTTGCCCCGAACACCGCCGCCGGGTAGAGGTGCAGGTGCTTTGCCACCGGGCCGTCATCCGGTGCGAACAGCTGGTCGGGCGTTTTGATCTCCTCGGCATAGCGGCGAAGCAGGGCGGTGACACTGCCCTGCGCAGAGCGGTCGCTCAGCAGCAGGAACTGTGCCCGCTGCACGGCCCGCTTACGGTAGCGGATGTGGCTCTGGTCGATCTGGCGCATCAGGGTGCTCATCTCTTCCAGCGAATCCCGCAGCTTCTGGATGAGGGCACGCACGGCAGGGGCTGCCTCGCCGGGGGCACAGCGCTCCACCCGGGCGTAATCCAGCGCCAGCCGGGGCAGGTGCTCTGCCTCGCAGTCGTCCAGCTCCTCTTCCAGATAAGCGCGGTAATTGAACAGGTTATCGCTGGTCTTGAAGCGGTGGTAAGCGGCGGCCACCACCTTTTCCTCGTACTGGTCGAAGAGCTCCAGCACCTCCTGCGGGGTGCGGTTGCGGGTGAGCCGGTCGATATAATGCCCGATGGATGCGTTCAGCGCCCGCAGGGACTTGTTCAGTGCTTCCAGATCGGAGGCCACCTCCCGCAGAACATTCTCATAGGGGCTCTTTTCCTCCCCGATGTTCTGCAGCAGCTGCCAGGCCTTGTACAGCTTGCCGGTGTAGGTGACAACACGCGGGTTCAGGATCTCTTCCAGCGCTTCCAGCAGGGGGGCCACCTCGGGCACAAAGGCAAGGACAGGCTCCTCCTCATAGCTGCCGGGCTGCTCTTCCAGCCAGCCGGTGCGGCGCAGGCGGAGCAGAAAGCCCAGCGCAAGGGTATGGGGATCCCGGGTGGGCTGTTCGGCTTCATCGCCCGCGTCATCGGCATCCAGTGCCAGCGGCTTTGCCAGCGCCGCAAAGTAATCCTCGGCCCGGCTCACCGCTTCTGCCCGGGAGATGGAGTAATCCGCCGTGTGGCGGCACTCCTCCCACAGCAGGAGCAGCAGCTCCGCATAAAACGCCCGGTTGGGCCCCGCCAGCGGGCGGAACAGCCGCGGGCTGACCAGTTCAAACAGCTGCATCCAAAGGTTCCTTTCTTTCGACAAAATCTATCTTTTATTGTACCACATCACAGCCTTTTTTGCATCTTTTATGGGAAAGTTGCAAACAAAAAGCCCGTCCGGAGCAAAACCGGACGAGCCTGTTTTTCTTCTCACTGCCACGACAGAGACAAATGACGGTTATTGGCAACGCAGTCTTTCAAGTACAAATTGATCAGGGTCTGGTAAGGGATGCCCACCACTTCGGCCTGCTCCTTGAAGTAATCAATGGTATTGCTGTCAATGTTAATGGTGATCTGTTTTTTCAGCGCCTTGGCGTAGGGATTCTTTCTTGCATTGCTGAAATCGTACTCTTTGAGCATAACACAGACCTCACTTTCTATATCTACATTATAATTATATTATAATTATAGGTCAAGTGTCCCAGACGCAAAAAGCCCCGGAGGGCGGCAGGGGTTCCGCGCTCCGGGGTATGCTCAAGAAAATTCTGCTTGTGTTCTAATCGTTACAATCAGGCGTTAAAGTTTGCCTTTACAGTCATTCTGTATGCAACGCCAACATAGGTCTTGCCATTCTTCACGATGCTTGCAGCGCCGACAGCTTCCGGTTTCTGAGAGGAAATCTTATTCACATTGTTTGCATTTGCCTGGCTCAACAGTTCCTCAGTCACTTCGATAGCCTTATACTTGGTCTTGTCAGCATTGATACCCTGAGCAATGACATACACAGTGAAGGTGCCAGTGCCATCCTTGTTATCAACAACATCGCAAGGCAGGCCATACATCTTGGACTTGTTCAGAGAAGCAATATCGATTTCGCCGTTCTCATCAATCTGGTTCAGCATTGCACCAACTTTATTCTTCAGGTCTGCGTCATTCTGATAGGTAGTATCGTAAGCCTTATTGAAGCTTTCGATCATCAGGTTTTCTGCACGCTGGCCCAAAGACTGCGGTTCCTCCTCGCCGCAAGCGGTCAGCATCGCCAGAGCCAGCACGCTGGCCAGCAGGATTGCAACAAGACGTTTCATTTTTTTCATAAAACAATTTCCTCCATAATAAAATTCAGGCCCCCTGTATAACCCCAAATCATACAGTGTACCTAAATTTATTTTACCCTTTACCCCCCCCCCCCTATGTCAATTCGCAGACTAGCCAAAATTTTCATTTCTTTTTTGTGTAAATAAAAAAGCCCCGGAGGGCGGCCTTTCAGCCACGCTCCGGGGAGTGTATTACTGTATCCTTATGCGTTGGGATTAACCTGAACAACGATAGAAATGTACATATTGCCCTTGATTGTCTTTGCGGCTACACCAACCTTAGTCCACTTGCCAGCTGCGTTGATGTTCACATCTTTATTATCATTGTTTATCCGTTTAAAGAACTCTTCCAACAGTTTACCGTTATACTCATTCTTGACCACGACCTTGGCCGTATAAATACCATTATCACGATTGACCTCTATTCTAGAGCCTACATTCCAAAAACCAGTATCGATGTTCACTTTCGAATCCAGGAACTTTTCAGCTTCCTGTTTGAGCTCGGTGTCATTGCACAGCTGTACTTTCGAACCAAGATTTGCATTGATTGTGCTCATCATCTGAGCTTCCGCCTGAGCCTCAGGGGTCGGCGTGGTATCACCGCCGCAGGCGGTGAACAGAACAAGTACCATGGTCGCCGCCAGAATCAAAGCGGCCAGTTTTTTCAGCATTTTCATGTCGGGACCTCCAGTCGTTTTGTTGTGTTTTTCATAATATGCAGGGTGCCTTTTCATTTTGAAGCAGGGCCCCTTCTGGCTTTATTTTATCCAACGACTGTCGCTTTTGTCAATTGCCAGCTTCACCAAACATTTTCTCCTGCTTTTGTCATTTTTTCCAGAACGGATCTTCGCAAAGATCCTTTGCCGCACCCGGGGCAAAAACCGGAAAATATTTCCGGCGTTTACACAATTCTACCACGATTTGGTGCTAAACTTAAAGCAATGGGAACCGCCGGGTGCCGTTCCTGAACAAGGAAAAGGAGTTTGCCCCATGCAGCATGGTTCCCTGCGCGCTCCGGTGCGCGTTTTCATGGCAGCAGTTCTGCTGTGCCTGAGCTTTCTGGCCGCGCCAAAGGCTGCGGCGGCACAATTGCAGAATGTGAACGGCATCACGCTGCTGTCCTTCGACAGCCAGCAGATCGTCTCCATCGGCAACCAGACCTCGGGCCGGTGCAGCTGGTACGCCCTGCGCTACGCCCGCACCATTCTGGATGGCAAGCCCTGCTCAGGCAGCGGGATGTGGTCGAACGGCGCGGTATGGTCTGCCGCCGGGTACTACGCTTACAGCGGCTCCCTTTCCGGCTGTCTTTCCCGCCTATATGAAGAGCTGCAGGCCGGGCGGCCCGTCATCGTACATCTGAAAAACACCGCTGTCAGCGGCGTGTCCAAGCACACCAACCGCGTGACAAGCTATGAATACCACCTCTCCGGCTCCGGCTGGAAAGAGGTCAACTACCCCCACATCGCCACCAGCAGCACCTACGGACACTGGGTGTGCGTGGTGGGCATCTCCCCCACGGCAGACCCCGAAAACCTGCGGGAGAGCGATTTCTACGCGCTGGACCCCGCGCGGGTCAGCGTGAACGGCACACTGGCCGTAACAAAGCTTTTGGATGGCACCATCTGGACTGATAACTCTCCCTTAAAAGTCGCAGCCTGACGCTCCCTTACAAAACACAACAGCCCCCGGAACATGCAGGGTTCCGGGGGCTTCGTGTTTTGTATCGGGGGTTACAGCTCCTGATAGGCGCTCATCATGGCGGGGATGAACTGCTTTTTGCGGCTGACCACGCCGGGCAGCGTCCAGCTGCCGTCGGCGGCGGGCCGGCTCTCAAAGCCGTTGCTCAGCACCTCGGCGGCGTAGCGGCCGGTGCAGATGACCACGCTCTCCTCCTTGGGCACATCGGTCAGCAGCATGTAGAGGTCCTCCACGTTCTGCTTGTTGCGGGCCTCCTCCAGATAGGGCTGGAGCAGCGCCTGGGCGGCCTGCAGGTTTTTGCGGGTCATGTAGCTGCCCTGCGCCACGCCAAAGCGGATATCGCCGCACATGAACACCTTGAAGTCCTGCAAAAAGACCTCTTCGGGGGTCTTGCCGTCCAGTTTTTCACCGGCCTCGAACATTTCGGTGGAAAACTCTTCAATGTCCACGCCTGCGATCTTGGCCAGACGTTTGGCGGTGTTTTCATCCACGGGGGTGCAGGTGGGGCTGCGGAAGGCCAGCGTATCCGAAAGGATAGCCGCCAGCAGCAGGCCCGCGATCTGGGGCGGGATGTCCACACCGTTTTCATCGTACATCTGGGTGATGATGGTGGCGGTGCAGCCCACGGGCTGGTTGCGGAAGTAGACCGGGCCGCTGGTCTCCAGACTGCCGATGCGGTGGTGGTCGATGATCTCCAGGATCTCAGCCTGATCAAAGCCCTCCACGGCCTGGGTGGCCTCGTTGTGGTCCACCAGAATGATGCGCCGCTTGCGCAGGGCAATGACGTTGCGGCGGCTGACCATACCGCAGTATTTGCCGTCCTCATCGAGGATGGGGAAATAGCGGTGGCGCACCTTTGCCATCACCCGCAGCACATCGGCCACGGGGGTGACGAGGGTGAATTTGAGGATGTTGTCCCGGGTCATATAATAGGAGATGGGGGCGCACTGGCTGATGAGCTTGCCCGCCGCGTAGGTATCCACGGGGGTGGTCATAATGGCAACGCCGGTCTCATCGGCAATGCGCTGGATGGTGCGGCCCACCTTGGCCCCATTGCAGATGATGAGCAGGGAGGCTTCCTTTTCAATGGCGCAGAGCTGGCTTTCGTATCGGTTGCTCAGAATGACGATATCCCCCTTTTCCACGCTGCTTTCCAGCATCTCGGGGGTGGCGGTGCCGATCTTGATGTGGCCGGTGGTGCAGACCGCGTCGGCATTGCCCACCACCATGGTGCCGTTCAGCGTTTCAAGGATGTTCTTATAAGAGGTACGGCTCTTGGCCAGCACCGCGGTATCGAACACGTCCATGTTGGCGGTGGCAAGATCCTTCACGGTGATGATGCCCTCCAGCTCGTTGTCCGCGCTGGTGATGGACAGGGTGTCGATCTGCTGGTCGCGCATGATCTTCCATGCGCGGCGCAGGCTGGTGGAGCCCGGGATGCCCGGCATCTCGCGGTAATCCACGTCCCGGATCTTGGGGTTCACGTCGGTGCACATCCGGGGCGGCGTGACACCGAATTTTTTCAGGACGAACTCGGTCTCCTGATTCATCTTACCGGCACGGCGCGGCTCACAGACCAGCGTGCTGGTGCGGTTTTTGAGCTCCGCATAGGCAATGGCGGAGCAGATGGAATCGGTATCGGGGTTGCGGTGCCCGATGACCACGACCTTGTGTGCTTCTTTTGGCATAGGTTGTTCCCCTCTCTGGGTCAGATTCATTTACCTTCCGATCGGCTCCATACCCCAAACCACCGGGCACGGCTGCCAGCTTCATTTTAACACAACCGGCCCCGGGGGTAAAGGCGGCAGACATCTTTTTCTTGACAGCGTCCCAAAAATCGTCTATCCTTGACCTGAATTTTTTTCTCTTTGGAGGTCACCCCATGAAAAAGCTGTTCCGCGCCCTTTCCCTCTGCCTGACGCTGGCCCTGTGCGTGTTCGGCAGCACCGCCGCGCTGGCCGAGGCTCCCGCCGCCACGCCCGCCCCCCAGGACGAACGTGTCATCACCGATGTAAGCCCCCTTGAGGATCAGATCCGCAACATCGTCGGCTTTACCACCAGCACCGGCGGCCCCTACGATTTTGAGCAGGCCGACCATAAATCTGCCGTGCAGGCCTACGGTGCAGAACCCGCCGAGGGTGCCGTGGCCCTGCTGCGCATCTACGCCCGGGCCGAGGACCGGGGCGATGCCTCCATCAATTCCAGCGGCCACTCCTTCCTCTCGGTGCGGAACGTTTCGGACCACGACATCGAGGTGGGCGGCCTGCGGATCGCGCCCGACACCGAGATGACCTTCAGCCCCCGCGGCAACCGCTGGGAGCACACCGGCATCTGGTACAATCTGGAGGGCTACTACAAGCGCTATCTGGCCGATTCCTACTACCAGAACATCTATGCTGTCCAGACCTCGCTGGATCAGGGCCAGCTGGACGTGGTCAACCGCAACCTTGCCAAATCTGACCACTGGTCGGCCTACTTCAACTGCGCCGCCTTTACCGAGAGCATGTGGAACGCGGTCTGCGCTGACACCCTTTCCGCCGGGCAGCCCTACACCCCGGAGAACCTGCGGAACGACATTCTGGCCAAGTACGGCGATCTGGCCGCGTACAATCCCCAGGTCCCCTACGACTACATTGTTTATTACGGCACCAGCCTGACCCCCAGCAAAGAGTTTGCCTGATTTTCAGGTTTGTTGGATACAACATCTTGATTTTCACGTCATTCCGCGCTATCATGGGAGTGTTTGAATCCACGCGCCAAGGGAGGACACCATGACAGACGCATCGACCACATCAAGACCGCTGTTCAACCGTCAACAGCTCATTTCACTTTTCCTGCCGCTGGTGGCAGAGCAGGCCCTCAGCATCTCCATCGGTCTGGCGGACACCCTGATGGTCTCCTCGGTGGGCGAAGCCGCCGTTTCGGGCGTGAGCCTGGTGGACTCCTTCAACGTGCTGATGATCCAGCTGCTCAGCGCACTGGCCACCGGCGGCGCGGTGGTCGCCAGCCAGTACATCGGCCACCGGGAGCCCAAACGGGCCAAGGCCAGCGCCGCACAGATCATGTTCATTATGATCTCGCTCAGCGTGGTCACCGCCGTCATCGTGGCAGTGGGGCGGCACGCCATCCTGCGGGGCATCTTCGGCTCCATTGACGCGGATGTAATGCGCTATGCTGAGACCTATTTCCTGCTCTCGGCCCTGAGCTATCCCTTTATTGGCGTGTACAATGCCGGTGCGGCTCTGTTCCGCGCCCAGGGCAACAGCAAGATCAGTATGCTTTCCAGCCTGGTGATGAACGTGGTGAACATTGGCGGCAACGCCATTCTGATCTACAGGTTCGGCATGGGCGTGATGGGTGCGGCCACCGCCAGCCTCGTGAGCCGGATGATCGCCTGCTTCACCGTGATGTTCCTGCTGCAGAAGCCGGACTGTGCGCTGCGCATCGACCACCTCACCGACCTGAAGCCTGACCTCGACCTCATCAAGCGCATCCTGAAAGTCGGCATTCCCGCCGGCATCGAGAACGGCATGTTCCAGATCGGCAAGCTGTCGGTCTCCAGCCTGACCAGCACGCTGGGCACCGCCGCCATTGCGGCAAACGCCGTGGCAGGCAACATCTCCAGCTTCCTGAACGTGCCTGCCTCCGCCGTTGGCATCGGCGCGCTGACCGTTGTGGGCCAGTGTCTGGGTGCCGGGGAAAAGGCGCAGGCCAAGCGCTATTCCCGCCTGCTGCTCCTGACCGCCTACGCCGGGGACTGGGTGATGAACCTTTCCGGCCTGTTCTTCCTGAACAAGCTGGCGCTCTCCTGGTTCAACCTCTCGCCGGAGGCCTACGGCATGGCACTGGAGCTGATGGTCTGGTTCAACGTTGTATCGCTGATCCTGTGGCCCTCCAGCTTCACCCTGCCCAACATCCTGCGCGCCGCCGGAGATGCCGCCTTTACCATGACGGTCAGCGTCATCTCCATGTGGGTGTTCCGGGTGGCCTTCTGCTACCTGATGGTGCTCAAGTTCCACTGCGGCCTGCTGTTCATCTGGATGGGCATGTTCCTGGATTGGGCCATGCGCTCGCTGTTCTTCTGCGTCCGCTTTGTCCGCGGCAGGTGGATGGAACAAAAGGTGATCTGAGTTTCCGTATATCCGACCCTCTCCGCCATTGCAGTTTTGGCGGGGAGGGCCTTTTTTGTGCAGGAAACCCACATCCTGTCTCGTATCAATAGGCAGAAGCTTCTCTCCCCTGCATCCGCTTCCCCCAAAGCATACCAAATTCCGCGCGGATGTGTTCACGATTTTGTCAGCTTTTTGTCTTGTTTTCTTCGTCTTTGCGCGGTATAATCATACGCTGCAAAGAACTTTAGGCGGGGCTGCGGCCTCCGTTCCAGAAAAGGAAGTGTGTTCCATGCGCAACTGGTTTTCCCGCCATCCCGTTTCGTTCATGGCGTTTTATCTCCTGTTTTACCTTTCGGCGTTCCATTGGCTCGAAGTCCATATTGCCGTGCCCGATGTTCTGGTGCACTGCCATCTGGACGACCTGATCCCCTTTTGCAAATATGCCATCGTGCCCTACTTTGCGTGGTTTTTGTGGATCCCGTTCACCCTGTTCTACCTGCTGTGGAAAGCGCCACGGGCCGACTTCTGGCGGCTCTGCCTGCCCCTGTTTGCGGGCATGACCATTGCGCTGGCCTGCTATGTCATCCTGCCCACCGGGCTGGATCTGCGGCCCTACCGGGTGTACGGCAGCGACCTCTTTGCTCAGGCCGTGCGGATGCTCTATGCCACCGACACGCCCCTCAACGTCTGCCCCTCCATCCATGTGTTCAACTCCGTCACCCTGATGATGGCCTATTACCGCAGCCGCATTTTTGAAACGCCGGGCCGCCGCTGGATGCGGCCCGCCTCCGCCGTGCTCTGCGTCTCCATCATTGCGTCCACGGTCCTGCTCAAGCAGCACAGCTGCATTGATGTATTGCTGGGCATCCTGCTGGCCATGGTTCTGGATACGGCCATGACCGCACTGGAACGCAGCGACGCAAGAGCCTTGCAGCGGCTGTGAATCCACATAGAAAAAACGCCTCTGTCGGCCGACAGAGGTGTTTTTGCATTTTGGGGCATTACGGAGCCGGGGCAGTGAACTCTTTCAGGTGCGCTGTATCCAGCTCCTCGGCATCTTTGGCCGCTGATGTATAGGAAATTTTCAGATATTTCAGGGCCGTATCGTTTGCCAGCAGTTTTTTGCAGGTTTCCGTATCAAACGTGATGTTGTTGGTCAGATCCAGCCAGATCAGCTGCGGCATCTGGGTCAGGGGAGTATAATCCATGTCCTTGTAGGCTTCCTGTGCACCCTGAGAGAGGGACATACTCAGATACTGCACACTGCTTCCCGCCAGCGGGGCAAAACTGTCGATCTCCTGCCCATTGTTCAGCTGCAGAAGGCTCAAATTTTCCATCTGCTTCAGCGGTTCCAGCGAACCGATCCGGGTCACGTCCAGTCTCAGGACCCGCAAGTCAGCTCCGGCCAGCTGGGTCAGATCGACCTCACTGCCGGTGATCCACAGCATCTTCAGCGACTTCATCTGCGCCAGCGCCGAAAGGTCGGAGACATTGGAATCCGCCCGGATCCCGTCACTGCCATACTTCAGCTCTACCACAGAATCCAGCTTTGCAAAGGTCGGGAATGCGCTGCTCTCCACACTGGGCACACTCAAAAGCATCAGATTTTTGCATTCCTCCAGACCTGTCAGATCTGTAATGGGTGGGGCTCCCCTTCTATTATTGACCGACAATACCTGCAAGCTGTCAAAATGCCGCAGGTCTGCCAGAGAGGTCACCGGATCATACGTTCCCTCTACGCTGACTGCGCAGGCTGCCAGCTGCTCATTGCTGTTGACGTTTCTTCCAATGTCCACCCCATCCGGTGCATCTTTGACGATGAGATCCCCTACGCCGGTTCCGGAATTTATCGAGACCCGCTGATAATCCCAGACATCGCTGTGATAGATATCTCCCTTCGGGCGGTCAAGCCATTTCCGGACGTGCTTTTCCATCACAGGGTCCTGCCACTCAATGACATAATCCTCCCCATGCTCGGCGTGACTGGCCGGAACCGTAAGTGTCGTCTGCTGAACGAAAACATCCTGCATTTCCGAACGGAAAGGTCCCGGTCCCAGATTCAAAGAGCTTGCACATGCGCTGAACAAAAGCATTGCACAAATCAACAAACTCGACGCTTTTAACATTTTACGCATAACAGGCTCCTTTCTGTTTCAGCAAAATCTCTAGTTATATTCTACCATAGATTGTTTTTTTTTGTAAAGAAAAAACCCACGATCTTTGCACAGGCATGGCAAAAATCGTGGGTTTGCTTAAAACAGATTTTCCGGCAGGCAGATATCCTGCTTGGGCACCTTGTCCCAGGAAAAGTCTGGGATCAGGCTTTCCGGGGTGCGGGGGGCCGGTTCAGGTTGGAGACCATAGGCAAAGGCAAGCCTGCCCACGATCTCTTCCGCCGTATACTTTGCCCGCAGGTTTTCCAGGCTCTGGTCGCCGTCCCGTTTGGACAGGCGGCGACCATCGGGAGCCAGCAGGAGCGGGCAATGGGCAAACTTTGGGGCGGGCAGACCCAGCAGACGGTAAAGATAAAGCTGCCGCGCGGTGGAAGAGAGCAGGTCCGCGCCCCGCACCACCTCCGTCACGCCCATGCGGGCATCGTCCACCACCACAGCCAGCTGGTAGGCAAACACGCCATCGGCGCGGCGGAGGTAGAAATCCCCGCAGTCGCGGAGCAGGTTCTCGGTGTGGGGGCCCATACAGCCATCGGTGAAGGTGATGTCCTCGTCGGGAACCATGAGACGGTAGGCCGGGGCCTTCTTTTTGCGCTTTTCGGCGATCTGCTCCGCCGTCAGCCCCCGGCAGGTGCCGGGATAGATCACATTGCCGTCGGAGGTGTGGGGTGCACTGGCGGCATGGAGCTGGGCACGGGAGCAGAAACAGGGGTAAACAAGGCCCTGTGCTTCCAGTTTGTTATAGCTCTCGGTGTAGATGGCGGCGCACTCGCTCTGGTAATAGGGGCCGTTGGGGCCGCCGCTGCTGCCGCCCTCGTCCCAGACAAGGCCCAGCCAGCGCAGGTCCTCTTCCAGTGCGTCGGCATATTTGCGGGGGCAGCGCTCGGCATCCAGATCCTCAATGCGCAGAACGATGCGCCCGCCCTGACTTCTGGCGCTGAGCCAGGCCAGCAGGCTGCAGGCCAGATTGCCCAGATGCAGCCGCCCGCTGGGGCTGGGGGCAAAGCGCCCGGTCACAGCGCTCACAGGCCCAGCTTCCACTCGCCGTCCACAGGCTGGGAGATGGGCGTGTTATAGAACTCGGCCACGGCCTTTGCCATGTACTCGGCATCCTTGCAGCTGGCGGTTTCCATTGCGGAATGCATGGCCAGCTGTGCCAGACCGATATCCACCATGGGGATCAGGATCTGGTGGCCCAGCAGGTTGCCCAGCGTGGAGCCGCCGGGAACATCCGCGCGGTTTGCGGCCACCTGCACCGGCACACCGGCCTTTTTGCAGATCTCGGCAAAGGCAGCGCCGGTAAAGCCGCTGGTGGTGTAGGTCTGGCGGGCATTGTACTTCAGCAGCACACCGCCGCCCATGACCGCCACGTTGGCGGGATCGCTCTTTTCGGGGTGGTTGGGGTGGGTGGCGTGGCCATTGTCGGCGCTCAGCAGCAGGCTGTTGGTGCAGGCACGGATGCTCTGCTCCCGGGTGACCCCCAGTTTTTCCTCAATGCGGGCCAGCACGTTGGCCATCAGGGTGCCCTGTGCGCCCTGCCGGCTGGAGGAGCCCACCTCCTCGTTGTCGAACATGACCCACATGTCACCGCGGCCTTCCTCCTCGCCGCGGCCCTGCAGGAAGCCCCACAGGGTGGTGTAGGCGCATTCCAGGTCATCGATGCGGCCGGACATGAAATATTCGCCCTTCAGGCCCACGCGCTCGGCCTTTTCGCGGGTGCAGAGCACCAGGTCAGCGTCCACGATGTCCTCAGCCTTGACCCCGGCCTCCTCAGCCAGAGCGTCCCGCAGGGTGGAGCCTGCCTCCCCAAAGATGGGCTGCAGATCCACCTGAGGGTTGTACTTCATGCCGTTGTTCAGGTCATGGCTGAAGTGGATGCAGAGGTTGGGGATGACAGCCAACGCCCGGTCGGGGTGGACCAGCAGGCTTTGGATGCCGTTCTCCGTGCGGACCAGAATGCGGCCCGCCACGCTCAGGGGACGGTCCAGCCAGGTGGGCATGATCATGCCGCCGTAGCCCTCGGTCTCCGCCTTGGCAAAGACTGCATCCTTGCCGCCGTCCAGCTGCTTGATGCGCCAGGTGGGAGAATCGCTGTGGCTGGCGGTGACATGCCAGCCGGTCAGCTCGCCCTTGGGCATCCGCCATGCCAGCACGGCAGAGCCGTTGCGGGTGGTGTAATATCTGCCGCCGGGCACCAGCTCCCAGGCTGCGCTCTCGGGGCAGTTCTGGTAGCCGTTCTCTTCCAGGATCTTCACAGCCGCAGCCGTGGAGTGGAAGGCGCTGACACCGGCGTTCAGGAAATCGAAGAGACCTTCGACGGAAAAGGTGTTATTCTGCATTTTATGTTCTCCTTTATTTTCAGGTGATCCATTGCTGAACCTCTCCGTCATTGCTTCGCAATGCCACTTGTCCGGGTTGCGGCTCCCAACATTCACTTCGTGCAAAGTATTGCACTTGTGCCTTGTTGGCCGCTGCCCCAACAACAACTCCCTTCATCCGCCACTGGCGGCGGTTGTTGTTGTTGCCTAATAGGAGAGGCAAGGGCCTTTCTTGACTCCCCTGTTAGGGGAGCTGTCGCCGCAGGCGACTGAGAGGTTTCGCCACAATTATACCGTTTCTCTTATCAAAAAGCAATCACACCGGGGCCATCTCGGCAAGCTGCTGTTCAAGCGCATGGCGGAGCTGGGCGGCGTGCAGGCCGCAGACCAGCTGGACCCGGGTGCCCTGCACCACAAGACCTTTATGGGGCAGGGAGAGCAGAGCCCCCATATCCAGCAGCGAGGCATCCCGCACCGTGAGCCGGAGGCGGGTGAAGCAGTTTCCCAGCTGGGCGATGTTCTCCGGCCCACCCAGCGCGGCGATGAACCGGCACACCTCCTGCGGGTCGGCGTACGGGGACTGGTCTGCGGAAAGGGCTGCTTCCCGGCCCGGGGTGGGCAGATCCTTTGCCTTGATGAGGATGCTGAACACGGCAAAGTAGGTCAGGATCTCCGCAAAGCCCAGCAGATAGAGCAACGGCATGTTCTGCAGCTGCTCCCCGGCGCTCAGGTTGAACACCAGCGACCCCAGCAGGTTGGAGGTAAAGGCCCGGACGTGCAGGACATGGAGCAGCACCATAAAGCCGCCCGTAATGACCGCATGAGCCACCCAGAGCAGGGGCGAAACGAAGCAGAACAGAAAATCAATGGGTTCGGTGATGGAGGCCACCGAGGCCGTGACCGCCAGCGGGATCATAGCGGCGGCGGTACGGGCACGGTTCTCCCTGCGGGCCGTGAAGATGAAGGCCGCTGCAATGCCCAGATAGCCAAAGGTCTTGGTGAAGCCGGTGTACATCCAGACGATGCCGTCTGAGAGGGGCAGGCCCATGGTGTACTCGGTCATGCAGACGGCGTAAGCACCTGTGTAGGTCACAGAGCCTACGGTCAGGCTGCCGCCCAGCGAAGAGAACTGGAAGGGCATATAGATGAGGTGATGCAGGCCGGTGGGGATGAGCAGCCGTTCCAGAAAGCCGTAAAGGAACACACCCGCGTTCCCTGAAGCCGCGATCCAGCCCGTGAGGGCGCTGACCGCCCGCTGCAGCGGCGGGCAGACAAAGCAGAACCCCAGCCCCAGTGCCACCGCCAGCGCCGACAGCCACAAAAACGACCACCGCAGGCCCGAATAGAGCTGGGTGATCATGCCATAAAACTGCTTTTCGCAGGTGCGGTTGAAGAGCCACGCCGCCGCAAAGCCCAGCACGATGCCGCTTGCCACGCCGGTGTCCACCACCTGAATGCCCAGAATGGTGGTCTGGCCCGTGCCCGCAAGGCCGGTCATCCCGTTCGGCTGGGCAAGCAGTCCCAGCGCTTCCAGCGCGGTGTGGTTGGCTGTGAGGAACACCAGATAGGCCATCAGTGCCAGCAGGGCGGCATCCTGCTTTTCGGTTTTGGCGCGCACGGCAGCCACCCCCACGCAGAGAATGACGCTGAGGTTGTTGATGAGCACCATCATCCCGTTATAGAGCAGCTGACCCACCAGCTGCAGCGGAGCCCACTGCAGCACCGGCAGCGCCTGACACAAGGGCTTGCTGGTGAGCAGCGCCCCCAGCACCAGCAGCAGGCCCGCCGCCGAAAGATAAGACAGCGGCGACTGCAGCGACTGTGAAAAGCGTTCCAGCCGCCGCAGAAATTTCTGCATCCGTTTCTCCTCCTTTTCCCGGTGCTTCATCCGTTTCTCCCAGTTTGACCATGGCCGAATTATACGCGCCAGCGCAAAAAATGTCAATCCCGCCCGACTGAGAAAAAAAAGACAAAAGTTTGTATAGTTTGCACAGCCGGGGTGAAAAATCGTCCTGCGCACGCCGATTGACAACAGCCCGGCAGAACAGTATACTAGAAATGTACCAGAGCAGTTTCTCCGGCAGATGGGCCGGAACACGATAAAAGGAGGCTTTCCTATGATTCGCAAGCGTATTCTTTCCCTGCTGGTCTGCGCCGCCCTGCTGTGCGGCGTGCTGGCAGGCTGCAGCACCTCTTCCGGCAGCACTGCCGCTTCCAGCTCTTCCGCTTCTGCAAGCGAGAGCATCCCCTCTTCCACCGTAACCGCCGACACTGGCAAGGTGGGCCCGCTGGACGCAGGCGAGAACTCCCTGTTCTCCCTCTCTGACCCGGACGATGCCTTTGCCCCCTGCCTCGGCTGGGGCCCCGGCGTGTCCGGCTGCTCGCTGAAATCCGTCATCGCGGCGGCTTCTCTGCTGAAATGGGCCGATGGCTGCAACATGAGCATCCAGCCGGTCAGCGACATCAAAGATGCCTATACCCAGTGGTTCGACAGCCTGAGCGCCGATGACCAGCAGAGCTTTGCCGATGCCTGGCTGCTCATCAAGGCCGATGCCGAGACCCTGCTGACCGACAAGGACAGCATGACCGGCCGCATTGAAGATGCCGGTCTGGATGCCAAAGAGCTGCCCGGCTGTTCCGAGGAAAACTGGAAAGCCCTGGCCGATGTCATTGACGTACTGGTCCCGGCTTCCAGCGAGTATTGATCGCTCCGTCTGCCCCTGAATGCAAGAGACATAAAAATAAGCCCGACGTTGTCGGGCTTATTTTTATGTTCAGATCTTCTTCAGGGTGTACTGGCGGGTGCCCATGCCGATTTTTTCGGCCTGATCCAGCGTTGCCTTCCACTCGACATTGGGGTTGGAATCCTTGAAATTGTCGTGGTGGCAGTTCCAGCCGGGCTTTGCAAGGTTCTGGCCCAGTTGGCTGTTGGGCAGGGGCTGTGCGTTCAGACAGGCATCGGCACAGGCCTGATCCAGCGCCACGGGGTCAAAGGAGGCAAACATGCCAATATCCGGCAGGATGGGGGCATCGTTCTCGCCGTGGCAGTCACAGTTGGGGCTGATATCCTGCACCAGACTGATGTGGAAGCAGGGGCGGTCTGCACAGACGGCGGCGGCGTACTCTGCCATCTTGCGGTCCAGCTCCTCGTTGGCGCTGCTGTCGATGGAATAGATGGCATCGAAGTTGCAGGCACCGATGCAGCGGCCGCAGCCCTTGCACTTTTCGTAATCAATGACCGCCTTGTTGTTCTCGTTGTAGCGGATGGCATCGGAGCCGCACTCCTTGGCGCAGCGGTGGCAGCCGCGGCAGAGCTCCTCCTGCACGGCGGGCTTACCGGAGGAGTGCTGCTCCATCTTGCCCGCACGGGAACCGCAGCCCATGCCGATGTTCTTGATGGCTCCGCCGAAGCCAGTCGCTTCGTGGCCCTTGAAGTGGGTCAGGCTGATGAAGATGTCGGCATCCATAATGGCGCGGCCGATCTTGGCGGTCTTGCAGTATTCGCCGTTGGGCACGGGCACCTCAAGCTCATCGGTGCCGCGCAGGCCATCGCCAATGATGATCTGGCAGCCGGTGGTCATGGGCCAGAAGCCGTTTTCCTGCGCGCAGCTCAGGTGCTCCAGCGCATTCTTGCGGCTGCCCGGGTACAGTGTGTTGCAGTCGGTCAGGAAGGGCTGGCCCCCCTGCTCCTTACACAGGTCTGCCACTACCTTGGCGTAGTTCGGGCGCAGGAAAGCCAGGTTGCCCAGCTCGCCAAAGTGCATCTTGATGGCCACGAACTTGCCGTCCATATCAATGCTCTTGATGCCCGCCGCAATGCACAGGCGGCGCAGTTTTTCGGTCAGGCTGGTGCCCACAGGACACCGGAAGTCGGTGTAATATACAGTCGATGCTTCCATAGGGATCTCCTCCGTTTTTGACAATTTCAGGCGCGGCACTTTCCCGCTGCCGGGTTCTCTCTTTATGGCTCCAGTATAGCACAAGGCCGGGGCCGGTGCAATTGCCCCAGGGCGCAAAAAAGCCGCCCGGGCGGGCGGCTGGGGGGTTGGGAGGGATTTACGCAATGGCGGTGATAGCGGCCACAGCCAGGACGATTAGGCCCAGCACGATGCGGTAGAGGCCGAAGAACTTGAAGTTATGGCGCTTGACGTAATCCATCAGGAAGCGGATAGCGGCAAGGCTGACCACAAAGGCGACCACGCAACCCACCACGAGGACAGCGATCTCGGTGCCGGTCATCGCAGCGCCGGAGAGGACGAACTTGACCACCTTGAGCAGGGACGCGCCCGCCATAACCGGGATGGC
>OJOK01000763.1_pt1 | contig 17087 bp, 14 predicted proteins | sample 1598051 | NCBI WGS metagenome assembly OJOK01 (sample SAMN01915205, study PRJEB22387) | human gut metagenome | isolation source: stool | host: Homo sapiens | place: USA
AGTACGGCCACACCTTCCACTATACCGATGCCGCCATGGGCGGCGAAGCCATTGATAAATACGGCGACCCGCTGCCCCAGCACGAGCTGGATAAGTGCCTTGCCGCCGACAGCGTGCTGCTGGGCGCGGTAGGCGGCCCCAAGTGGGAGGGTCTGCCCGGGGAGCAGCGGCCGGAAAAAGGTCTGCTGCGGCTGCGCGCCGGGATGGGACTGTACGCCAACAACCGCCCGGCGAAGATCTGGCCGCAGCTCTCTGACGCTTCTCCGCTGAAAAAATCTATTGTCGAAAAGGGCATCGATTTCATCATCGTGCGCGAGCTCATCGGCGGCATCTATTTTGGCGAGCATAAGACCGATGATGCAGACGGCCAGCCGGTCGCGACGGACATTATGAAGTACAGTGAAGCGGAGATCGAGCGCATCGGCCGCATCGGATTTGAGACGGCAAGAAAGCGCAATCACCGTTTGTGCTCCGTAGAAAAGAGCAATGTGCTCGACACAAGCCGCCTTTGGAAGAAGGTCATGCACCGCTTGGCGGAAGAATACACCGACGTGGAGCTGACCGATATGCTCGTCGATAACTGCGCGATGCAGATCGTGAAGAACCCGGCACAGTTCGACGTCATCGTGACGGAGAACATGTTCGGTGACATTCTTTCCGACGAAGCTTCCATGATCACCGGCTCCATCGGCATGATCCCGTCCTCCTCTCTGGGCGATGGCACCCGGGGCCTGTACGAGCCCATTCACGGCTCGGCCCCCGACATTGCGGGCAGGGATATCGTCAACCCCACCGCCTGCATCCTCTCTGCCGCCATGATGCTGCGCTACTCCTTTGGCATGACTGAGGAGGCCGATGCCATTGAGAACGCCGTGAACAAGGTGCTGGACAAGGGTCTGCGCACGGCAGACAACATGAGCGAAGGCTGCACCTGCCTGGGCTGCACCGCCATGGGCGATGCGATTTTGGCCGAGATCTGATCTGAAATGAATCGCCCTCTCTGTCAGCGTGAACGCGCTGCCACCTCTCCCGAAGGGGGAGCTGGCAAGGCCTGCGGCCTTGACTGAGAGGGCATTTTCGTTCTCCCAAAAACAAAAATGCAAACTTTTTGCAAATTTCTCTTGCAATTTGCATCCGAAGCGTGTATAATCTCCCTTGCACGAAAATGCAAATTGATTGCAATTTACTGCAATAAAGCACATTACAGTTGTTTTTGGAGTATCAAATGGAATTGTTTCTGGATGTTCTGGGCGAATCTCTGGTGGACACCGCCAAGATGCTGCCCTTCCTGTTTTTGGCCTATCTGTTTATTGAATATGTGGAGAACCGCCACGGCGAGCGCATCGAAGCCATCCTGGCGGGGGGTGGGCGCTGGGGCTCTGTTCCGGCGGCACTGCTGGGCTGTGTGCCCCAGTGCGGTTTCTCTGCCATTGCGTCCAATTTCTATGCGTCCCGGGTCATCAGCCTGGGCACGCTGATGGCCGTGTTCCTCGCCACCAGTGATGAAGCGGTTCCGCTGCTGGTCTCCATGCCTGCCTACTGGGATAAGCTGGTGCTGCTCATGGTCATCAAGGTGCTCTACGCCATTGCGGTAGGCCTGGTGCTGGATTTTGTCCTGCGGGGCGTTCTGCCCAGGAGCCTGCGGGGCGGCTATACCGGCAGCGCCGATGAAATCGACTGCCACGAGGAGCACAGCGATGAGGAAGGCAAGCCCGCCCCCATCTGGAAAGCCGCCCTTCGCCACACGCTGGAGATCTTCGTGTTCATCTTTGTGTTCAGTCTGGTGTTCGGCCTCATTGTGGAGGGCGTGGGCGAGGATGTCTTTGCCGACGCTCTGGGCCGGATGGGCTTCTTCCAGCCGGTGGTGGCCGCACTGGTGGGGCTGATCCCCAACTGTGCCGCCAGCGTCCTGCTGACCCAGCTCTATGTGGAGGGAGCCCTTCGCTTTTCCAGTCTGGTGGCAGGTCTGTGCACCGGCGCGGGCGTGGGCCTGGCCGTTCTCTGGCGGGCAAACCCCTCCTGGAAGCAGAACCTCTTTATCACCGGCCTGACCTGGGCCGCCGGTGCGGCTGTGGGTGTTGGGATCCAGATCGTAGTAGCCATTTTCAGTTAAAGTAAAATATTCAGTCAAAACGCCGTTTCGGGATATCCCGGAGCGGCGTTTTGTGTTATACTAGACAGTATCAAAACGATAAACTGGCTCACCCTCTCCGTCATCGCTTGCGCGATGCCACCTCCCCCAAAGTGGGAGGTCTTGACAGTCATTGGGAAGTTTCCGATTATGTCAAAAGCTCTCCCTTTGGGAGAGCTGGACGCGAAGCGGCCTGAGAGGGTGAGGATGCTGAAATAGGAGCAACGATGCAATATAAACTTCTGGCAAGCGATTTCGACAATACCCTTGTTCCTTTTGGTGAGCCCTGCCCCCGCCCGGCGGTGGTCAAGGCCGTGAAAAAGATGCAGGCCGCAGGCGGCAAATTTGTGCTGAGCACCGGCCGCGGCTACTGCGCGATCAACAAGCAGCAGCTGGGCGGCATCCGGTTCGACTACGCCATCACCAACAACGGAGCCTGCGTGGTGGACAGGGACGGCGCAATCATCGCCGAGCACCCGATGACCAATGAGGAAATGTACGCACTGGTGGATTTCTGCGAGGATTACAACTACCCCTTGCAGTTCAATTTCCGGGACGGCTACTATGCCTATTGCGAATACGAGAGCCTCCGGGATTTCTACGCCCAGCTGAGCGGCAGCGGCCTGACCTGCAAGGACGGCGAGGATCAGGACCGCCATCTCATCGATATGCCCCATGCCGCCTTTGCCTGCCTGCCCGATGAGGCGCTGGAGGCGTTCAACCGGAAGTACGGCCACCTGAACCTTCGTTTTATGATGGTGGGTGCTGTGCGTGAAGGCAGCTGGCACTGCTATGATATCGTCCGGGAGGGCATTGATAAGGGGATGGGTCTGGCTGACCTGTGTGAAACTGTGGGCCTGACGCTGGCCGATGCTGTTTCGGTGGGCGATTCCGCCAATGATGTGGGAATGCTGAAGGCGGCGGGACTGGGCTGCTGCATGGCCAACGGTTCAGACGATGCGAAGAAAGCCGCAGACCGCATCATCGGGGATGTGCGGGAGGACGGCCTTGCCGCCCTCATTGAGGAGCTGTGGTTCAACGGCCCCCGTGCGGAGCCCTCAGGCCATGAACTTGGCTCCCCCTGGGGCCAGATGGAAGCTGCGGAGGAAAAGCAGTGAGCTTTGCACCGGTCTACAACGAGCACAGCCGGGCGCTGATCCTGGGCACCTGGCCCAGCCCCAAGAGCCGGGAAATGTCCTTCTACTACGGCCACCCGCAAAACCGCTTCTGGCCCATGCTGGCGGCCCTGACCGGGGAGCCTGTGCCCGCCCGGGAGGACATCGAAGCGAAAAAGCAGATCATCCTGCGCCACGGGCTGGCCCTGTGGGATACGCTGGAAAGCTGTACCATCACCGGCGCGTCGGATGCGTCTATCCGGGACGTGGTGCCCAATGATATTGCCGGTCTGCTGGCAAAAGCGCCCATTGAGGCTGTTTTTTGCAACGGGGCTACGGCATATAAAATCTATACAAAGTATCTCGAGCCGGTCAGCGGCATCCCAGCGGTCAGGCTGCCCAGCACCAGCCCCGCCAATGCCGCCTGCAGGCCGGAAAAATTACGGGAGATCTGGCAGAAAGAATTGTCGAACTGGATTCTGCCTTGAATGCCGCGCGGACTTACCCGATCTGCCAGGGGCTCCCCTATGAGGGGAGCTGGCGCGCAAGCGCCTGAGAGGTTTGACATTTCGATTTCAAACCTGTAAATAATTCGTGAAACGCTTGCGCCCCGCTGGAAAAGGATTTATTATGAAAGATACAGGGGGCGCAGCTCCCGGAAAAGGAGGAACCCATGAGCAAGATCATTCGCACCCGGAAGCCCAGTGTCCTGCCGTACTACGCGGCGGCGCTGGCATTTGTGGTGCTGTGCGCTGTGCTTCCGGTCTATCGGCTGTGGGCACTGCTGGCGGCGCTGGGCGCAGCTGTGCTGGCCTTTGCCGGGGCCAAAAAGATCTGCCCGCCCCGGGTGGTGGAAACGGAAGTGCCCTTCCATACCGGTGTGGACGATGTGGATGCCATGCTGACCGAGATGCAGCAGCAGCTGGACACCCTCCATGCCCTGAACGAAGCCCTGCCGGACCCGCAGCTCTCCGCTGCCATGACCCGGATGGAAAAGGCAGGCCGCTCCATTGTGGAAACGGTGGAAGCCACCCCCGCCAAGGCAAAGCAGGTGCGGCGGTTCGCCAATTACTATCTGCCCGATGCCGTGAACGTGCTGCAGCAGTATGCCAAGATGGCAAAGCAGGGGGTGCGGGGCGAGAATGCCGCCTCCATCCGCGCAGAGGTGGAGCGCAACGCAGCCTCCATTGCCACGGCATTTGAAAATCAGCTGGATGCCCTGTATGCTGCCGAGAGCATGGACCTCTCGGCAGACCTGACCGTTTTGCAGAATATGCTGAAAGGGCAGGGATTGTAACAACCCTCTCAGTCAAAGCCTGACGGCTTTGCCAGCTCCCCCGAAGGGGGAGCCCTTGGCAAACCGGTTAGAAAATAGCGCACGCCGATAGGCGGCAGGCGCTGTCGTAATTGGAAAGGATGGAATCAACAATGGCTGACAACAACACTCTGAACTTCGACCTCGATGCTCCTGCAGTGCCCACCCTGACGCTGGACCCCACCCCGGAGGCCGCGGAGGAGAAAAAGCCTGAGCCCGCCCCGGCGGTCCAGCAGCCGGAGGTGCAGCTGACCCCCGAGGAGCAGGCAATGGTGGATTCCTTTGCGGAAAAGATCGATATCACCAACAGCCAGCAGGTGCTGCAGTATGGCTCCGCCTGCCAGAAGAAGATCGGCGATTTCTCCGAGGCTGCTCTGGCCAAGGTGTCCACCAAGGATCTGGGCGAGGTGGGCGATATGATCACCAACCTCATCGGGGAGCTGAAGAGCTTTGATGCCAATGAGGAGCAGCAGAAGGGCATTTTGGGCTTTTTCAAAAAGAAGGGCAATGAGCTGGACAACCTGAAGACCAAGTACAACAAGGCCGAGACCAACGTGGAGAACATCCAGTCCATGCTGGAGGGCCATCAGGTCCAGCTGCTGAAAGACATTGCCATGCTGGATAAGATGTACGAGCTGAACATGGCCTACTTCAAGGAGCTGAGCATGTATATCCTTGCCGGCAAGAAAAAGCTGGCCGAGGTCCGTGCAAACGAGCTGCAGCAGGCCATGGACAAGGCCAAGCAGTCCGGCCTGCCTGAGGATGCTCAGGCCGCCCGTGATCTGGCGGACCAGTGCGAGCGCTTTGAGAAAAAGTTGTACGATCTGGAGCTGACCCGGAACATCAGCCTGCAGATGGGCCCCCAGATCCGCCTGCTGCAGAACAACAACACCATGATGGCCGAGAAGATCCAGTCCACCATCGTGAACACCATCCCCCTGTGGAAGAACCAGATGGTGCTGGCCCTGGGCCTGGCCCACAGCCAGCAGGCCATGCAGGCCGAGCGTGCCGTCACCGACATGACCAACGACCTGCTCAAGAAGAACGCCGAGGCGCTCAAGCTGGGCACCATCGAGACGGCCAAGGAGTCCCAGCGCGGCGTGGTGGACATCGAGACCCTGCAGCAGACCAACAAGAGCCTGATCGAGACGCTGGACGAGCTGAACAAGATCCAGAGCGAGGGCCGCGCAAAGCGTGCCGCTGCCGAGCAGGAGCTCACCCGCATCGAAGACGAGCTGAAACAGAAGATGATGGAGATCCGGAGCTGAAATGGCAAACGCAGATTTTTCCAGACAACAGAATCAACCCACCGGCGGCTTTGACGCTTCCAGCTATCGCGCCGCAGCGCCCGCCGAGGAGGAAGTACGGCTGACGCCCTTCCAGCAGAAGCTGGCAAGCCTCGAAAAGGCCCTGCCTGCCGCGCTGAGCAAGCAGGCCGTGGCCGTGGCGCTTTGCATCGTGGTGATGCTGGGGTGCTTTGTCGGCTTTGGCGGGGCGAAGCTCCGGGCAAAGTACGACACGGTGAAGAACGGGTTCACCACTGGCGTAGCCGCAGACAGCGGCTATACCCTGAATGAGGAATTGACCACACGGCTCAACACGGCCGCCAACATCATCACCACCGCGTCCAACACACTGGGTGCCGACAGCACCGAAGTGCAGACGGCACAGGCTGCGCTGGACTCTTTTTCCGCCTGCCTCGGGGCGGTGCAGTCCGATGGCAAGATTCACGCACCGGACTCTCTGAGTGTTTACACCGGCGGCAGGATGCATATGCTCTACCAGTCGAACGAGACGCTTGGCGCAGCCATCGGCCAGCTCTACGCAAAATTGCAGGAGCAGGCCGCAGACCCCATGAAGATGGGCGCAGTGCAGGGGCAGTACAGCCAGTTCAACAGTGCGCAGACCATCATCAGCAACCTGCATTATAACGATGCAGTCCAGAGCTACCAGAAAGACGTCGGCGGCTTCCCAGCCAGCGTGCTGGGCAAGCTGTTCGGCATACAGGAGGTGGAACTTTTCGCATGAAGACGATGAAAACATTCTCCCGCCGCATTGCGGCACTGCTTCTTGTCGTGACCGTCGGCATCACGGCGCTGGCCCCGGCGGCTTCGGCTGCCAACATCCAGCTGCCCGCCTGCCGAAAAATCAATGCGTGGTGGACGACGCCGGTGTACTGAGCGACAGCACCACCTCGGAGCTCGAGACCCTCAACGCACAGCTCTCTTCCAGCTGCGATGGCGCACAGATCGGCGTGCTGACCGTGGACTACACCGGCAGCGCCACCACCGAGGACTACGCCACTGAAGCCTTCAACACCTGGGGCATCGGCAGTTCCAGCAAGAACAACGGCGTACTCATCCTGCTGGTGATGCAGTCGGACCAGTACGCCGACGGTGACTACTATCTGACCTACGGCGACGGCTTCCGCAGCACCATGCTGGCCGACCAGGCAAGCACCCTCGTGCAGACCATGGAGGACGATTTCGCCGCCAAGAAGTACGATGCAGCCGTCCTCACCTGCGCCACCAATGTGGCCAATACCATCGCAGAGGTGTACGGGGTCACTCTGAGCGGCGGGACCATCTATTCCGACGGCTCTGACACCCAGACCACCCGGCCCTCTGTCGAGCCTGTCCCGCCCCAGAAGCACTACTCCATCTGGGAAAGCTTTATTGGCGGCATTTTCTCCATGCTTGCTTATATCATCCTGTTCATCGCAGTTTTCTTTATCTTTATCACCCCTCTCGGCCACTCCTTCGGCTGGTTCTGGGGGCCGTTTGGCTGGTTCGGCGCACGGCGTCGGCACAGAGGCCCGCGCCCTCCCCGCGGCCCTTACGATGACTTCGGCCCCGGTGGTTTCTATGGCGGCCCTCGCGGCCCGAGAGGCCCACGGGGGCCTCGTCCTCCCCGCGGCGGCGGCTTCGGTGGAAGCGGCTTTGGCGGTATGGGCGGCGGCTCCGGTTTTGGCGGAGCCGGGCGCGGCGGCGGCTTCGGCGGCATGGGCGGCGGCAGCAGCCACGGCGGCGGAGCCGGACGCGGACGCTGATATTATGACAAAAGGGAAGCCCCATCTGACGGTGTGGCTTCCCTTTTGTCCATTTGTTATTTGATGCAGCTCGAGCAGGGGCTGTAGCCAGCGGCCACAGCTTCATCATAGCTCGAGAACAAAATCTGGTTCTTCTCTGCCGGGAGGTTGGCGCAGCTGGGCAGATGGAACTTTTTGCTGTTCACATTGCCGATGTACGCCTGCTGGGCCGTGCTGGATACTGCCGGGTCGGTGGGGTTCAGCTCAGCGTCGGTGGCGAAGTGTTCCGTTGCCACCGTGTAGTTCTGGCCGTCACTGGAAACGGTGATCGTCCCCAGCAGGTCGGTGCGGTAGACGTCCACACCGGCGTCCCGCAGGATGCTCAGGGTCTCCTCGTGGGGGTGGCCGTACTTATTGTTGACCCCGCAGGAGATGATGCCCATCTCGGGCAGGACAGCGTTCAGGAAGACGTAGCTGGTGGAGGTGCTGGAGCCGTGGTGGCCCACCTGTAAGACATCCACTTTGAGGTTCGCGCCGCTGTTCACGAGGTCGCGCTCGGCGTCGGCCTCCATATCACCGGTGAGCAGGAAGCTCGTCGCGCCGTAGTCGATGCGCAGGACGATGGAGGTATCGTTGGTGTCATCGTACTGCGCCACAGGGCCAAGCATGGTCACAGTGGCGCTGCCCAGCGCCCACTGGGTGCCTACGGCAGGTACTTCGACCTGTAAGTTCTGCTGCTGGGTGTACTTGACGAAATCCTTGAAGCACTTGGTGGAGGCTTCCGTCACGGGGCTGTAAACGTGGTAGGCCGGGAAATAGGCCAGCGCAGCGGCCAGACCGCCCACATGGTCTTCGTGAGCATGGGAGCAGAAGACATACTCCAGTTGCTCGACACCCTGGCTCTGCAAGTAGGAGACTACCAGACTGCCGTCGTCCACATTGCCGCCGTCGTAGAGCATGAACTGTCCGTCGCACTCCACCAGTACGCTCAGCGCCTGCCCCACGTCGATGAAGTGCATCTGGAAGGCGGCGTCCTGCCCGTCGGAAGGCGTCGTTTCGGTCTGAGAAGCTGCCGGGTTCGGCATGACGTCGCCGCTGCCTCCCGGGACGATGGAAGAGGTGTCACAGCCCACGAGGCCCAGCGCAAGGGCTGCGGCCAGCGCCAGCGCAGCGAGGCGGCTCATGAGCGTTTGAGCGGTCACTTTTTCTTTTTTGAAGTTTTCCACGATGTATTCTCTTTCTGTTGATTGCTTTTCGATTTATGCGCAGGAGCCGAATAGGGCGCAAAACGTGCGCCGGGGCTGGGCTGACGGCCTGCCGGGCTGCGGCCCGCCGGGGCGGTGGAGCGGCTCTGTGGCTTGCCGCCCTTGCCTCTGGGCCGGACGGTGTAGGTGCCGTCGCCGTGGATGGTCACATCGGCGGCCTCGGCTCTGCGGGCCGAACGCTGGACCGCAATGCGGCCCTCAGCGGGAACCAGCAGGGGGATGAGGTCTTCGCGGTGGGTCATTTTCAGCGCCTTGATGACCTTTTCGGCATTGCGGGGCTCATAATACTGGAGCAGGGCGCGCTGAAGCGCCTTGCCCTCAGCGGTCTTTTCCACAAACACCGGCTTCAAAGTGTAGGGGTCGAGGCCGGTGTAGAACATACAGGTGCTCACGGTGCCGGGCGTGGGATAAAAATCCTGCACCTGCTCGGGGCGCATATGGTTCTTGTAGAGGTATTCGGCCAGATAGACGGCATCCTTGAGGGTGCTGCCCGGGTGGCTGGACATGAGATACGGCACAAGGTACTGCTTTTTTCCTGCCTTCCTGCTCAGCTCGTAGAACTTATCCTTGAACTTGTTGAAGGTCTCGATCGGCGGCTTGCCCATGTAGGCGAGGGTGTTGGGGGCGCAGTGCTCCGGCGCGACTTTCAGCTGACCGGAAACGTGGTACTCCACCAGCTCCTTAAAGAACGTGTCATCGGGGTCGGCCATCAGGTAATCGAAGCGGATGCCGCTGCGGATGAACACCTTCTTGACGCCGGGCAGCTCCCGGACGCGGCGGAGGATTTTCAGGTAATCGCTGTGGTCCACGATCATGTGGGAACAGGTGGTGGGGGCGAGGCAGTGCTTGCCGCCGTTGCACATACCCCGCAGCATCTGCTCGCGGCAGGATGGGAAACGGAAGTTGGCGGTGGGGCCGCCGATGTCGTGGATGTAGCCCTTGAAATCCGGCTCGTGGGTCATCCGCTCTGCTTCGGCCACGATGCTGTCGGCACTGCGGCTGGTGACGCGTCGGCCCTGATGCAGCTGGATGGCGCAGAAATTGCAGCCGCCGAAGCAGCCGCGGTTCTGGATGATGGAGAACTGCACCTCGCGGATGGCAGGCACACCGCCCATGGCCTCGTAGATGGGGTGGTAGCGGCGGGTGTAAGGCAGGGCGTAGACCTTATCCAGCTCCCAGCGGACGAGGGGCTTTGCGGGGATGTTCTGCACGAGGTACTTCTCGCTCTGCTTCTGGACGATGATTTGGCCGCTGACGACGTCCTGATTGTCCATCTGGATGCGGCAGGCTTTCGCATAAGCCACCTTATCGGAGGCGACCTTCTTGAAGCCCGCGCACTCCACATACCGCTCGGGCAGGTGGTCGAAGTCGGTCAGGTAGCAGGTGCCGTCCACATCGGTGATGCTCTCCACCGGCTCCCCTGCCGCCAGACGGCGGGCAATTTCCACGGTCTGGTGTTCACCCATGCCGAAGCTGATGATGTCCGCGCCAGAGTCCTCGGCGATGCTGGGCAGGACGGTGTCCAGCCAGTAGTCGTAGTGGGCAAAGCGGCGGAGCGATGCTTCCAGACCGCCCAGAATGACGGGCAGGTCAGGGTATGCCTGCTTGGCAAGTCTGGTATAGACGGTGGCGCTGCGGTCGGGCCGTGCGCCGCCCTTGCCGCCGGGCGAATACTCGTCCTCCGCGCGGGGGATCTTTGCGACGGAATAGTGACTCACCATGCTGTCCACATTGCCGCCGCCGATGAAGAAGCCGTACTTCGGCTTTCCGAACCGCTTGAAGTCCTCGCAGTCGGTGTAGCGGGGCTGGGCCAGCACGCCCACCTTGTAGCCCTCGGCTTCCAGCAGGCGGCTGATGATGGCGGTGCCAAAGCTGGGGTGGTCCACATAGGCGTCGCCGCCCACCACCACGAAGTCCAGCTGGTCCCATCCCCGGGCCTCCATGTCGGCCCGGCTGATGGGGAGAAATTCGGTGTAATGTTCCATAGTTATCCTTTTTCTTTCATTATGCCTGCCCTATACAGCAGGGCTCTATTGCTTCCGAAATCAAAAATTCTATTCATCCAGCGTGAGCCTGTCCGGTACGCCAGTGGCTTCCCTGGTAGGGGAGCTGGCAAAGCCGTCCGGCTTTGACTGAGAGGTTATTCATCCGGTTGATTCATCTGCATTTCCAGCCACTGCTGGCGGCTGATGAGGACAGCGCGGGGCTTTGCGCCCTCGTAGGGGCCGATGATGCCCTTTTCTTCCATCTCGTCCATGATGCGGGCGGCGCGGGCATAACCCAGCTTGCAGCGGCGCTGCAGCAGGCTGGTAGACGCCTGGCCGGCGTCGATGACCACCTCCACGGCCTGCTTGAGCATCGGGTCACTGCCGCCCTCCTCGTCGGAGTCGGCAGAGCTGCTGCCCTTCTTGCCGTCCTGGATGGCGTGTTTTTCCATAGCCTCTATCATGGCCTCGTCGTACTGGACGGTGGCGCTCTTCTTGATGAAGTCCAGCACACGGCTGATCTCCTCATCCCGCACAAAGGTACCCTGGATACGGGTGGGCTTGGGTGCGCCCACGGGCATGAAGAGCATATCGCCCATGCCCAACAGCTTTTCGGCACCGGCACCGTCGAGGATGGTGCGGCTGTCCACCTGACTGGACACGGCGAAAGCGATGCGGCTGGGGATGTTGGCCTTGATAAGGCCGGTGATGACGTCCACGCTGGGGCGCTGGGTCGCCACGATGAGGTGCATACCGGCGGCGCGGGCCTTCTGGGCGATACGGCAGATGGAATCTTCGACATCCTTGCCGACGACCATCATCAAATCGGCCAGCTCGTCGATGATGATGGCGATATAGGGCATCTTCTCGAGGTTCGGGTCCGTTGCAGCCAGCTTATTGAAGGACTTAATGTCGCGGACGTTGTTCTCCGCGAAGAGGTGGTAGCGGCGCTCCATCTCCTGCACTGCGCCGCCCAGTGCGCCGGCCGCCTTGCGGGGCTCGGTGACGACGGGCATCAGCAGGTGGGGGATGCCGTTGTACTCAGCCAGCTCGACGACCTTGGGGTCGATGAGCAGGAGCTTGACGTCCTCGGGGCTGGAGCGGAACAGCAGGCTCATGATGATGCTGTTGACACAGACCGATTTACCGCTGCCGGTGCTGCCCGCGATGAGCAGATGGGGCATCTTGCACAGGTCGGCCACCTGGGCCACGCCGGCGATGTCCTTGCCCAGCGCAATGCCCATCGGCGAGGTCATCCGCAAAAAGCTCTGGCTCTCAAAGACGCTGCGGATGTAGACCGGCGTTTTCTTATGGTTCGGCACCTCGATGCCCACGGCAGGCTTGCCGGGGATGGGTGCCTCCATGCGGACATCGGCCACCGCCAGGTTCAGGGCGATGTCGTCCGCCAGCGAAGTGATGCGGCTTATCTTGACGCCCGCCATGGGCTGGACTTCATACCGGGTGACCGACGGGCCGCGGGAAATATCCAGCACACGGGTGCGGACGCCGAAACTTTCCAGCGTGTCCACCAGCTTCTGGGCGTTGGCTTTCAGCTCGTCTTCCGCGCCGGAGTCGCTTTCCTCCGGGGCGCGCTCGAACAGCTCGATGGACGGGTACTGATACTGGAAGCTCTCCTCCGTCTCCGCCTCTTCGGCGGGGGCGTTCGCGGCCTGCTCCTCGGAGACAGCAGGCTTTTCCATGGCGGCTGCCACCAGCGTGTTGAGGTCTTTTTCCTCCACCGGGTCGCTGGTGATGCTGATCCAGCCGTCCTCATCCGGCTCAGAGCGGAACGCCACAGCATTCTCGGCGCTGACCGGCTGCGGGGCCGGTTCCGGAGTCGGGGTCAAATCATAGAGCGGGATGCCGAAGGAGAGCGGCGGCTCAGGCGCGGGCTGCTGTTCCGGCTCTTCTGCCGGGGCAGCGGGCGTAACGGTGGGCGTCACCGTCGGCTCGGGCTGGGCCGTGAAGAAGTCCTCGGCGGCAGTATCCACAGCGTCCGGGACGATGGGAGTCACGGTGGCGCGGATGGGCGCACGGCGGAGCGGGTCCATGCCGAAGGTGCCGCCGGGGCCGAGGATGATGGGCTCGATAGGCTCACTGCCGCCCTCGGTGACGGTGGTATGGTCAGGGCCTAAATCAATATCAAAGGGCGCACGAGGCCGGGACTTTTCCACCTGTACGGGGGCAGGCTCGGGCTGAGGCGGGGTCTGCGCTTCTGGTGCGGGCGCAGGGGCAGGCTCCGTCTGTTCGCCGCCCTGCATCACCTGATGGCCCCAGTGGAAGACGCCAGCCAGCCAGCCGGGAGGCTGGATATGGAAGGCGGGCGCGGCAGGCTCTTCGCCGCCGTAGTAGTCCTCGCCTTCGCCCACTTCGTCTTCCGGCAGGTCGTCGTCATAGGCCTCGTATTCCTCCGCCTCGGCCTCCTCGGCGGCGCGTTCTGCCAGACGCTCGGCCCGGCGGGCGGCATTCTGCTCGTGGACGGCAAGGCCCTTTTCGTGGACGCTGCCGCCCACGTTGCAGAGCCACTGCCAGCACTCGGCGGGCGTAACGTCAAAAATGTACAGGCTGGCGCAGGCCGCCAGCGCCGCCATGACCAGATTGGCGGCGGGTCTGCCGCAGAGCAGCAGGAGCGTCCCGCCCAGCACAGCGCCCAGCGCACCGCCCGAGAGCCATGCGCTCATACCATTATGATAACAGGCGGCAGTCATCTGCGCGGCGGTCTGGTCGGTGGGGATGTCAGAAAAGACGATGACCGTGCCGCTGGCGAAGATGAGCCCCAGCACCAGCTTTGCGATGTGGGGCAGCAGGTCTTCGCCCCGGGTGTAGAGGATGGCCAGATAGCACAGCGCTGCGCCCAGCACGAAACTTCCGCAGCCGAACACACCGAACAGGACATCGTGCATCGTGCGCCAGGCCGAACTGCCCGGCACGAAAGCCAGCGCCATGAGCACCAGCCCCGCAAATAGGGTGATGAGCCCCGCGGGCATCCGGTCCTGTGTCCGGTTCTTGCGGCGCGAGGCTGTGCTGCGCCCGGAGGTCTTGCGTTTTCTCTTTGCCATGTTTCCTAAAACCCGTTCCTTATTTTATATCATGAAGCAGGGCGCGCTCAGGGCGGCTCTGTCGGTGACGATGGAAGAATTTCGATACTACTCGATTCTTTCATTGTACCACGGGAAAAGTCAAATGGCAATTTATTTCCCCTCGATTTCTCGGTAGAGCCATGCCAGCGCATCCGACAGCCCGCCCAGCTCGTCGATGAGCTTTTCCCGCACGGCTTTTCGGCCATCCAGCACGGTACCCACGTCCATGACCAGCTCGCCTGTGCGCATCATCAGCTCAGTATAACGCTTCTCCGAAATGCCGCTGTGGGACGCCACGAAGCCGGTGATGCGCTCCTGCATCTGCTCGAACCAGCGCATGGTCTGCGGTACGCCCAATATCATGCCGGAATGGCGGACGGGGTGGACCGTCATGGTGGCAGTAGGCACGATGAAGCTCCGCTGGGCGCTGACGGCCAGCGGGATGCCGATGGAGTGGCCCCCGCCCAGCACCACCGCCGCACTGGGCTTGGAGATGCTGGCGATGAGCTCCGCCAGCGCAAGCCCCGCCTCCACATCCCCGCCCACCGTATTGAGCAGGACCAGCAGGCCCTCGATGGCGGGGTCCTCCTGCACGGCCACCAGCTGGGGGATGACATGCTCATATTTTGTGGTCTTCTGGCCCTGGGGCGCTTCCACATGGCCCTCCACCTGCCCGATGACAGTCAGGCAGTGGATGGCGTGAGCTCCCCGGGTACGGTAAACGCTGCCCATATCCTCGATCTGCTCTTTTTCCAGCCGCTGCTGCTCCACGGGGATGTTCTTCTCTTCTTGTGACATTCTGCGTATCCTCCTTTTTGCTTCATTTCAGCTTGTCCGGCATTCCTGCCGGTTATACTTCGGCAAAGATTTCTTTTCTTTCTCAAAAAAATGTGCCAAATGGTTTGACATTCTGTCTTCGTGCTGTATACTTTATACTAGAGATAAGATTGTCAAATATGTATCATTATTGTACAAGAAAGTACAAATCTTTTGCCGGAGCACCCTGCCGCTGCGCACTTCTCCCCGGCAATGCTGCGGATAAAAAGAAAGGAGACCCCCTATGAACACTCCCGGCAAAGCTTCTCTGCCCGTCATCAAGCGCCTGCCCAAATACTATCGCTACCTGCGCACCCTGAAGAACGACGGCATCACCAGCATCTCGTCCCGTGAGCTGGCCGCCCAGATGGGTACCACTGCCTCTCAGGTTCGGCAGGACTTCAACTGCATCGGCGACGTGAATGGCCGTCAGGGCATCGGCTACTCGGTGGAGAACCTGCTGAGCATCCTTGAGCATCTGCTCTTTGGCAACGGCGACCTCCTGCCCACCATCCTCATCGGCTGCGGCCGTCTGGGCAAGGCTGTGAGCCGCTTCATCACCACCGACACCAACGGCTACAAGCTCATCGCCGCCTTCGACAACGCCCCCGACGAGGTGGGCAAAGAGATCAACGGCATCCAGATTTTACACATTGATGAGCTGGAAGCTTTCTGCGCCGAGCACCACCCCGAGGTGGCTGTGCTCTGTCTGCCCCGCAGCGGCGCAGAGGAGATCAGCGGCCGTCTGGTGGCTCTGGGCATTCAGGGCTTCTGGAACTTCTCCCACTACGATCTGTCTGTCTCTTACCCCGACGTGGTGGTGGAGAACGTCCACCTCGGCGACAGCCTGATGAGCCTGGGCTATCGGCTGCGCAATCAGGACTGAGCACATACTATCGATAATACAGGCCCTCTCCGTCAGGCTTTGGCTGAGAGAGTCCTTTCATGAGGAGACTTTTTCGACATGGCAAAGCTTTATTTCCGTTACGGCGCAATGAACAGCGGCAAGAGCACCGCGCTGATGCAGGTGGCCCACAACTACGAGGAGCAGGGGATGCGGGTGCTCATCCTCAAGCCGAAGGTGGACACCAAGGGCAGCGGCGACCTCGTGAGCCGTCTGGGCGTCCGCCGCCCTGCCGACCTGCTGGTGCCGCCGGACATGGACCTGGTGGAGGCCGTCCGGGCCGCCAGCAGCGAGGGTCGGCCTCTGGCCTGTGTGCTCTGTGACGAGAGCCAGTTCCTCACTGCCGAGCAGGCCGAGCAGCTGTTCATGGTGACGGTAGAGCTGAACATCCCCGTCATCTGCTACGGCCTGCGCTCCGACTTCTCCCTCAAGGGCTTCCCCGGCTCCACCCGGCTTCTGGAGCTGGCCCACACCATCGAGGAGATGAAGACCATCTGCACCTGCGGCCGCAAGGCCACCTGCAACTGCCGCAAGGTCAACGGCCGCTTCGTCTTTGAGGGCGAACAGGTAGCCATCGACCTTGAGAACGACGTCCAGTACGTCAGCATGTGTCCCCAGTGCTATTTCCGGGAGCGCAGCGCCTTCTACGCCGCCCGCCGGTGACTCTTTTTCCTGATTTTATGCCGTCCGCACGCCGGACGGCATTTTTGTATCTTTTCTGCATCCGTGATATATCAATCGCGCCCCAATTCGCGCGTTTTTTGCGCTATTGATATATCAGCTCAGGGCCGGAACTTTCTGTTATCGTTGCTTTTGATGTATACAACGCTCTTTCAACAAATTCTGCCTCGGCTACAAAATTCTTGCAATTCAGGCCAATCTTCTCCTGTTGCATCCCAGTTTTCTATGCAAATCGTTGAAGTATACAAGTTGCACAGTTTTTCGGTCCAAGTTTATTCATTATGGCAATGACGTCAAAACCGGGCAAAAAATAAGCGCAATATTTGTACGTTTTCTGCCGCTATCACTACAATTTGCATCTTTCTTTTTTTTCTTGCCTTTGGTATCATATTTGTATACAACGGATGCTTTGCAGAGGCGTCCGTGCAAGAAGATGTTTTCTACATAGGAGGAGAATGAAAATGAGCAAGGCAATTTCTCGTCGTGACTTTCTGAAGGTCTCTGGCGCTGTGGGTGCTGCCGGCCTGCTGGCCGCCTGCGGCGGCTCCAGCAATGCTGGTTCTACCGCCACTTCCACTGCCGCTTCTTCCGCAGCAGCTTCTGTGGCTGGTCTGTCTTCTGACCCCGTTACCCTGACCATGAGCTGGTGGGGCGGCGAGTCCCGTCACAACGCTTACCAGGAGGCCATCAAGGCTTTCTCTGCTGAGCACAGCACCATCACCGTCAACCCCACCTTCGCTGCATGGTCCGGCTGGGAGGACACCATG